>Ga0214473_10004680_pt1 | contig 16447 bp, 23 predicted proteins | sample RVTome_7_FD_203509 | JGI IMG/M metagenome (GOLD analysis project Ga0214473, IMG submission 203509) | Soil microbial communities from uranium-contaminated site in the Upper Colorado River Basin, Wyoming, United States - RVT98D197 | ecosystem: Environmental > Terrestrial > Soil > Contaminated >... | reverse complement strand
GGTGACTGACGAAGAAATGCAGCGGGTGAATCTGGAGCGCCACAGGTTTCACGGCGATTGGAACTATGTCATTCGGCCCAGATCGTCATAGGCACGGTGCGACCATTATTTATTTACGTGTCCTTAGTGAGGGACTTCTGCATCGCGGTCGCGGTGAATGACGACAACGGCCGCCGTCGCGAGCCGTAGACCCCGTCGGACTCACCCGATGACGCGATCCGATGTCAACCCGACGCCTCGACCCGCGGATCGGCTCCGGCCATGAGAACGTGCGACGAGGCCGACGAGGCCGATCATCACGAGTGAAGCGGTGGAGGGTTCGGGAACCAACGCCATCTCGGTGTCTCCGACGAAGGAGAACACCTTGACGGTCCAGACGAGATCGCCGCTCGGGAAGTCCTCGTCGAACACCGGAGAGAACTCCGTCGAGGCGATCTCGAACATAGGGAGGAGCCCTCCGGCCGGCGTCCCCGACAACGTTCCGGAGACGCAGGCGTCGCACAGAAGAGTCTCTCCGGTGTCGAAGTCGAAGCGCTGGCTCTGCGCGACCAAGGAGCCCGTCACTCGGCCTCGAACACCCGCGAAGGAGATGGCGCTCGATGACGTGCTGCCGCCGGGGAAGAGTCGCAACCCATCAGGGGTGAGGTACGGAGAGCTACCCGTCGCGACGTTGAGCGCGGTCACTTGGCCGATCTCAAGCTCCCAAGGGATCGACGTGGCTCCGACGGTTCCCGAGAAGCGGAGAACACCCCATCGGAGGTCGATGGCTTCGAGGAACCAAGCGGGATCGAGGGTTCCGAGGATCTCGGCTGCGCCCTGACCGAGCAGGATCGAATCTCGCGTGATGCTCTCGTCGAGGGCGGTGAGCCTCGTGAATCCGTCGTCCGCGAAGACCTGGACCCGGAGTTGCGGACCGATGCTCGAATCGGTGGGGACGTAGAGCTCCGTCGCCTTCGACGAGGCCGCGATCGCGAGGCCGAAGAGCACGAGCAGGGGTAGGCGGAGGCTGGGCATGGCGGGGCTCCCGTGGCTCCCCACTCCCAGCGAGAACGATTGTCAAGATCGCGGGCGGTTTGGTCAACCCCGCCGCCCGCGGTCTTCGGCGCGCGCAACCAGCGCGCCGCTTGCAGTGGGGCGGCGATCCGGTGCAGGATGCCCGCCGGTGCCCCGCCGCCGGCGACGCCCGATGCGAGCCTTCGATCCCGCGAAGCCGCCGCCGCGCCCGGCGATCGTGCGCCACGTCCGCCGTGACCTGACCGACCCCGACGGTCGCGTCCACCGCGGCGTCCGGGTCCCGGTCTACGGCTGCTGGACGGATCCCGAGGAGCTCCCCGGCACGGCCGCGTCGCGGTGCGCCGCGCGAGAGACCGAGGCTCGCGCCATCCGACAGCGCGGGGTGCGGCTGTAGTGGCTGGACGCGCGCCCCTCGTGTCGGCGAGACTGGACCGCGCGGGGCGGGAGAGGCTGGACCGAAGGAGCCTCGCCCCCATGCGCCCGCTCGCCGCGCTGCTCGCCGTCGCCTCCGCTCTTCTCGCTACCGGCTCGTGGGCTCAGCCCGCGACCCGCGGAAGACCCGCCGCCCCGGTGACCGTCACCAACTTCCCCGACCCGCAGACGGTCACCGGCTCGGTCGAGGTCACGAACCTCCCGGACCTCGGGGGCGGGTGCTCTCCCTTCCAACTCGTCGGCTTCACGACCGCCACCTTCACGGGCGGGCAGGGCGTCCTCGGATTCACCACCGCGTGTCAGGCGGAGTTTCCGGGGAGCCGGATGTGCACGAGCGTCGAGGTGATGGAGACGACGACGCTTCCGAGCGGACTACCGGCTGGTGAAGCATGGGTCCGTCCGGTGACCCCGGTCGGGCTTCCGGGCGCGGTCGTGGATGCGTCAGGCTCCGAAGCCAACGCCGATGCGCTCTCCTGTGGGGGATGGAGCCAGAGCACATCCGGCACCAATGGACTCGTCGTTGACGGCTCCGGCCGATTCCGATCGACAACCCGCAGCCCGACGGGCATGGAGGGTTGCCACGTCGCGCGGGCGGTAGCCTGCTGCGCGCCGACTCCGTAGTCGGGGCGCTGTCCACAATCGGTTCCGCGAACTGCTTGCCGGCATCCCGCCGGCAGCACAACTCGCGCTCGGCCGCTCGAGGTCGGACGCGCGGAGGATCTGCTCGTGAGGTTTGCTGCTCTACTTGCTGCCCTGCTCCCGATGCTCGTCTCGTTCCCTGCCAAGGCCGCTCCCGAGTTGTATCCGCTGATTCATGCGATCGGCACGATCGACGTGGCGCTCCTGGCCTCCGACGGCGTATCGAGCGCGGCGGCGTATGAGTCCCTCGACCTCAGCCCGGTCGCCACCGGCGAGATCCTCGCCGAGCGGGTCGGCATCCTGAACCCGGCGTGGGCTGTCTCAACGTGGACGTTGCTCACTCAGCCCGTCACGTACTCGGGGAGCTTCGGGGTCGCCGCGATCCCCTTCACCATCACGATCGACAGCACGACCGTTTGGAACACCGACTTCACGGCGATTGCCGGAGGGACGATCGACGTGTCCGACGCGAACGTGGTCATGGCGGTGCAGGGGACCCTCACCGTCCCCGGACAGGAGATCCCCTTCAACCTGCAACGCACAACGGAAGTGCAGGTGCGCGCGACCGCGACGCCCGAGACGATCAGCCTGCAACTCCTGTTCGGTCCGGTGATGCCCCGGAGCGGTAGCGCCATCCCGATCGGCTCGGCCGACGGGATCGACTACAGCCTCGCCTACTTCCGCCCGAACCTCTCGAACGGCTACCCGACGCTGACCTACGCCCCGGAGCCGGCGAGTGGCGCGTTGCTCGCCGCCGGCGTCTTCGTCCTCGCGGCCATGCGCCGGCGCCCGAGAGCGCGAAGGGGGTGACCGAAAGGGGAGGGTAGGAAGCCATCGACCCGCACCCGGCGAGGTTCGACCCCACGCGCGTCCATCACCCGCGAAGCTCGGCCTCCCGCCGCAGGCTCACCGCCCGCCCGGTGCTCGCCGCGACGACGAGCCGCCCGACCGGATCGGAGACGACGCGCACCCACGCGCGGGGCGGAGCGCCCGGCATCCCGCGCGCGATGACGGTCGGCTCCCCGTCGGCGCCGCGGGCGATCCGCGTCTCGACGCTCGGGTGCTGCTCATGTAGCTGGCGGGCGCGGAGGAGCGCCTCGCGGTAGGTCACGCTGCCCTCGGCGGGTCCGGGAGCACGTCGCCGGTCTCGCCCGCGCCGAGCCCGACCTCGAGTGTCACCGGTCCGCAGCGCGGGAATCCCTCGACGCGGATCGCGTAGCCGTTGCGCCCGCGGACGACCGCGGCGCACAGCCCTGGGTAGAGCTCGAGGATGCGCTCGAGCTCGCGGGCTGCGGTGTCGCGCTGAACGCTCACGCCGGGACCTCCGCGAAGACGTGCCGCGACTGCCCGTCCTCGGCGCCGACGCGGATGCAGCGCGACGAGCTCGAGCCGTTCACGCGGATCGCGAAGCCGCCGCCGTCGTCGAGCTCGACCACATCGACGCGTCGCCGGAGCTCGGGCCACTGGCGGCAGATGCGCGCGACCTCGGCCTCGGCGTCCTCGCGCGAGACGATGCGCGGCGGCCGGCCTTCCTGCCGGCGTCGCCACTCCGCAGCGGTGCAGGCTCCGCAGAGCGCCTCGCCCGGATCGGCCGGCTCCCCGCAGCGCGAGCAGGTGACGCGCCGGCGCGGCATCTCAGCGTCCGCGACGGCTCCGCTCGCCCGTCGCGTAGGGATCGCCCGCGCCCTCGGCCGGGTCGTCGGGACTGCCGCCGGGCAGGGGGTCGCGGCTGCTCGCTCCCGGCGTCGGGTCCGTCTTCGATCCAGCGGTCGGATTGGTCTGCGACGATCCGTGCATCGGCCGCTCGCGGCGGCCGCGGCTCTCGGGTGTCTTGCTCATGGTGCCTCCGTCTTCTCGAGCGCGGCGACGCGCGCCTCGAGCCGGTCGAGGTACGCGCGCAGCCGCGGGTCGAGACTGTTGGGGAGCTCGGGGGGCGTCTGCGGTGCGGGGGGCGCGATCGGTTCGTCCGGCCAGCGCACCCGAGAATCGTCGGGGTGAATCGCCGACCACTCCGACCACTCGCCCTTCGCGGGGTCGTAGGCTCGCCACTCGAGCGCGTGGCTGTCGCGCGGCGGCCGGCGGACCCCCGGCTTCGGGACGACGCGCCCCTCGTGGCTGCGGTTGAACGCAGGCACGTGGCGCAGGCGTGCGAGCTCTTGCTCGAGATCCTGACAGTGCGGCATCTCAGCGGAGCTCCGTTCGCCGGACGGCGATCCGCCCCGCGGCTTCACTCGGACCGACCTCGCGATCATCGACCACGGTGGTCGGCACCGCGTCGAGGTCCGCCATGATCGTGTTGAGGTCGCCCCCCTCGTCGAAGTCCCGCTCGGCGCGGTCCAGTGCCCGCCAGCGCTCGCTGACCCCGGACGCCTCGGCGCGGTCGGGATGCTTGAAATCGGGCAGCGCCTCGAGCGCGCGCTTGGCGCGCTGGATCTCCCGTCGTCGCTGCTCTCGCTGCTCGTGCTGCTGCGGTTCCATCATCGCCCCCATGCTACGTACCACCGGCGGCGCGCCTCCGCGTGCTTCGGGTGGCTCGCGTCGTGAAGTGCCTCGCCGAAAGCCCGGTCCACCACGAGGTCGCGGCGCTCGCCCTCGAGCCCGACCGCTTCGCGAACGAGGGTCACGAGCTCGTCGATCTCCCACCGCTCGGCTCCGAGGCGCTCACCGATCCGGTGCGCGTGCTCGACGAAGCCGGCCTCGTCGGTGAACGCGCCGCGCTGGAAGGCGTCTTGAAGCTCGCTCGCGGCGGAGCGCAGCGCGTCGGGCTCGACGCCCATCTCCGCCGCGAAGCTCTCGACGATCCCGACCACGTTCGCGCTCACCTCGTCGCCCTCGGCCACGAGACCGGGGATCGCCGCGAGGTGGTAGTCGCCCGCCTGCACTTCCCCCTCGGCGCTCTCGCCGGTCTCGGACCCCTCGGCGGGCTCCCCCTCGCCGAGCACCGCGTCGGCGGTCTCGAGCGCGGCGCTGGTCGCGGCGTCGGGCGTCGGTGTCGGAGCGGGCGCTGCGGGAGCGGCCGGCGGGACCGGACCGGGAACGCCTGCGCTGCCGCCGTCGCTCACGAGAGACCCCCGTCGATGCCCGCGAGGAAGGGCACGAGCTCCGCCGCGGTGGCGATGAAGCCGTCCACCGTGAAGTCGTGCCGCAGCCGGTACTCCGCGACGAGGTCGCAGGCGACGAGTCGGACCTGCCGTTCGATCGGCGATCGGCCTTCCTGCGTCCACGCAAGCAGGGCGCGGGCCGCGGCGACCGGATCCGCTGCGCCGGGCGAGACGGCGCGAAGCCGATGTGCGACCGCGAGCACCGTGCGGCGCACCGCGAGGTCCGGATCGGCGACCTCAAGCGGCGGGCCTTCGGAGATCCGGCGCGGGACGGTCTCACCTCGGCGAAGCATGGCGTTCCTCCGTCTCGGGGCGCAGCGCGTCGGCCAGGACCCGGCCGATGAAACTCGACCGCGACTCGTGCCCGCGCGCGGCCTCGATCGCGCGGAGGGTCGACGGCTCGAGCGCGATCGACACCACCTGCTTCGGGTGGCGATCGGTCGGTTGCGCTGCGGCGGGACCCTGCATGGGGACCTCGCGGGCTTCATGGCTGTTGGGAAGCCGGAAGTCCAAGGCCACGTCCCCGCGACCCTGGGTCGGCGTTGTGAAGCCTAGCAACCCTCCGCACCCGCGTGCTCGCGGATCCGGGGTGTCGTTCGCGCTTCGCACCGGGCAGGCGTCGCTGCACTGGCGCGCGCGCGCGGCTTCGATCGCCGAGACGGGCTGCGCCTCGGGCTTCGAGGCGATCGTGGCTCTCAGGGCAACGTCGCGCGTCCGGCCGTGGGGATTCGTGTGGGCATTTCGGCATTCGCGCAGCCCTCGGTCGGACACGCAAATCAGCGGCCTAGCGTCGTACTGTCCCCGGCACAGTACGCGCCTCCGAATCCCCACATGCTCCGACACGGATCGGTGTCGTCTGTCGCCGCCGCGGCGCGTGGGGATTTTGTGGGGGTTGCGGACCTATGAAGTGCGGTCAGGACTTGTGGGGACGCTTGTGGTGCGTCTAGACTGCCGCCGGTGGGTCTTGCTCGGCTTCGAGCCCAGTACGCCCCACCATCCGGAATCGCAGGCCGAACTCGAGTCTGGCCCGGTAGCTCAGCCTGGATAGAGCACCAGCCTCCGAAGCTGGGGGTCGCAGGTTCGAATCCTGCCCGGGTCACTAGGCGAAGCCTGCGCCTTTTCCGAGCGCTTCCGACCACTTGCGAGACCGGCGCGGCGAGCCTTTTCGGATCGCTGCGCAGCAGTGCGCCGCGCCAGCGCCGTCGCAGCGCCGTCCCCGAGGGTGAAGTCGGCGAACGAGAGGTCCGGGGCCTCGTCGCGCAACGCGTGGGTGTAGGTGCGCAGCGTGAACTCGGGCGAGTGGTGGCCGAGCTGGTCCGCGACCCAGCGAATGCTCGCCTTCCCGGAGGCGAGTGCCAGCGTCGCCCACGTGTGGCGCGTCGCGTGGAGCTTGAGCGGCCGGATGCCGGCGGCCAGGGCGTGGCGCTGCACGCGCCGCCAGCTTCGCGCGAGGTTCTTCTCCTCGATGGCGCCGCCGCGCTCGTTCGGGAAGACGAAGGCCGGGACCTCGACGCCGGCGCCGGGGCGGCCCGCCTCGAGCTCGCGCAGGGCGCGTGCCCGGGCCTCGCGGTGGCGCTGCGCCAGGAGCTCGAGCAGGAGCTCGGCCAGGGCGGGCGGGATCGCGACGAAGCGCCCCTTGCCGCTCTTCGGGGTCGTGAACTCGCCGCGCACGTAGGCGCGCCGCACGTGGAGCCGGCGGCGCTCGAAGTCGACGTCCTCCCACTTGAGGCCGAGGAGCTCGCCGCGCCGGAGCCCGGTCGAGAAGAGCAGCGCCAGCGCGGGCGCGAAGCGCGGCTCGTGCTCTCGGGCGAGCTCGAGCAGGCGCGCCACCTCGTCGCGCGTCCACGCCTCGGCCGTCTTTACCTCGAGCGCCGCGGCGCGCCCGACCCGGGTGAGGAGCTCGCCGAGGTGCTGGGCGGGGTTGCGCGCGAGCGTGCCCTCGCGCACCGCGAGCGAGCACACGCGGCGCAAGAGCGAGAGGTGCTGACGGATCGTCGCCGGCGCCAGGCCCGGCGAGGGCTCGGGGCGCAGGGAGCGCGGGCGCGGGTACTTCGGCGTCTTCCGCCCGCGCTCGAGCTTCTCGCCGATGTAGGCGAGCAGGTCGGCCTCCCGGAGCTCGCGCAGGTCCCTCGCGCCGAAGTGGGGCGCGAGGTGGCGCTCGATGATCGCGAGCGATTCGCGCTCGAATGAGAGCTTGAAGGTCGGCCGGTAGGTCGCGTGCCAGCGCCGGAGCTCCGCGTCGGTCGGGAGCGGATCGGGAGGCGGAGGCGGCGCCGGCGACGTCGCGGACGCAGCGCCCGGGATCGGGAGGCCGAGCTTGCGGGCCTTGATCTCGTGGTTCGCGAGCTCGGCCGCTTGCTCGGCGAGCTTCCGGTCGGCGGCCGTCGGGCCGATGCGCTTCTCGTCGCGGTCGCCCTGGTCGTGGGTGACGAGCCACCACGCCCCGCGCCGATGGAGGACCTTCGCCGCCATCTACTCCTCGGGCCCATCCGGCGTCAGCAATGTCCGCGCCGAGGCGCTTAGCGGCGCAACAGAGAGGATCCAGTCGGGCGGGAGATCTCCGATGTACAAGAACCAATCCCCCTCGCCGCCGCCACCCGTCCGGTTGAGGCTCTTGAGCAGACTGTTCTTGATGCGACGAACGCGAGCGAAGTGAAGCCACCCGACGAGGTTCGGATCGCCGTCTGGGACGTCCACCTCGAGTCTGATCGCTCGCTTGTCTGGGAATCGAGCCCCAGGTTTCGGAACCTCTCCGAAGACGCGCCCATAGGCTGCGCGTTCCTCATCGCTCAAGATGTGCGGATCGTCGGCCCATCCTTGCCGGCTCGGCTCCGGATCCGTCGTCAACCAGACGGCATTCTCTACTCCCGTTCTGCTCGTGGGAACGTCGCCTCTGGTCAACCCCTCCTCGAGGATCTTCTGCAAATACTCGAGCGCCGTGAAGTGGTAGAGGGCCTTAGATCCGCTCGAAACCCGCAGTTCTTCTCGTGCTCGCTGGACGCGCTTCCTTCGACTTGCCTGGCCCATCTTCACCTTCGACGCCGGGCCGCCGCAGCGACCAGGCGTTGAATCATCCGCCGCAGGAAGATCGCCCGCGGCACGCCGCGCTCGCGCGCCAGCGCGTCCAGCGCCGCGAGCTCGTCGCGCTCGAGGTCGAGCGTGATGCGGACCGGGTCGCGGAACATCGGCTTGCGCCCGGATCCGGGGCGCCATCCGCCGCGCGTCCACTTCTTTCGCCGGACCGCCATCGCGCGCATCCTACGCTCAATGCTTCGGTTCGCGCAAGCCCCTATCATCGGCGGAGCCCCTCGAGCACCCGTTTGGCGAGCGCATCCGCGGCGTTACCCGCGCTCGTGTGGGCCTGGTCGGCGAGCCAGGCGCGGAGCGTCTCGACGGGGAAGAGCAGCACGCCGTCGAGGCGCACGTGGGGGATCTTGCCGAGGGACTGGCGGAGCTTGCGCTCGCTGATGCCGAGCGCGAGGGCGGCTTCCTTCGGGCGCAGCGCGAGCCGCGTCGCGAGCTCGGTCTCGAGCGAGGTGCGATCAGCCATCGTCGCTCCGGCGCTTCGCCCGCGGGATTGCACCCGAAGCGGCTTCGCAGGTTCGGCCAGGAGCCGCGATCGCGAGCGGGTCCGACCAGTGGGTCGAGCCCGATCCGTCCGACACGGGGACGTGTCGCGCGGCCGGGGCGAGGCAGTGGCCGACCTTCCACGCGGCCGCGTCGAGCTGCTCGTCGCTCGCGCCGCGCAGCACGAGCGCGACCAGGTCGCCCGGGATCCCTCGCCCGCTCGGCAGCCCGTACCGGGCGCGGATCCGGTCGACCGCCTGGCGCTCGCGGCGCTCCTGGTCCGAGGGCGGCGCCGCGGTGTCGCGCGGGGCGCCGGGCGCCGACCCGGGCGGGCGGGGAGCGCGGTAGCCCTCGAGCGCCCAGCCCTCGCGGATCCCGTTCGCGACCACCGCGACCCAATCGCGGCGGGCCTTCCCGCCGCCGTGCGACCAGTCGTGCACGCGGGCGATCGCGTAGGCGAGCTGGTCCTCGGAGAGCCCGCGGTCGGCCACCCGCCGGCGCAGGCGCTCGAGCTCCTCCGGGCCGAGCTCGTGCATGAGCGCCTTCCCGGTCGGAGCGCGCTCGGCGCGCTTCCGGGGCTTCCCCTTCGTCGCCTCCGGCTCTGAGGGCTCGAGCGCAGCGGAGAGCGAGAGAGCCGGCGGCGCAGCCGCCGCAGGCGCCGCGCGAGCGGCGCTCTCTCTCTTCTCCGGACTCTTCGAGGCGGACGCGGAGGCGGAGGCGGAGGCGGAGGCAGGGGTGATTGTGGACCCCGCCGGGGTCCCGCCGGGGTCCCGAGCGCTTCGCTGCGCCTCGTACCAGGCGCGAGCCTCGGCGAGCTCGCGGCCCGAGAGCTTGAGGGCCGGGTTCGGCTCGCGGCCGTCGGCGAAGTATTCCCGGCCGCGGGCGAGTGCCGCGTGCACGCCGTGGTCGCAATGGGCCGGCCAGTTGTGCACGACGAGCCGCGCCTCCGCGTGCGGGTCGAGCCATCCGGTCGCGACCAGGAGCTCCGCCAGAGCAGCGGCGTCACCGTTCCAGCCGCAGGCGAGCGCGAGCTGCTCGTCCGGGAACTGCCCGACGTCTCCGCGCGGCGCGTGTCGCTGCGCGAGGTTCCAGAGGCCCTCGAGGATTCCGCGCGCCAGGGCGCGGGCGTGCTGCTCGCCCATCGCCTCGAGGCGCGCGACGAGGGCCAGCATCTTCGGGTGATCGTGCGCGCTGCGCTTCACGGGCGACCCCGGTGCGGCGCGTCGCGGTTAGGTGTAGGCTTTCCCACGCTTGGCTTCACCTCGGGGCCCCGGCGATCGTCTCCGCCGGGGCCCCACCCCTCGCTAGTTGAACGGGCAGTCGGAGTCCTCGAGCGGAGGCGGAGCACTCGCGCCGGGCTCGCTCGAGCTCGCCGCGCCCGGGCTCCGGCGCTCGGGCGGCTCGGTCGGACGCTCGAGGCGGCGCGCCGCGGGCGGGGTGCCCGCCGCCGGACCCGAGGCCTCGAAGTCGGGCATCAGGGGCTCGGCGCGATCGACCACGAGCCGGTAGCGCTTGTAGCCGTCGCCGTCTGGGAGGCGCTTGATCCCGAGGCGCTCGCCAGGGCGCGGCCGCTGCGCCGCGAACTCCTGGCGGAGCACCTCGTGCAGGATCCACACGCCGCGGATCTCGCCCGACTCCTCGTCGGCGATGTGCGCGATCGTCTGCGGGCCGTAGGGCGTGCTTCCGCGGTCGTAGCGCAGCAGCACGCCGACCAGCGTGTCGCCCACCTCTGGGCGCCACGAGGTCGGGAGCGCGCCGTCGTCCTGGTCGAGCTCGCTGCGGAGGTCGCGCCCGCGCCTCCCGCCGTTCGGTCCCGTCATCGTGCTCACCTCCCGCCCTCTAGGGGCATCGGCAATCGCAGGGCCGCGGCGCGCCTTCGCTTCGAACGCCCCGGGTCGTACTTCGCGGTGGTCGCAATCTGCGCGTGGTCGAGCATCTCCTGCACGATGTGCAGATCAACGCCAGCGTCGAGGAGCGCGGTCGCGTAGGTGCGGCGCAGGTCGTGCGGCGAGAAGCGCTCGACGCCGAGCTCGCGGGCGCGCTGCTCGAGGATCTTCCACAGCGAGCCCGGGGCGAGCTCGCGGACGTCGACCTGGCCGAAGCGGTCGACGTGGGCGAAGAGCGGCCCGGGGGCGCGGCCGCGGGCGCGGAGCCATCGCTCGAGGAGCTCGACCAGGCCGGCCGGGAGGTCGGCCGTGCGCTGGCGGCCGCCCTTCGTGCGCAGCGTGCACTCGCGGCGCTCGAGGTCGAGGTCCTCGGGCCAGCGCAGCCGGCAGAGCTCGCGCCGCCGCGCCCCGGTCGCGTAGAGCACGAGCGTGATCGCGGCGTCGCGCATGCCCTTCGGACCGCCGGCCGCGAGGCAGCCCTCGACGAGCGTGCGGATCTCCTTCTGCGCCAGCGCGCGGCCGCCGAGACCCGAGCGCCCGCGCACGGGCGGCACCCGGCGCGCGCGCGCGTAGGTGTCGGCGTCGATCCACCCGAGATCGAAGGCCTCGTCCAGGATCCGCTTCAAGCCCGTGAGATGCTTGTTCGCGCCGGGGGGCGTCCAGCGCTCGGCGATCGCCTCGCGCAGGGCCAGCACGCGCGCGCGGTCGAGGCGGTGCCACGGGAAGCGCTCCCACGGGATCCGATCGCCGCTCGCGAGCCGCGCGAGGTCCCGGGCGACCTGCTCCATCGTCACGCGCGAGCTCCCGCGCGAGAGGGTGCGCAGGTAGGCCTGCACCGGGTGCCGATCGGTCGGGTAGTCGAAGGGCTCGAGGTCCGCGCACGCCGGCAGCGGCTCGGCCGAGGCTTCGGGCAAGGGTACGAGAAGTCCTCTTCGTGCGGGTGTGGCCGATCGGGTCACGCGCCGGCCCTCCGCGCGGCGAGCTCGCGGTCGTGCGCGCGCTGGCGAGCGCGGCACTCGAGCGAGCGGCAGACGGTCGCGGGGACGTGGGCGGGGAGGGCGGCCGGGCGCTCGAAGAGCCCGCGGCACCATCGGCACTTGACCAGGCCCGAGGCGCCGGGCCGCGCGTCGATCCGCTGCGGGGTCGGGCCGGCGTCTCGGGTCTGCGCGCCACCGGCCCGGCGCTTCGCAGCGGAAGACCCGAGGGCGTGTGCGGGGATGCGGCTTGCCTTCACGGGGGATCCTTCGCCTCTATCTACGGGGGATCGACCCACGCCGGCCCGCGCGGGCCTGCGAGAGCCACCCGGGCCGGCGCGGGAGGACCCCCCGTTAGGGTCACAGCCGACACGCTAGAAGGTCGCGCTCTTCGTGAAGCATCAACGGCTGCGCAGCCGTTGATCGGCGGTCTCCCAGCCGACACGCTAGAAGGTCGCGCTCTTCGTGAAGCTGGCCGCGTGTCGGATGCCGATGTCGATGTCCTGGAACCCGCGCACGACGAGGCCACCGCTGTTGCCCAAGGTGTACGGGTCACTGAACAAGTCGAGAACGCCCCAGAGGCCGATGAGCAGCTCCTGCCAGGCGCCGAACAGGATCGCACCGGCGGCCGCGCTCGCCGGAGCCTGCTCGGTCACGAACGACGGGTAGCCGTTCACCGAGTTGTCCGGCTCCATCAGGAAGCCGGCCGCCACGTTCGCCGCCTTCGCCGTCGCCTTGAGGGCCGCGCGGGCCGCCGAGCGCATTAGAAACGCCCTCGACGTGCTCGGAGCGTTCGCGCTGCCGAGGTCCGACTCGTACTCGAGCATGTTGCCGAGGGTCGCCGTGAGCGCGCCGGAGTGGGTGACGGTGCCGACGCCGCTCGTGAGCGTGATCCCCGTCGGCTGGCCCGAGGCGCCCGAGCCGCTGATCGCGCCCTGGTCGACCGCGAGACCGATCACCCGACGGATGTCGTCGCGGACCAGGTCCTCGGCGCCAGGCGTGGATTGCTTCATCATCTTCCGAGTCACCTCAGTTCGGACGCCGAAAGTCTTAGGCGCCAGCGTGAGCTTGTCCGTGTTGAGCTGCGACTCGGCCGGCGAGCCCGTCTCGGTGGCGATCCATCCGCCGGTCGCCGCGACGCTCTGACGCGGGATGTCGAGCGTCCCGACCAGGCCCGGGAGCACCCGGGCGCCGGCGCGGATCACCATCGCGTCATTGCGCAGGAGCTCGATGAACTCGGTCACGCCCAGGTCGACCGCGATCAGCGAGGCGCCCGTGGTCGAGTCGACGTCGCGGCGCTCCATCTGGAGGTGGCGCTCCAGGGGATCCTGCCGCTCGAGCTCGATCTGGCGTGCCACCGGCAGGAGCGCGCGATACGGGACGTGGACCCTGCGCCCGTCCTCCGGCGGTCCGAGGCGCTCGTTAAGGATGTCGGCGATTCGCAACTCGACGCGCGCGCCGCGCCAGTCGCGCGAGTCCTGCGCCCGGAAGAGATTCGACAGCAGGTAGGGCCGGGCCTCGCGGGTGTGCACCGCCGGCGCGCGGGCGGCAGGGAACAGGCCGCCGAGCGTCGGATCGGGGTTCTCCAGCGGAGCCTCGCGGGTGGGAGCGTTCGGGAGATCGGCCTCGAGCGAGCGCAAGCGGCGCTCCTCGTAGGGCGTCGGTGCGCGCCCCTCGGCTCCGCTGCGAATCTCGTCGATCTCGGCCTGTATCTCGGGTGCAAGTCTCACGGTCTCTCCCATCACGCGCCGCTGGGCGCGCTGCAAGCTGTCTCGGGCGCGGAGCTCCACCGCGACCTGGTCGGCCTCCGCCAGCCATCCGCTCACCTCGGTCGCCTCCGCGTTGGTGAGGTCGCGACCCTCGGCCTTCGCGCGCGCGATCAGCGCGCGGCCGCGCTGGAGGAGCTCAGCCTTCCGGGCGCGCAGCCGCTCGAGGTCCGTCACGAGGCCTCCGCCTCCGGCGAGGGGAGGAGTCGGCGAAGGCGATCGCCCGCCTGCAGGAGCTGCTCGGCGAAGGCACGCGCCCGGACCCAGCCGGCGGTGCCGCCGGCCGCGGCGCAGAGCGCGAGCGTGAGCCCCCGGTCGAGCTCGGGCGCGAGCCGCTCGGCCAGGTCGAGGATCTCGACCACCTGGTCGTCCGTCACCACGCCGGAGAGCCACGCGCAGCCGTCGGGGGAGGCGAGCGCCTGGTCGATCGTGAGGCCGCTCATGCCGCACCTTCGGGGCAGAAAGTCGGGGCGATTGACGCACGCGCCGCGCTCGCGTCGAGAATTGCGGGCTGGCACAGTTTCGCGGGCGCGTGCGCGTGGGGCCCCGCCCACGGGCATGTCCTCCCCGTCGTGGCGATATCACCCTCCCACGGGTGGCTGAGGGCGCTGCCCGTGCGGCGCCCGGGCGCGGTCACTCGCGCCCCTTCGCCGCGAGCTTGGAGGGAGCCGGTGCCTCGGGCTTGATCGGCTCGACGCTGGGCCTCGCCGCGCGCGCGCGGCGCAGCGCCTCGAGGTCGGCGAGCACCCTCTGGGCGCCGGCCGGGATCACGTGGGTCCGGCCCTGCGTGTGGTGAACGACCGCGAGCTGCTGAAGCTCCGCGACGAGGGCCTGATCGTGGAAGACCGCCACGAGCTCCATCGGCCGTGCGGCTTCGGCGGGGATGTAGACGATCGCCGCCGCGAATCCGCCGTCGCGCTGCGCCTCGTCGGCGCGGCCCATCAGCATCGCCTCGACGCTCGCCTGGCGCCAGAGCGTGCGCGGCTTGCGGTGCGCCTGCCGGCTCGCGAGAAGCACGGCCCGATGCGTCGGATCCTGGTCGGCCTGGGCCTCGAGCGCGTACTTCAGCCGCTGTGCGTCGATGCCCAGCCGCTTCGCCCAGCCGTTGCACGTGCGGAGTCGCTCATCCATGGGCTCGCAGTCTGCGGTACTGTCCCCCGCGGACGTCAACTGCGCTGGTTCCTGTCCCCCCCTTCGGAGGTGCGCAGGTTGGACGAAACGACGTGGTCGGCTGTCATTGCGCTCGCCGCGTTCGGCGAAGCGGTGGGTCTACGTCCGGATGATCTGCGGGCGACCCGCGAGCAGCTCCTCGGCGAGCTCGCCAGTCGCTCGAGCGCTCGACCGCTGCCAGCGAAGAGCATCAAGCAAGCGTGGCGCGCCTATCGCATCGGCCGCGCGCTGGCCTTAACCCACGACGCGCACCCCACCTGGTCGAAACGTCGCGTGCGCGGCGAGCTCGCTGGACGACCGGAACTCGGGCTCCGAGTCAGCACTGAGAAGCGGCTGCGGGCCTACTCGCCGCTGGCGCCCTTGGCGGCCGAGTCGGACGCGGTCTGGCGAGTACTGCCGCCGCCCGCGAGCCGTTGCCGCATTCGCGTCGGCAATCGCCCTTGGCGCTCGGGAGCCCCGGGCACGCTCTATGCGCGGGGCGTTGCCCGCTTGCTCGCGCGCGCCTAACACCGGCTCCGAGCGCGGTTCCAGTCGGCCGCCGTCTTCGCTGAGTGGCAGCGCTGGCAGAGCGCTTGCAGGTTCGCCTCGACGTCCTGCCCGCCCCGGCGCCGAGGCAGGATGTGATCGACCTGCGAGGCCGGCGCGCCGCACGCGCAGCGAGGGTGCTGCCGCAGGAAGCGCTCGCGGAGGCTCCGCCAGGCGGGCGACGAGTAGACGCGCGATCGCCCCGGGTCGCCCGGGCGCTGAGCCGACCTGACGTGCGGCTCGCAGAGCCCGCGGAAGGTCGCGAAGGCCGAGCATCCGGAAACGCGGCAGGGCTGGCGCTCGGCGCGGTGCAGCGCGCAGCGCCCGCCGCCGTCCAGCAGGGCGCCGCACCCCGGAGCGGGGCAGGGACGGCGGGGCGCGCGCGGCACCTACGCCTCGGGGGAGACCGGCCGCGCACCTCGGTCGAGGCGCGGCAGGCAGACGTGATCGGCTCGCGTCGGTGGCCCATAGCAGGGGACGCGAACGCGGTGGCGACTCCCGTCGGGAGCCACGAGGACCCGCCGGCGCCAGGCGATCCGCGCGACGTCGGCCCGGCGCGGGAAGAAGCGTTCGCGAACGCGGCCTATTCCCACGCCGGGGACTGTCGCACGCACCAGCGGGCGCGGTCTACCTCGCCCAGCCGATCCCGCGGTAGTAGTCCGTGGAGTCCGTGTTGCCCGGGAGCTCGACCCGCTCGAGCTGGAACGGCTTGATCCGGTCCCTGAACTCCCGGGCGAGCTTCATCCGCCGGAGGTCGGACGGCCGGGCCCCGGCGTCCTTCCGCTCCGCCGCGGTCTTCTCGTCGTAGTCGTCCCAGCACATCACCTCGAGGGGGTCGAGTCCGCCCTCGATGTGTCCGTGGAGCACGGCGACCCGCCGGCCCCAGGCGTGGAGCACCACCCCGGGCCAGCAGAGCGCGCGGCCGCAGGGGTTGTACTTGGCGGTGAGCTTCTCGAGCTCGCGGAAGACGGGCTCGGCGTCGTACAGGGTCAGATAGCCGTGCATCGGTTCCCCTTCGCGTGTTGGGCTAGCGGAAGTCGGGCGCCCGGACGATCGTCGCCCTGACGCCAACGTCGCGCGTGCCAGCCGGCATCGCGCGCGGCGTTCGGAGTGCTTCGAGGGGCTCTTCGGAGGTCGGGCTTCAGCGCCGTCCCAGCGCCGTCGGCGCGCCGTGTGCCGCGGTCTGCCGCGGTCTGCCGCGCCCTGCCAAGGCACCACGTGTAACATGGCGGTGTTACACACTACGGTTTCGGTCTCCGAAGCTGGGGGTCGCAGGTTCGAATCCTGCCCGGGTCACCAGCCCGACCTCGCGCCGGCCACCCGGGTGGCGCCTCGCGAACAGGGGGCCGACCCGCATTCGGTCCGGCTCCCCG
>Ga0214473_10004679_pt1 | contig 16452 bp, 15 predicted proteins | sample RVTome_7_FD_203509 | JGI IMG/M metagenome (GOLD analysis project Ga0214473, IMG submission 203509) | Soil microbial communities from uranium-contaminated site in the Upper Colorado River Basin, Wyoming, United States - RVT98D197 | ecosystem: Environmental > Terrestrial > Soil > Contaminated >... | reverse complement strand
CGGGGTGCAGCTCCAGCGTCGCGCCGACCTGGTGCCCAATCTGGTCGAGGTGGTGAAGGGGTACGCCAAGCAGGAGCTGGCGGTTTTCGAGGAGCTGGCGAGCGCCCGCGCGGCGCTGTCCGGCGCGGTGCAAAGCGGCAGCGTGGACTCGATGGCCGCCGCCAACACGACGCTGAGCGGCGCGCTGGGCCGGCTGATCGCCATCGCGGAAGACAACCCCGAGATCAGGTCGAACGAAAACTTCCGGGCGCTCCAGGACCAGCTCGAGGGCACCGAGAACCGCATCGCGGTGGCGCGGACGGATTACAACAACGCGGTCCGCGAATACAACGCCTACATCCGGCGGTTCCCGCAGGTCCTCACGGCCAAGGTCACTGGAGCCGGGCCGCGCCCGTACTTCGAGGCGGAAGCCGGGGCCGCGGAGGCCCCTAAAGTCGAATTCTGACGCCGGCCCGCTCCTCGATGACCTTGATGGTCTCGACGTGGTCGGCTTGCGCGTCGAGCCGGGCCCGGGCCGCTTCCAGCGCGCGCTTGACCGCGGCGTAGACCTCGGACCCGACCCCGGTGTCGGCCAGCACGTCCAGCGCCACCCCCACGTCCTTATCCAGCAGCGCCAGCGAAAACGTGCGGGGCCAGGTGCCCGTGAGCACGCGCTCGGGGATCAGGTGCTCGGTCACGTTCGACCGGCCGCTCGAGGCGTTGAGCACGTCCACCGCGCGCCGGGCCGGCACGCCGAGTTTGACCAGGGCCGCCAGCCCCTCGCCCGCGGCCACGATGTTCAGGGCGAGCAGCGCGTTATTGATCGCCTTGAGCGCGTGCCCGGCCCCCACCGGACCCACGTGCTCCACCTTCCGCGCGAAGGGCGCCACGTAGCGGCGCGCCCGCTCCACCCACCGGTCCTCGCCGCCCAGCATCACGGTCAGCGTCCCCTGCTCCGCTCCGGCGGTCCCGCCGCTCACCGGCGCGTCCACGAACCCCACCCCGCGCTCCGCCAGCCAGGCGGCAGTCGCCCGGGACCCGGCCGGATCGCCGGAGGTGGCGTCGATCAGCAGCTGGTCCTGCCGCCACGCGTCGCCCGCCGCCTCGATCACCTGCCGGACCTCGCGGCTAGTGGGGAGACAGGTCATCACCACGTCGCACCGTCCGACCAGCTCGGCCGGCGACGCCGCGAACGTCACGCCGTGGTCTCGCGCAAAGGCCTCGGCCTTCTCCCGCGTCCGGTTCCACACCACCGCCTCGAACGCCCGCACCACGTGCTTCGCGATCGGCGTGCCGATCGCCCCCAACCCGATGAACCCGACTCTCTCACCCATGACACCCCCCCATAACAGCCAACCCCGGGCGCAAGCCCGGGGCTGCTGGACCTAGGAGCTAGAGATACCTCCCTAGGACCTACCCTCGCTACCCTCCCAACATCTGCCGCCTGAGCACCGCCAGCTGCCGCCGCACCGAGCCGTCCATCACCCGGTCCCCCACCCGCACCAGCAACCCGCCGATGATCGACGGGTCTTCCCGGAAGTGGGGCAGCACTTCTTTCCCGAGCAGCCCGGCCAGCCGCCGGCGGATCTCTTCCTGGAGCTTCCGGTCCGGTGTCCGGGCCAGCGTGATGCCGGCGTGCACCCGGTTGAGCTTCACGTCCTGCAGGGTCTGGTATTCGTGGCTGATGACCGGGATCAGCCCTTGCCGGCTGCGTTGCACCACCGCCGCGATGAACCGCACGAACGCCTCCGGCGCCCGGCCGGCGAGGGCGCGCCGCAGCACGGCCACCTTGACCGTCTTGGGTACCTGCGGGGACTCCAGCGTCAGCCGCACCCGCTCGTCGGCCTCGATGGCGCCGGCGACGGCCTCCAGAGCCGTGCCGTAGCCCGGCACGTCACCCGCGCGCTCCCCCGCCAGGAACAGCGCCTGGGCGTAGTTCCGCGCCACCGTCATGTCCCTCAATGCCGCTCCTCGAGGTCCGTGAGGTAGCGCTCGACCAGCCTCCGGTCGGCTTCGCCGTCGATCTTCTCACGCAGCAGCTTGGAGGCCGCCGCCAGCGACAGATCCACCGCCTCGCGCCGGAGCTCGGCCACGGCACGGTCCTTCTCCGCCGCGATCTCCTTCTTGGCCCGCTCCAGCACCTGCTGCTGCTCCTGCCGGGCCCGGGCCAACATCTGCTCCCGCTCCTTCTCGGCCGCGGCCTTGGCGCCCGCCAGCAGCTCGTGCGCCTCGTGCCGGGCCCCGGACAGCAGCTGCTTGTGCTCCTCCAGGGTCTTCTGCGCCTCGGCGTTCAGCCGCTCGGATTCCGACAGTTGGCGCGCGATGCGCCGCTCCCGCTCCTCGGTGGCCTTGAGGATCGCCGGCCAGGCGAACCGCTTGAGCACGAGGAACAGGACGATGAAGACCGCCCAGGTCCAGAAGAACAGCCCGAAGTTCACCTCGAACGGCGAGGCGAACCCCGGAGCGGCCTCCTCGGCCCCGTGGACCTGGAGCGCGAATAGGACGCCCATCGCCGTCCCTACTTGACCAGCTTGAACAGCAGCGCGAACACCAGCGCGATGATGGTGGCGCCTTCGAGCAGCACCGCCAGCACCAGCGTGGCGCCCCGAATCTCGGCCCCCGCCTCGGGCTGGCGCGCCATCGCCTCGGCGGTCTGCCCGCCGATCCGCCCCAGACCGATGCCCGCCCCGATCAGGATCAGGCCCAACCCCAGGCCGGCGCCCAACAGCGCCATGCCATCGCCCAGGCTCTTCTGCACCACCGGCTCAACCTGCAGCAGCATCAGAACGTTCAACATGCTGGCTCCCTCGTGCCCCGGGGAGATGCGTTGTCAGGTGCGCTTCCCGCGCGCGCTGGGACCGTCTCCCGGCGATCCCTGCCGCGGGCGACCCGCCCATGGCCCCACGGCCGGCGGGTTTTCCCGGCCATCCGGCCGGGTACCTGGCGAACGGCGCGAAGCGCGCGGACCGTCGCCCTCTCCTCTCACCTACCCACCGCTAGCCGTCTATCCGTCTAGCCGTCTGTCCTGCCCGCCAGAGTCCACCGCCCACCACCTAGTGCTCATGCTGCATGAGCCCGATGAAGACGGCGGACAGCAGGGCAAAGACGTACGCCTGCAAGAACGCCACGAAAATCTCCAGCAGCATGATCCCCACCACCAGCAGCGTGGTGATGCCGCCGATCCCCCAGTTCCAACCCTCGAGGTGCCCGAACAGGAAGATCACGCCGAACAGCGACAGGATCACGAAGTGCCCGGCCGTCATGTTGCCGAAGAGCCGCACCGCCAGCGCGAACGGCTTCACCAGCTTTCCGATGATCTCGATGGGCGCCATCGCCATCGACAGCGCCACGGCCCCCGCGCCCGACATGCCGGGCACCGACGGGAAGATGGTGTGGAGGTAGCCCTTGAGCCCCAGCTTCAGGAACCCGCCGATCTCTACCACCAGCAGGGTCAGGATCGCCAGCCCGCCCGTGACCGCCAGGTTGCCGGTGGGGGTCGAGCCGTGCGGGACCAGGCCCAGCAGGTTCGAGTAGAGAATGAAGAAGAAGAGCGCCATGATGAACGGCGCGAACTTCGCCCCGTCGTGCCCGATGTTGGCGATGGCGATGTCGTTCCGCACGAAGATCACCATCGCCTCGATGGCGTTGGCGAAGCCCGTGGGGGCCCGCTCCTCGGCGCGCTGGCGCTTGAGGCTCCGTCCGGCGAGCCACATGGTGGCGAACACCAGGAACGCGGCGACGAACAGAAACACCACGTGCTTGGTGGGGGTGAGGTTCACCGTCAGCGGACCCAGGTGCAGGTCGGGCCACCGCTCCCAGTGGAACGAGAAGAACGGCTCGATCCCCACCGAGTAGGCGTCGGCCGTATGGTGCAGCAGCATCTCGCCGACGTCGGGCGCCTGGCTCGCCAGCATCATCGCAGAAACCGGATCTCCGTGAACAAGAGGGGCACCACGACCCCGAGGTATCCGAACGCGGTGGGGAGCGGCGGAAAGAGATCGCGCCGGACGCCCACCGCCACCACGAACGCGGCCACGCCACCCAGCCGCAGCCCCACGCCGATCCCCCACCGCCGGATCAGCACCTTGAACTCACCGTGCGCCGCCGGCCGGATCAGCGCGGCCGAGGCCACCTGGATCGCGGTGGCGAGGAGACCGAACGCGACCCCCGGCAGCACCGCGGCCTCACCCCATGCCAGCCACAGCACCGCGGTGACCCCGGCCGTCAGTGCCAGGCCCAGGAACAACGCCGCGATCACCGGGGTGGCTTCCCGCGGCGGTCGGCTTCGTCCCGCCGGATGCGGAAGTACACGTTCAGGAACCCCAGCACCGAACCGGTGAGGGCGAGAACGATGGTAAAAAGGGGAACCGTGTGCAGCCACTTGTCCAGCAGCCAGCCGATCCCCGTAAACACGATGACCGCGGCCCCGAACGTGAAGCCGAGTGCCGACAGGCCGTACGCCTTGGCCAGCTCTCGGTGCCGTTCCTCGCTGGGCTCCATAGGCCGGGGGAAATGTACATCGCTTGTGAAAAAATTCGCAAGGAAACCGCTCACCCGGTCGCCCGTTCCCCGGTCGAACATCGCGGCGCCAAGAGCCGGTTTCATAAAGCGCTTCAATACAACGGCTTGAAGAGTGCCACCCAAGCGCATTGCGGAGGGGCCCGGGACTGGTTCCGAACCCGATCGACCCGACATCGGCTCGCCCCGATCCGCGCGACGAGGTACGATTCCTCCGGGCCTCGGCACTTTCGAGCCCCACGGACGTACCATCCCCGGAACCGCCCGCGCCCGCGGAGGGCCTTCAGTGACGACACAAGCCACACCAGCCCAGGACGACGACGTCGAGTTGCTCGACCGTCTGGCCGAGGCGCGCCGCGTGCTGCTCGAGCAGGTGCGCCGGCGCATCGTGGGCCAGCAGGAGGTCATCGACGGCATCCTCACCGCGATCCTGGCCGGCGGCCACGCGCTGCTGGTGGGCGTGCCCGGTCTGGCCAAGACGCTCATCGTCTCGACCGTGGCCGAGGCGCTGCGGCTCAAGTTCGCCCGCATCCAGTTCACCCCCGACCTCATGCCCGGCGACATCACCGGAACCGAGATCATCGAGGAATCGGGCGCGGGCAAGCGCGCCTTCCGGTTCGTGCACGGCCCGGTGTTCGCCAACGTGGTGCTGGCCGACGAGATCAACCGCACCCCGCCCAAGACCCAGGCGGCGCTGCTCCAGGCCATGCAGGAGCACGCGGTCACCGCGGCCGGAACCACGTATCCCCTGCCGGAGCCCTTCTTCGTGCTGGCCACCCAGAATCCCATCGAGCAGGAAGGGACCTATCCCCTGCCCGAGGCCCAGCTCGACCGGTTCATGCTGGAGCTCCGGGTGCGCTATCCCAGCCGGGAGGAAGAGGAGCGCATCGTGGTGGAGACCACGGGCGACGAGGCGCGCGCCGTGCGGCCGGTGCTCCAGGCGGACGACATCCTGTCCATGCAGCACCTGGTGCGGCGGATTCCGGTGTCGGCCCAGGTGGTGCAGGCCAGCGTGCGGCTGGCCCGCATGACCCGTCCCGGCGAGCCGGATGCGGCGCCGGCCATCAACGAGTATGCCTCGTGGGGCGCCGGGCCCCGCGCCTCACAGTTCCTGGTGCTGGGCGCCAAGGCGCAGGCCGCGATGGACGGCCGGCCCATGGCCGATCTGGACGACGTGCGGAAGGTGGCGCTGGCGGTGCTGCGTCACCGCCTCGTGGTCAACTTCGCGGCCGAGGCCGCCGGACGCAGCGCCGAGAGCATCTGCCGGGAGCTGATCGACGGCGAGGGATGGATGCGGTAGGCCCCGGTCACCGCCCCGGCGGGGCCGGGACCACCTGCAGGGTCCGCTCGCGCACCACCTCCCGGCCGGTATTCTCGTCCCGCAGCCGCAGCACGATTCGGTAGTCGCCCGGCTTGAGGTCGCCCGTCAGCTCGAGCCATTCGACCGTCCGCCCGTTGGCCATCGGGCGGTTGCCGTCGTACTCGATGCGCGCCTCGGGCCGCCGCTCGCCCGAGAGCCCGATCCCGCGGAGCAGGCGCGTCGCGACGGGCTGCCGGCCGGCGTCCAGCACCTCGATCGTCACCCGGTATTGCATCCGGCCGTCCCGCTCGCCGGTGAGCCGATAGGTCTCCCACACCAGGCCGAGCGGCTGGCCGACCTCGAGCGTCTGCCCGTAAAGCGGGGTGATGCCGAGCTGGGTCCGGGTGGTGGCCTCACCGCCTTCGGGCGGCGTCACCCCGCGGGCGAACAAAACGTCCGACACCACGAACGCCGAGTCGTCCAGCGGCAGCATGCTCACCGTGTCGCGCAGCCGGTACAGCTGCCGGACCGCCCGGTCCCAGATCTCGACCGTCAGGGAGTAGGTGCCCCCGGCCAGGCCCTGCACCGATCCGGCGAGGCCGGGCTCACTCGACACCTTCCCCCGCCATTGCGCCACCGGCTGGAACGACGCGTCGAGGAGCGTCAGCCCCGCCTGCGCCTCCGCGGTGACGTCCGGCGGCCAGGCGCTGTTCACCAGCAACTCGTGGCGGCCGCGGTCGTCCAGCATCCGAACCACCTGCGAGGCCAGCGGGCCCGGCGCCTCGAACAAGCCCGTCGTGGAGTATATCTGGGGCGACGTCTGGGCCAGCTTGTTGGCGTACTCGACCGCCTCGTCGAACGGCCGGTAGCTGTGGTATCCCGCCCCGCGGAGGAAGGCGATGTCGGGCCCGGGTCCCAGATCCCAGAAGATCACGCGGCCGCTGGGCTCCGCCAGCTCCCAGATGTGCGCGGGGCGCCCGTACCGGATCCACATCTGGCCGGCGAAGGAGCGGGAACCTCGTTCCCCGAGGGCCGGAGACGTGAACATCAGGTCGGCCGCCACCAGCCGGGAGTAATGCTCCAGCTTGCGCTCGTTCGCGCTGGTGAGATACAGCGGGTCGAGCGTCGTCCAGAAGGCCATCCGGAACATCTGCTGCGTGTATGAATCCTGGGCGTCCAGCCATTGGAGCTGCGCCGGCACGAGCAGGAGCTGGATGTCCTGGAAGTCGGTCAGGACCGAATCCGGCATTCGGGCCAACGCCCGCCCGAACTCGGGGTCGGCCAGGGAATCGTTGCCACTCTCGTGCTCGATCAGGCCGAGGTACAGGTAGAAGCGATAGTCGTCCGGCTGGCGCCGTTGCAGCCCGCGGGCCACCGCCCGCGCCTTCTCCCACTCGGCGAGGTACACCCACTCGGCCAGCAGGGCCTGGGCGGGGAGGATGTAGGTGGAATCGGTCTCGATCGCGCGGGTGAACGCCGCTTCCATCGCCGCCAGCTCGTCCCGCTTCAGGTTGGTCAGCGGCTTGAAGTACGTGCCCATGTTCTCGGCGAACCGGTCGGGACACAACTGGTTCACCGCCACGAGCCAGGTGTAGTCGTTCGAGGAGCTGGAGAACGACGAGATGTCGGCGCTCTCCGATCGTCCGCAGCGCCACTGCCCCGCGCCCACCGCGGGAATCTGGCCGTAGCTCCGCCAGGCCCGCCACTCGTCGGCGTGCACCACCCCGCGGAGATAGTGGTCGAACGCCACCTCGCGGGGCCTGAGCGGGGTGCCGCGGTCGCGCCGGTCCAGGGCCCGATCCAGCATGCGCACCGCATCGGTGCGTGCCTGGCGGTTGTACATCAGGTTGGCCATGGCGAGGTAGAGCCGAGGCTCGTCGCCCGACCAGCGCAGCGCCGACTCCACCAACTCCGCGGCGCGCTGGCGGTCCTGCCACTCGGCCTCGGACGGGGTGGAGGCGAGCCCCTGAATCATGCCCGCCAGCAGGTCGCCGCACCGCCGGTCGCCGCCGGGCGGGCTGCCGCGAAAGCGCTCGGCCAGGGCCAGCGAGTCGGCCCGGGTCAGGGCGCGATCCAGTTCCGGCAGGGCGGTCGCGACGCATTCCTGCGCCAGCCCCATGGCCGGCGGTAGCGTCGTCAGGGCGGCGGCGACCGCCATCCCGATCAGGTTTCTCATAATACCTCCGTTGGGCCCCCCCCAAGCGCGAATTGTACCCCGATCATCGCCGTTCGGCACCGAGGGGCCGAAACCTCCCGAGACCCGATGCGTAGTGGAACACAGGCGTCGGCACTCCAACTAGTCCCTGGGAATGGCGAATCCATGAAACGGCGAACCAAGGTGATAACGGGCATCGCGCTGGTGGTCGTGGCGGGCGGGGCCACCGCCCTCAAGGCCACGGGCGGCGGGGGCGACGACGACACCCGCAAGACCGTCACGGCGGAGCCGGGCACGATCGTGGACAAGGCCCTGGCGGTGGGCCGGATCGAGCCCGAGGTGGAGATCGGCGCCAAGTCCCAGGTGAGCGGCGTGGTGCAGCGCCGGCTGGCGGAAGAGGGCCAGTTCGTGCGGGCCGGCACGCCCCTGCTCGAAATCAAGCCCACCCCCACCCCGCTCGAGCTGGCCGAGGCCCGGCGCCAGGTGCAGCTCCGCGAGCTGGAGCTCGCCAACCTGAGGCTCGAGCTGGACCGGAACGAGAAGCTCCGGGAGCAGGGCCTGGTGTCGGAACAGGACTACCTCGCCACCAGGCAACGCTTCGAGCAGGTCCAGATCCAGCAGCAGATCGCTGCCGAGCGGCTCTCGCTGCTCGAGGAAGGCCGGATCACGGCGGGGACCGGGCGCCTCGAGACGGTGATCCGCTCGCCCATCGACGGCTTCATCCTGGAGTACACCATCGAGGTGGGCGACCCGGTGGTGCCGATCAGCACGTACCAGGAAGGCACCGTGCTGGTCCGCATGGCCGAGATGTCCAAGCTCATCTTCCGCGGCACGGTGGACGAAATCGACGTCGGGCGGCTCACGGAAGGCATGCCGGTCGAGCTCAAGGTCGGGGCGCTGCCCGACGCCAAGGTCAGCGGCCGCCTGATCCGGATCTCGCTCAAAGCCCGCACCGAGGACAACTCCACCGTCTTCCCGGTCGAGATCGCCCTCACCGAAACGTCCGGCGCGGTGCTCCGGGCCGGCTATTCGGCCAGCGCCGACATCATCATCGAGCGGCGCGACAGCGTGCTCACCATCCCGGAGCGGCTGGTGACCACCAAGAACGACACCTCGCGGGTCACCGTGCTGCTCCCCGAGGGCACCACCGAGGAGCGCATCGTCAAGCTGGGCCTCTCCGACGCGATCAACGTCGAGGTGCTCGACGGCCTGCGGGCGGGCGACCGCGTGGTCGAGCCGCCGCCCCGGGAGATCAAGTAGCGCCATGGCCGCGGGACCGGCGCTCCGCGAGTTCCTGGGCGACTTGAAGGCCCAGCGGCTCCGCACCACGCTCACCGTCCTAGGCATAGCCTGGGGGACGGTGGCCGTGGTCGTGCTGCTGGCCTTCGGCGTGGGGCTCGAGCGCCAGACCCGGAAGCGGTTCCACGGGCTGGGCGACGGAATCGTCATCCTGTTCGGCGGGCGGACCACGGTGAGCTACGGCGGGTTCCCCGAGGGGCGCTACATCAGCCTCCGCGAGGACGACGGCGCCACCCTCCAGCGGGAAATCGGGGACATCGTAGCCATCTCCCCAGAGTACTCCAACCGGCGCACGCCGGTCCGGTACCACGACCGGTCCGCCAATCCCAACGTCACCGGGGTCTATCCCGTCTACGGCGACATGCGGAACATCATCGCCGACTCCGGGGGACGGTTCCTGAACCAGCGGGACCAGGACGAGCGGCGCCGGGTGGCGGTACTGGGCGACGGGCTCGCCACCCTGCTCTTCGGCGACGAGTCCCGGGTGGGACGGCAGGTACTGGTGGGCGAGGTGCCGTTCACCGTGGTCGGCGTGATGAAGCCCAAGAGCCAGAACTCGTCCTACAACAGCCGCGACACCGACCGCATCTTCATTCCCGCGAGCACCTTCTCGGCGATCTTCGGCGACCGGCACGTCGCCAACTTCGTGTATCGCACGGCCGCGACCGGGGTCACCAAGGACGTCGAGCGCCGGGTGTACCAGCTGCTGGGCCGCCGCTACGGCTTCGACCCCGCGGACGAGGACGCCCTGAGCGTGTGGGACACCACCGAGTGGGAGCAGGAGTTCGAGTACCTGTTCCTGGCGTTCAACATGTTCTTCGCCATCGTGGGGAGCTTCACGCTCACCGTGGGCGGCATCGGGGTCGCCAACATCATGTACATCGTGGTGCGGGAGCGCACCCGCGAGATCGGCCTCAAGCGCTCGGTGGGCGCCACCCGGCGCGACATCCTGTTCCAGTTCTTCGGCGAGAGCTTCCTGATCGTGGGGCTGGGCGCCGCGCTGGGCTTCGCGCTCTCCTGGGGGATCGTAACGCTGATGGGCTTCGTCCCCATGCAGGAGTTCGTGGGCACGCCCACCATCTCGCCCACGGTCCTGTCGGTCACCATCCTGCTGCTGGCCGCGATCGGCGTGCTGGCCGGGTTCTTCCCGGCGCGGAAAGCGGCGAATCTGGATCCGGTAGAATGCCTGAGATACTAGAAAGTGAAACGTGAAACGTGAAACGTGAAACGGCCAGGCACTCAGGGGGCACCGAGACGGCGGCCGCTGCCGGCGCAGACCTCCTGCGTTTCACGTTTCACGTTTCACGTTTCACGCCCTGACCATGTGGAAGATCCTGCTCGAAGAGTTCCTCGGCGACCTGAAGACCCAGAAGCTCCGGGCCGGTTTGACCATGTTCGCCATGGTCTGGGGCACGGTGGCCGTGGTCCTGCTGCTCTCGTTCGGCGAGGGGCTGAAAGTGGCCATCAGCACCGGGCTCCTGAACGCGGGCGAGCGGCTCTACATGGTGTACGGCGGCACCACCAGCCAGGAGTTCGAGGGGCTGCCCACCGGCCGGTCCATCCGGCTCACCGAGGACGACTTAGGCTTGCTCCGGCGGTCCATTCCCGAGATCGAGCTCTCGAGCCCGTCCTACGGGCGCTGGGGCACCAGCCTCAAGGTGGGCGAGAACAAGACCACGACGTACATGGAAGGCGTGACCCCGGAGTTCGCCGAGATGCGGCGGATGTTCGCCGCGGCCGGCGGGCGCTTTCTCAATCACGACGACCTGGAGCGCCGCCGGCGCGTCCTGTTCCTGGGCAACAAGCTGGCCGAGCGCCTGTTCGGGGCCGAGGATCCGGTGGGGCAGACCGTGCTGCTCGACGGCCTGCCCTTCACCGTCGTGGGCGTCATGCAGAAGAAGTTCCAGGACTCCAGCAACAACGGCCCCGACGAAGACCGTGCCGTCATTCCGGCCTCGACCTTGAAAGCGATCTACGGCCCCCGCTACGTGAGCCACCTGCTGGTCCGGCCCCGCGACATTCGGAGCGCCCCCGCGGTCAAGCGGGCGCTCTACGAAACCCTGGGCCGCCGCTACCAGTTCGATCCCACGGACGAGCGGGCGCTCTCCATGTGGGACTTCATCGAAGACCAGAAACAGTCCGACGCCATCGGCCTAGGGATCCAGATCTTCCTGGGGCTGGTGGGCGCCTTCACCCTGCTCGTGGCCGGCGTGGGCGTCGCCAACATCATGTACGTGGTGGTGAAGGAGCGCACCCGGGAGATCGGGATCAAGCGGGCCGTCGGCGCCCACCGCCGCCACCTCGTGTCGCAGTTCGTGTTCGAGGCGCTGCTGATCTCCTTCGGCGGCGGCCTCGTCGGCCTGAGCGTCTCGGCCCTGGTGGTGGCCGGCGTGAATGCCATCCCCAGCGACGACCAGGCCATGCGGTACATCGCCAATCCCATTCTGTCCTGGCCCATCGCGCTGATCTGCGTGTCCATACTGCTGATGATCGGATTGCTGGCCGGAATCCTTCCCGCCCGGCGGGCGGCCGCGGTTGATCCGGTAGAAGCTCTGAGGTATGAGTAGGAGGAGACGGATTAGACGGCTAGACGGATAGACGGCTAGCGGGAGAAAGTTGGAGGAAAGAGGCGAGCCCGTTCCGCATCTCGATGCCGAACGGGCTCCGCTTTCACCTAACACCAGGCACCCGCTAGCCGTCTTGCCGTCTTTCACCTACCCTGTCGCCGCCACCTCAGCCCTTTCCCCTATCTCCCCTTCGGATCGAGCGACGTATACCGTAGCGGAGAGATCCCCGGCCACGTTGAGCGTGGTCCGGCACATATCCAGAATCCGATCCACCCCGATGATGATCGCGATCGCTTCCGGCGCCACGCCCACGATGCCCAGCACGATCATGAGCAACGGGAGCGAGCCGCCGGGCACGCCGGCCGCGCCGACCGCGGTGATCACCGACAGGATGATCACGATGATCTGCTGGCCCAGCGAGAGGTCCACCCCGAACACCTGGGCCAGGAACAGCACCGTGACGCCCTCGTAGAGCGCGGTGCCGTTCATGCACATGGTGCTGCCGATCGGCAGCACGAACCCCGCGATCTTGGGCGCAATGGCCAGTTCCCGCTCGGCCACCGAGATGGCGGTGGGCAGGGTCGCATTGCTCGAGCTGGTGGAAAACGCCGTGAGCAGCGCCGGCCGGATCCGCTTCCAGAACGTAAGCGGGCTCATCCGGCCCAGGAACTTGACCAGGAGCGACACCGTCACCGAGCCGTGGATCAGCAGACCCACGATGACCACCAGCATGTACTTGCCGAGCTGGCCCAGCAGGTCCCAGCCGAACCGCCAGGTCACCACGAAGATCAGCCCGAACACGCCGTAGGGGGCCAGCCGCATGGCGAAGTCGATGATCTTGATCACGATCTCGCCCAGCGCGTCCAGCACCTTGAGCATCGGCTCGGCCCGCTCCCGCGGGATCAGGGTGAGCGCCGCGCCGAACACGATCGAAAAGAAGATGATGGCCAGCATGTCCATGTCGGCCGCCGCGCGCACCGGGTTCCGCGGCACCATCTCCACGAACATGCCGATGCCGAACGACTTGGCCCCGCCGGCCTGGAGGCCCTGCGCCTGTCCCTGGTACGTGTCGTAGAGCTGCTGCCGCACGGTCGGATCCATGCCCGCGCCCGGCTGGACCAGATTCACCAGGATCAGCCCGATCGTGGCCGAGAGCGCGGTCGAGATCAGGAAGTAGCCGATCGCCTTGGCGCCCACCCGCCCCACCTTCCGGATGTCGCCGATCCCGGCCACGCCCAACGTGATCGAGGCGAACACCAGCGGCACCACCGTCATGATCAGCATGCGGAGGAACACCTGCCCCACCGGCGTCGCGATGTTGTCGGCGAACCAGCGCACCCACGCGGCGTCGGGCAGGGCGCGGTTGAGCGTCACGCCCGCCGCCGCCCCGAGCACCAGCCCCAGGATGATCTTGTTGTGGAGCTTCATCCCGTCCGCCCGCCCGTCTGCCCGCCTGCCCGTCTCAACCGGCTATGTCGATACCCGTACGTGAAGTACAGCACCGCCCCGATCGCCAGCCACACGCCGAACCGCACCCAGGTCACCGCGGGGAGCTTGATCATGAGGTAACCGCACGACACGATGGCGATGAGCGGGGTCACCGGCGATCCCCATACCCGGAACGGCCGCTCCCGGCCGGGCTCCTTGGCCCGCAGCACCAGCACGCCGGCGGCCACCAGCACGAAGGCGAACAGCGTGCCGATGTTGGTGAGCTGCACCGCCTCGTCGATGTTGGCGAAGGCCGCGAACACCGCGACGAACACGCCGGTGATGATGGTGGGGATGTACGGCGTCCGGAACTTGGGGTGCACCTTGGCGGCCCAGGGCGGCAGGAGCCCGTCCCGCGCCATCGAGAAGAAGATCCGCGGCTGCCCCATCTGGAACACCAGCAGCACCGAGGTCATCGCGATCACCGCCCCCAGGGCCACGATGAACCGGGCCACGCCCAGCAGCCGGGGGCTGCCGCTGGCCCCCGCCAGCGCCGTGAGCATGGGCTCGGGCGTGTCGAGCTGGTTCCACGGCGTCATCCCGGTCATCACCAGCGCCACCAGGATGTACAGCACCGTGCAGATGATGAGGCTCGTGATGATCCCGAACGGCATGTCCTTCTGCGGATTCTTCGATTCCTCCGCGGCCGTGGACACGGCGTCGAATCCGATGTAGGCGAAGAAGATGATCGCGGCGGCCGAAGTGATCCCCCCCCAGCCGTTCGGGGCGAAGCCGCCGTGCGCCGTGTAATTGGACGGCTTGATGAACATGGCGCCCACGGCGATGAAGAACAGGATGATGCCCACCTTGAGCATCACCATGGCCGTGTTCGACGTGGCCGACTCGCGGATGCCGTACACCAGGATCACGGTGACGGCGGCGACGATCAACACCGCCGGGATGTTGACGATGACCGGCAGGCCGAACAGGTGCGGCGCCGCGGCGACCGCCGAGCCGAGGTACTGGGTCGCCGGGTCGGCCGCGCCCTGGGCCAGCCGCTCGGCGGCCTGGTACGCGGTGCGGTAGTCGGTGGCGAGCCAGGCCGGCAGCTCGAGTCCCACGATGCGCAAGAGCTCGACCAGGTGGCCCGACCACGAGATCGCCACGGCCACGTTGCCGATGGCGTACTCGATGATGAGGTCCCAGCCGATGATCCAGGCGACCAGCTCGCCCAGGGCCGCGTACGAGTAGGTGTAGGCCGAGCCCGACACCGGAATCATGGCCGCGAACTCGGCGTAGCACAGCGCGGCGAAGCCGCAGGCCACGGCGGTCAAGGCGAACGACAGCACGATGGCCGGGCCCGCGCCGATGTGGTCGGCGCCGCCCGCGATGGCCGAACCGGTGGTGGCGAAGATGCCGGCCCCGATCACGGCCCCGATTCCCAACGCCGTGAGGTCCCACTTGCCCAGGACCCGCCGGAGCCCCTGCCCCGCGGCCGCCTCAGCCTGGAGCTGGTCTACGTTCTTCCGCGCGAACAGCGACACACCGGGTCCTTCCGTTCGAGGGGGTGGACGGTCGGGCCTTACCTTACGCGGGGTGCCGCGAAAGTCAATCGCGCGGCGCCGACGCGGGCATGCGGGCCAGCGAGGCGAGCACGGCGGCCGCGAGAATGGCGACCACCACGCCCAGGGACGCGGCCGCCGGCACGTGCACCACGTCGCTCAGCATCATCTTGGTGCCCACGAACCCCAGCACCACCGCCAGGGCGGGCCGCAGGTAGCGGAACTTCCGGATCACCGCGGCGACCACGAAGTACATCGAGCGCAGGCCCAGGATGGCGAACACGTTGGACGTGTAGATGATGAAGGGGTCCCGGGTCACGGCGAAGATGGCGGGGATCGAGTCCAGCGCGAACATCACGTCGGTGGTCTCGACCACCAGCAGCACCGCCAGGAGCGGCGTGGCGGCGTAGCCCCCGTACCCCCCGGTCCGCCGCGGCAGCCGCACGAAGAACCGCTGGCCCGCGTACCGGCGCGTCATAGGCACGAACCGCCGCAGGAGCCGGAGCACCGGGTTCGCCTCGGGGTGCACCTCGGGCGACCCCTCGCGGGCCATCTGGTACGCCGTATAGATCAGGAACGCGCCGAACAGGTAGAGAATCCAGTGGAACTTGGCGATGAGCAGGACGCCCGCCCCGATCATGACCCCGCGCATCACCAGCGCGCCCATGATTCCCCAGAACAGCACCCGGTGCTGGAAGCGGGCGGGGACCTGGAAGTAGTCGAACAGCAGGACGAAGACGAAGACGTTGTCAATGGAAAGCGACAGCTCGATGAGATACCCGGTGCTGAACTGGAACCCGGGCGTGACGCCGCGGGTGAGGAAGACGCCGGCGTTGAAGACGACGGCCAGCGCCACCCAGACGGCCCACCAGATCGCCGCCTCCTTGGCGCGGACCTCGTGCGGCTTCCGGTGGAGCACGCCCAGGTCCAGCACCAGCAGCGCCAGGATGATGGCGCTGAAGACCACCCAGCCGACCGTCGCGCTCATCCCGCTGTCACGCCTCCCCGCGAAAAGGGCGAGACCCTCGCGCTGACCCCGGCCGCAAGGCCGGGGAATCGCGAAGGTCTCGCCCGGAACCCTCTCTCAGGGAACCTCGCCGGACCGGGCGCCCGTTCGGGCGCAGTGCTGACGATCCGGCATCGCGGTCACCGACCGCGGAGCTACTCCCCTTCTCGGGTGGAGAGTCTAATCCGGGACGCGGGCGGCGGCAATCCCTACTTCGACACGTATACCGTGCCGCCCTTCATCACGAACCGCACCTGCGCCAGCTCGCGGATGTCGGCCAGCGGGTCCCGGGCCACGGCCACGAGGTCGGCGTACCGGCCCGGCGCTACCGCACCCAGGTCGTCGGCGGCCTGGAGCAGCTCGGCCGCGAGCGAGGTGGCCGACTTGATGGCCTGCATGGGCGTCATGCCCCACTGCACGTAGTACTCGAACTCCTTGGCCAGCGGGATCTCGGGCCAGGGGAACCCGCCCACGTCCGTTCCGAAGACGATCTTGACCCCCTTCCGGACCGCGCGCCCGAAGGCGCGCCGCTCGTGCTCGGACAGCGCGGGCCAGATGCCGCCGCGCGGCGCCGCCACGTAGGCGCCCACGGTGACCGTGGGGACCCAGTACACCCCGCGGGCCACCATCACGTCCAT
>Ga0214473_10004678_pt1 | contig 16453 bp, 16 predicted proteins | sample RVTome_7_FD_203509 | JGI IMG/M metagenome (GOLD analysis project Ga0214473, IMG submission 203509) | Soil microbial communities from uranium-contaminated site in the Upper Colorado River Basin, Wyoming, United States - RVT98D197 | ecosystem: Environmental > Terrestrial > Soil > Contaminated >... | reverse complement strand
TCCGCAGAAAAGGCCCCATCCTCTTCGCTCCTTTCAAGCCGGGGTCGGCGCTCAAGAAAGCCGTAGCCATGACCCCGGAGAATCTCATCGGCGAAATCAAAAAAGCCAACCTCCTCGGCCGGGGAGGAGCCGGATTTCCCACCGGCTTGAAATGGGAATTCTGCCGCCGTGAAAACCGGGAGCCGCGGTATGTGGTCTGCAACGCCGATGAAGGCGAGCCCGGGACGTTCAAGGACAGGGTGATCCTGACCGAGCTCCCCCATCTCCTCTTCGAAGGGATGGCCATCGCCGGCTACGCCATCGGCGCCACGGAGGGCATCCTCTATCTTCGCGCCGAATACGCCTATCTCCGGGCTCATCTGGAAAACATGCTGGAGGGGCTTAGCCGGAAAAACCTCCTCGGCAAGCACATCGCCGGCAAGAAAGGTTTCCATTTCAACATCACGATCAAGATGGGCGCCGGCGCCTATGTTTGCGGCGAAGAGTCGGCTCTTCTCGAATCCGCAGAAGGCAATCGCGGGGAACCCCGCGACAGGCCGCCGTTCCCGGTTCAGAACGGATACCGGGGAATGCCGACAACGGTCAACAACGTCGAGACGCTCTGCGCCGCGGCCCGGATCATCGAGAAAGACGCGATGTGGTTCCGTTCTCTCGGCACGCCGAAATCGACCGGGACGAAGCTCCTGAGCGTCTCCGGCGACTGCACGAAGCCGGGGGTCTATGAAATCGAATTCGGCCTGTCCGTATTCCGGCTTCTCGAGATGACGGGCGGATTGGACGCCCAAGCCGTCCAGGTCGGCGGCCCGTCGGGCCAATGCATTCCGCGGAGCCAGTTCGACCGCCGGATCGGGTTCGAGGACCTTCCGACCGGCGGCTCGATCATCGTCATCGGCCCGCGCCGGGATCTGCTCGGAATCGTCCATAGCTTCATGGACTTCTTCATCGACGAATCCTGCGGCTGGTGCGTGCCCTGCCGGGCCGGCAATTCTCTCCTGAAGCAGAAGCTCGAAAAGATCACCTCCGGCAAAGGGACGGCCAAGGACCTCGTAGAGATCGAATCCTGGGGCAAGATCATCAAGAGCATGAGCCGCTGCGGACTCGGCCAGACATCCCCCAATCCGATTCTGACCACGATCCAGAATTTCCGCCACCTCTACGACACGATTATCCATAAAGATGCCGATTTCATCTCGGAATTCGACTTGGCGGAGGCCGTCAAGCCCGCTATGAGCGTCACCGGCCAAAAGCTCGCGGAGGTTCACCATGAGTAAGCAACTGACGTTCAAGATCGACGGGAAGACCTGCTCGGCCCAGCCCGGCCAAACGATCCTCGAAGCGGCTAAAGAGAGCGGAATCTATATTCCGGCGCTCTGCCGCTACGAAGGATTCAAACCGGCGGGAAGCTGCCGGATCTGCACGGTCCGCGTCGGCGGACGCTACATGGCGGCCTGCACCCAGCCCGTGGCCGAGGGCATGGCCGTCGAGAACATGGCTCCGGACCTGGAAGACATGCGGAAAGCCCTCGTCGAAATGCTGTTTGTCGAAGGCAATCATATGTGCCCGACCTGCGAAAAGAGCGGGAATTGCGAGCTCCAGGCGCTGGCCTACCGCTACCAAATGCTCGTTCCCCGGTTCCCCTATCAATTCCCGATCCGCAAAATCGAGGCGGCCGGGCCGAACATCCTGCTTGAGCACAACCGCTGCATCAAATGCCTGCGCTGCGTTCGAGGGGTGAAAACGAAAGACGGGAAGAACATCTTCGGCCCGCTCCACCGTTCGAAAAACAAAAAGATTGGGGTGGATAAGGAATTGGTCGCCAAGCTTCCCGAAGCCGCGGCCCGAGAGGCCATGGACCGCTGCCCGGTCGGCTCCATCTTGAAAAAAGAGGTCGGGTTCGCCGTTCCCATCGGACGGCGGAAATACGACAAACAGCCGATCGGAAGCGACATCGAAGCGCCGAGGACCTGAGGAGTGACAACCATGAGCAAACCTATCATCGCCACCGCCTCGCTGGCCGGCTGCTTCGGCTGCCACATGTCCATCCTGGACATCGACGAGCGGATTCTCAAGCTCATCGACCTCGTCGAGTTCAACAAATCTCCGGTCGACGACATCAAGACCTTCACCAAGCCTTGCGACGTGGGCATCATCGAGGGCGGCTGCTGCAACAGCGAAAACGTCGAAACCCTGAGAACGTTCCGGAAAAACTGTAAAATCCTGATCTCGCTCGGGGAATGCGCCATCATGGGCGGGCTGCCGGCCATGCGCAACGGCATCCCCCTCCGCGAATGCCTCGAGGAAGCCTATCTCCTTTGCCCGACGATCGACCCCTCCGACCCCAAGCTGATTCCCAACGACGAGGAGCTGCCCCTCATCCTGGACCGCGTTTATCCCAACCACGAAATCGTCAAGGTCGACTATTTCCTGCCGGGCTGCCCTCCGTCCGCCGAGCTCATTTGGAAAGCGCTTGTCGCCCTGATCGAAGGCAAGCCGCTCGACCTCAGCTACGGCCTGATTAAATTCGATTAAGGAAGGACCGCCATGGGACGCAAAATCACGATCGAACCTGTTACGAGAATCGAAGGCCACGGAAAAGTCACCGTCCAACTGGACGATGCCGGCCATGTCCAGCAGTCGCGTTTCCATATCGTCGAGTTCCGCGGTTTTGAGCGGTTCGTCCAGGGCCGCCCCTATTGGGAGGCCCCGGTCCTCGTCGAAAGGCTGTGCGGCATCTGCCCGGTGAGCCATCATCTGGCGGCGGCCAAAGCCACGGACGCGATCGTCGGGATCGGGCCGGAGGATCTGACTCCCACCGGAGAAAAGATGAGGCGTCTGATGCACTACGGCCAGATGTTCCAGTCGCACGCCCTCCATTTCTTCCACCTTGCCTCGCCGGACCTCCTCTTCGGCGCGGACGCCGACCCGGCCATCCGCAACGTCATCGGCGTCGCCCTCATGCATAAAGATCTCGCCGTCCAGGGCGTCCTGATGCGCAAGTTCGGCCAGGAGTTGATCCTGGCCACCGCCGGAAAGAAAATCCATGGGACGGGCGCCGTGCCCGGCGGGATCAACAAGAACCTGAGCGTCGAGGAGCGCGATTCATTTCTCAAGGGCCCCGACCCGCTCAACGCCAAAACCATGGTCGCCTGGGCCCAGGGAGCGCTGGATTTCTTCAAGGACTTCCATAAGAAGAACAAAGAACTGATCGACGGATTCGCCGCCTTTCCCTCGAACCACTTGAGCCTCGTCCGCAAAGACGGCGCCCTGGATTTCTATCACGGCGCGCTCCGGGCGATAACCGCGGACGGAAAGCGGATCCTGGACGATGTCGATTATAACGACTATCTCAAGTACATCGGCGAAGAAGTGCGGAGCTGGAGCTACATGAAATTCCCCTACCTCCGTTCGCTCGGGAAGCAATCCGGCTGGTACCGCGTCGGCCCTCTAGCCCGGCTCAACACCTGCGACTTCATCCCCACGCCCCTCGCCCAGAAGGAATTCGAGATTTTCCGCGCCTATTCGAAAGGCAAGCCCAACAACAGGACGCTCCACACGCACTGGGCCCGACTCATCGAGCTTCTCCATTCGGGCGAGGTCATCCAGGACCTTCTCAACGATCCCGACCTTCTCGGCACGGATCTCGTGAAAAAAGGAAAGAAAGGGCGCGAAGGCGTCGGCCTTGTGGAAGCGCCGCGCGGGACGCTCTTCCACCACTACCGGATCAACTCCGATGACCAGATCGAGATGGCCAACCTGATCGTCTCGACAACGAACAACAACGAGCCCATGAACCGCGCCGTGCATTGGGTGGCGATGAACATCCTCGATAAGCAGAAAGACATCACCGAAGGCATGTTGAACCGGGTCGAGATCGCCATCCGGGCCTACGACCCCTGCTTGAGCTGCGCGACGCACGCCCTGGGCAAGATGCCGCTCGAGGTCGAACTTTATAACGCGGCCGGAGACCTCATCGCCCGGAAATCGAGATAATCAGGGAGGCCGGGATGACCATCCCCGCCGGAAAACGGGCGAAAGTCCTCGTCTTCGGGATCGGCAATCCCGGCCGCCGCGACGACGGTCTCGGGCCCAAGCTTATCGAGCAGATAGGCGGCGCCGAATTCCCGATTATGTTGAATGTCGCCGGCGAATTCCGCTATCAACTCAACGTCGAAGACGCGCTGACGATGAAAGACTTCGACGTCGTTGTCTTCGCCGACGCATCAAGGAGCGGCGAGGAGCCTATCACTATTTCCGAGATCGGTCCCGCGGCCGAAATCGCCGTCACGACGCACGCCATGTCTCCCGCTTCCGTGGTCGCCCTCTGCCTGGAGCTCTACGGCCACGCGCCCCGATCCTATCTCCTCGCGATCCGCGGCTACGACTGGGACGTCGGCGAAGACCTTTCCCCGGCGGCTGAGCAAAACCTCCAAAAGGCCTTGGAAATCCTGAGGGAATTCATCGGACGGCTCGAAGAATCGAAAGGCTGAAGTTCTGCATTGAGAGGGCTACCGATGAACGCCTTTTAGTCCCGGTCTTTTTGAAATAGCTTCTCGCGAAATCAAGCGGAGAGACTTTAGATCTCATTCTCAAACTGAATGATACCCCCGGCAGGTTTTGATCGCATATCGGTTCGGAGATATAATAGAGTCCGCCGCGATTGCGGGATACGTTTCGGGCGTTAGGAGATGCGACTCGACATCAAAAACATGAGCCGAAAAGAACTCATCGTCCTCGAGGACCTTCTCGGGACGAATAAAAAAATCGCGGCCGATATCCGCGAGGCTCTCAAGTTCCGGAACATCCTGGCCGTCAACCTCATGAGCTCGCCCGGGGCAGGCAAGACCAGCCTTCTTGAAGTCCTGGCCGACCGCCTCAAAGGCCGCGCCCGGATGAGCGTCATCGAGGGCGATATCGAAACCGAGCGCGACGCCGAGCGCATCCGGGCCAAGGGAATTCCAGCCTGGCAAATCACGACGGGCGGCGCCTGCCACCTCGAAGCCAAAATGATCGGGAAGGTCCTCCCCAACCTCGATCCCGCCATCGATTTTCTGTTTATCGAAAATGTCGGAAACCTCGTCTGTCCGGCCTCCTACGATCTGGGAGAACATCTTCGCTGCGTCCTGCTCTCGACGCCCGAAGGCGACGACAAGCCGAAGAAATACCCCAAGGCGTTCACGACTTCGGACTGCCTTGTTTTGACCAAAGTCGACCTCCTCGCCCATCTGCCGTTCGACATGGAAAAAGTCAAATCCGAAGCGCTCGACCTGAATCCCAAGCTCAAGATCTTCGTCACGTCGGCCGTCACCGGAGAGGGCATCGACGACCTCATCGCCTATCTCCTCGATTCCCGGCAAAGCTTCGTCCGCTATGCATGAGCTTTCCATTATTTCCGCGCTGTTCGACACTCTCCTCGAAAAAGCCCGGGAACACGAGGCCAAAGCCGTCACCCGCGTAAAATTGAAAGTCGGAAAGCTCTCGGGCGTCGTCCCGGAGCTGCTCGAATCCGGATTCGACATGTATAAGAAGGGCACCCTGGCCGAAAAGGCCCTCCTCGAAATCGAAGTCCTGCCTTTTTCAGTCCGCTGCCGCGCCTGCGGCATAGAGTCGGAGCGCGAGGACTTCGTCTTCGCCTGCCCGCAATGCGCTTCGACCGAACTCGAGATCGTCCACGGAACCGAGCTCTTCCTCGAAAAAATCGAGCTTGAAACGGATTAGGGGCATTTGGGAGTCCATGCGAGTCCTTTTATGGCCGGCCGCCTTCTGATATAATACTTTTCAATTTTTTTGCGGATTCGTCGTTTAGGAGCGATCCATGAAAACACTCCAGGAAATCTCCTGTAAAGCCGTTTTAAACGAAGCCCAAATCCGCAAGATCGAAGACCTGATCCTCGCCCACGGGCGATTCACCCAAGCGGCCGTCCGTCAGGAGCTCGATTGGTTCTGCGCGGGCCTGGTCATGAACGAGGAATATTTCAAAACGACCCCGGTCGAAACGATCGCCAAACATATCGAGGCCCTGATGGCGGCCGAAATCATGGCCACCGTCAAGCAGGAAAAAATCGTCAAGGTCGATTTTTCAACCGAGCTCGAGAACGAAGCCATCTACCTGGTCGACGACAATCATCAGCGGGCCCTCGAAATAGAGCGCCGGATCGAAGAGAAATACCCGACGTACCGCTGGCAGACCTACCGGACGTCGCGCAAGGCGGCGGGTCTCGAGTACCTCAGGATGTATCTGGTCTACAGGCCGGAATTCGGCGAAGGGAAGACGGGCCCTGGGGGAAAGTGCGATATCCGGAAGCTGGCCGACTTGAATTTCCTCGAAGTCGTCTCCGAAGAAACCCTCCGCCGCTACGAAAAGCTTCTCTGCGCGCACGAAGGCTGGGAGAGTCCGCTCATCGACGTCCGGCACGACCGGAAAACAGCGGAGCTGCGCATTCAAATCGTCGTCCACAGCGACGCCTGCTCCCGCTTCCTCTCGAATATTTCCGACGTCCTGCACAGCCGCGGGCTGGTGTCTAATCGCAAGTTCGTCGAGCGCTTTGCCAACGGCAAATCGATCTTCGCCATCTATCTGAACGAAATCCATGACCAGAAACTCATCAATGACCTCGTCGAAGACATCAGCTCGATCTACGCCATTCCCGAAAGCCCGCTCAACGAGCTGTTCCGGCAGGGCATGCTGACCGCCGCCGAGACCGTCTTCGGCGTGTCGGTCTGGAGCTTCGCCCACCAGTTCCTGAGCGGCTACAACGAAGAATATCTCAAGCTGAGCGAAGCCCTCGAGGATTCACCCGAGCTCCTCGGAATTCTCCGCAATTTAAAAACCCGGCTCTCCAAGGACACCTTCCAGGAATCCCGCGTCTGGGACGCGCTCTGCGAAAATCCCGTTTACATCAAGAAAGCTTTCCGGCTCTTCGACCGGAAATTCAATCCCGTCCGCCGGGACCACAAGATCGAAGCCGAGATGGCCGACCTCAAGAAAGACATCGTCCGGAGCGTTTCCCTCGAAATCGACCGGAATATCTTCCTGGCGGTCTGCCTGTTCATCGAAACGACGCTCCGAACGAACTTCTACATCCGGGAGAAAACGGCGCTGGCCTATATGTATGACCCGAAGTTCCTGAACAAGGTCGACTATCCCGAAACCCCCTTCGCCATCTTCCACGTCGTCGGCGCCGAGTTCCGCGGCTTTCATATCCGCTTCCGCGATATCGCCCGGGGAGGTATCCGGATCGTCAAGTCGCCGAATCTCCAGACCTACATGAACAACTCCGACTTCATCTTCGACGAGAACTACAACCTGGCCTGGACGCAGCAGCGGAAGAACAAGGACCTGGCCGAAGGCGGATCGAAAGGCACCGTCCTTCTCAACTGGGGTCACATGGACAAGGGCCCGGCCTGCTTCAAGAAATACATCGACGGCCTGCTCGACCTCATCCTCCCGAGCGAATTCATTATTGACCACCATGGGAAGCCGATCATCCTTTTTCTCGGGCCGGACGAATGGACAGCGGACCTCATGGAATGGGCCGCCCTGCGGGCCCGCCGGAGAGGCTATGCGTTTTGGAAAGCCTTTTCAACCGGAAAGCCTGTCGCGATGGGCGGCATCCCCCACGACCTCTACGGTATGACCACGAATTCCGTCCATCAGTACGTCGTCGAAGCCCTGGCCAAGCTCGGCCTCAAGGAAGAGGCGATCACCAAGGTCATGACCGGCGGGCCGGACGGCGACCTCGGCTCGAACGAAATCCTGATGTCCAAGGACAGGATCCTGGCCATCATCGACGGCTCGGGCGTCCTCTATGATCCCGAGGGGCTCGACCGGAAGGAATTGAAAAAGCTGGCTAAAGCCCGGAAGATGGTCGAGAATTTTCCAAAAGCGAAGCTCTCGTCCGGCGGATTCCTGGTCAACATCAAGGACCGCGACATGACTCTCCCCCACGGGGAAATGGTTGAGAACGGTCTCGAGTTCCGCAACACTTTTCATCTCCATCCCCTCTTCAAAGCGGACATCTTCGTCCCCTGCGGAGGCCGGCCGGCGTCGATCACGATCAACAACTGGAAGACCTACATCAACGACGACGGCGAGCCGCGCTTCAAAGTGATTGTCGAAGGGGCCAACCTGTTCATCACCCAGCAAGCCCGCCTCCGGCTCGAGGAAAAAAGGGTGATCCTCTATAAGGATGCCTCGGCCAATAAGGGCGGCGTGACGTCCTCCTCGCTCGAGGTCCTCGCCAGCCTGGCTCTCAGCGATGAGGAATATGATGAGCTGATGTGCGTCAGGAATGGCCGGGTCAGCGAGTTCCGGCGGAAATATATCGACGGAATCCTGAGCTTTATCCGCGGCGCGGCCTCCAAGGAATTCGAGATCATCTGGAAAGAGAACAAGGCGAAGGGCATTCCGCGGGCGATCCTGACCGATACTCTCAGCGAAAAGATCAATGCGATCAAGGACGCCATCGCCGCGTCGGGCCTGTTTGGGGAAAAAGACTTGGTGAAAAAGGTCATCGCCAGCGGGGTGCCGGCGGTGCTCGTCGAGAAGGTTGGAATCGATAAAATCCTCAAGCGTGTGCCCGAGACCTACCTTAAGGCCCTGTTCGCGTCCCGGATCGCCGGCGCCTACGTCTATACATACGGCCTCGACGCCAACGAAATCACATTTTTTGAATTTTTGAAAAAGCTTTAAATCGGAATTAAGGTTCGTGTCTCCGGATTAAGAGATTTCGCCTGTCAGGTAAGCCCGGGTCCGGGGGTCGCGCGGATTGGCGAAAATCTCGGCGGCGGGGCCATGCTCGACGAGCTCGCCGAGATAGAGGAAGGCGATGTAATCCGCGATCCGACGCGCCTGGCGGAGGATGTGGGTGACGACGATTACCGTATAATCTTCCTTGAGCTCGATCAGCCGGCGCTCGACGATCCGGCTCGATTGGGGATCGAGGGCCGAGGTCGGTTCATCGCCGAGGATGATTTCAGGCTCGACGGCCAGGCCGCGGGCCAGGCAGAGCCGCTGCTGCTGCCCGACCGAGAGCCGGGAGGCGGGCTCGTGGAGCCGGTCCCGGACTTCATCCCACAGCCCGGCCGCGCGAAGCTCGCGCTCCACCGCCGCGCTTAATTTTTTCTTGTCGCGGAGGCCGTGGATCTTCGGCCCGTAGGCGATATTATCAAAAATCGACATCGGCAAAACCTGCGGTTTTTGCGAAAGCAAGCCCATCTTTTTCCTGATATGGGTCACCTCGACCCGGGGGCCGTAAATGTCCTCGTCGTCGAGGAAAATCGCGCCCTGGATCCGGACATCGTCGACCGAGTCCAGAAGCCGGTTCAGGGACTTCAGGAGAGTCGTTTTGCCGCATCCCGACGGCCCGATGATCACCGTGATCTTTCGGTCGGGGATTTCGATCGAAACATCCTTGAGGACTTGAAGGTCCCCGTACCACACGCTCAGATTCTGGATGCGGATATGCGATTGGAGTTCCATGCGTCTTCCCTATTTAATCGTATGTTTGGTGAACCGCCGAATCAAGGCCCGCGAGACAAGGCTGATGACGAGGATGATCAAGGTCAGGACCGCGGCCGAGGCATAGGCCCGCTGCCGGACCGCTTCGAGCGGCGACCCGAGCTGGTAGAAAATCGCCAGCGGCAGGGTGGCCGCCGGCTGAAATATCGACTTCGGAATGCTGTCGGTGAAACCGGCGGTGAAAATGACCGAAGCCGCGTCGCCGATGCCCCGGCCAAAGGCGATCAGAATCGCGGTCAGGATTCCGGGCAACGACTGTTTGACGACGACTTTCAGCGCCGTTTCGAGCTTTGTCGCTCCGACCGAATACGATGCGTCTTTCAGGGCCTGGGGGACAAGCCGGACGACCTCATCCATCGCCCGGGCCATGATCGGGAGCTCGAGCAGACCGACGACGATGATTCCGGCGAGCAAGGATGTCCGCAGCCCGAGGACCATCATTACGATGAATCCGAACGCCCCGTAGACGATCGAAGGAATGCCCCACAAGACGTCGAGGGAGAAGCGGGTGAAGAGGGCCAGGGACGAAGTGCTTTTCGAATAAAGGTTGAGATAGACGACGATCGGCAGGCCGACGAGCATCGCCAGGAACGTCGCCCCGGACGCGAGATAGAGAGAGCCGACGATCGCGTTGAGAATCCCGCCTTCGCGGCCGAGGTAGTAGCCTCCCTTCGGAGTCTGAGTCAGCATCGAGAGGCGCAGCGCGGGCAGGCTTTTGACAACGACCGTCCCGATGATGAAGAGGAGGCTGCCGATGACAACAACGGTCGAGGCCGTCATCAAAGCCATGAAAAACCGCTCCTCGGCCTTCCGTTTATTCCAAGCCATCATTCGGCCTTTCGCTCGACTTTGACCAGAATGTATCGGGCGGCGAGGTTGAACACCAGCACGACGAGCATCAGGACGAGGGCGGCCAGCATAAGCGCCGAATCATAGAGGGGGATGGACATCATCTCGCCGTAGTTGTTGGCGATGAGCGCGGGGAGCGTATAAGCGCCGTCGAAAACGGATTTCGGAAGCCGCGGGATGTTGCCCGTGACCATGAGAACCGCCATCGTCTCGCCGAAGGCCCGGCTCAAGCCCAGAACACAGGCGGCAATGATCCCCGGCAGCCCTTTTCGCAGGACGACATGCTTGACCGTCTCCCACTTCGTCGCGCCCAAGGATAACGACGTTTCCCTGAGTTCGTGGGAAACCGAGGAGAACACTTCCAGGGCCACATGGATAATTGTCGGGAAGACCATGATCGCCAGGACGATCCCGCCGGCGAGAACTGAATAGCCCGATGAATACGTGCCGAAGAGAGGCGCGAGGACGTTTCCGACGAAAGGGACGATAATCAGCACTCCCCAGACGCCGAAGACGACCGAGGGGATGCCGGCCAGAAGGTCGACGACCGGCTTGGTGAATTCCCGGATGAATTTCGGAGCGTATTCCGAAAGATAGATCGCCGTCAGAAGCGAAATCGGAACGGCGATGACCATCGCCGCGAGCGTTACCCACAACGTCCCGAGGATGAACGGGAGAAAGCCGAAATCGCCTTTCAGGGGATGCCAAGACGACCCGAAAAAAAGGCCGGGAATGGATTTTACGGCGAAGATGGCCCGCGATTTCCGGAGCAGACCGGCGAGAATAAGGATGACGAGAAGGCCCGGAACGGCCGTCAGGATGAGCATCAACCGCCGGCCGATCAGGTCCTTCAACCTTCTCATTTGATCTTGCCCAGTCCTTCCTTGATTTTGTCGGTTCCGAGCGGGATATATCCCGTTTCCTCCACGTATTTCTGCCCGTCGGTCAGGATCCAGAGGAGAAACCCGGCGCACGCCGGTTTGACCGGCTTGCCCTTGGAGACAAGATAAAGGTCGCGGGCTGGAGGCGAGGGATAAATATTTTTGGCGATGGCCCGGGTGATCTCATCGCGGGTGTCATAAAAGTTTTCGGTATCTTCGACCTTGCCGTTTCCGTCGAGGTCGATCGGGATAATGACGATCCCCCTTACAGGCCTGAGCGTTTGGGCGTCATAGGCGAAATTGATATTGTTGTAACCGACTCCCAGAGGATCGCGGCGGATCGCGTCGGCCAGGCCCGGGTCGCCATAGATCCCGACCCCGGCCAGGTCTTCCTGCCTTTTTCCAAGAAACGCGGCCCAGGTTTCCGCCGCCCCGCAGGCGTCCGATCGAGTGTAAACATGGACGCTCGCTTTCTCGGCCGTCCCGATGACCTGACCCCAGCTCTTAATGTTGCCCGTGACCCAGAAATCGAGGCATTGCTGCCGGGAGACGCCCTGTTTCAAAAGCTGCTTTAAAAAAGGATTTTTCTCGCTCGCCGTCGCCACCACACCGTCCTTCGTCACGGCCAGCGGAAAAGCACCCTTCGTGATTTCCTGGGGATGGATATCGCGCGAAACCATCCCAAAATCGGCCATCCCGGATAAGGCATCAGCTATCCCCTTCCCCGCTCCCCCCGCTTGGACGTCGATCTGGACCCGGGGATAAATTTTTTTGAATTCTTCCGCCCATTTGAGGACCATCGGATATAATGCCCAGGCGCCCGAAACGCTGATCGTGCCGCTAAGTGTTTTTGTCGCAACCTGGCCGGCCGGCCAGCCGGATATGAGGATCGAGCCGACGAGTGAAGCACCGAGCCATATCCGGAAAAATCTTCGCCGTTTATTCATTATGACCTCCCTCCTCCGCCGATTACCGGCATCGCGCGAGTCATTCAAAAATCCCGATATTGGGGCCGGACAATCTAAAATGCCGCCTGGAATTGGGTTAGAAAGACCGTATTCGTCGTTTTCCCGGCTTCGTTTTTATGAATTTCAAGATTGACTTGGAGCTTCGTCTTCCCGGACAGGAACCAATTCAGGCCGGCGGTCCAGACCTTGGTCCCGTCCTGCGCGGCCGCCGTGTCGGGATCAAAGGAATCCACTTTGAGGATTCCCTGGAGTGTCTTCGGGAGAAAATGATACCCGGCTTGAAAATACCAGCCGCGTTTCATCGTCTGGTCGTCCTCGGCCTGAATCCACTCCCCTTTAAGAGACCAGCCCTGATAAAGAAAAGCCATTTCCAAGCCAGCCCGGTCCCGAACAACGGGCGCCGCGCCGACTGATGCGCTGTAGCTTCCGTCATAGACGGACGCGCCGATAGCCAGAAATTGAAAGGGACGGACGACAATCCGCCCGGCCAAATCTTTTTGCTCGTTCGTGTCGGCCTTGTTCATTCCCGCCCCGTTGAACACCCCGACTGTATATTCGATGAAAGCGATTTTTCCGTAGGCGGCCGCCCCGATATCGCGGCCCGAGGACCCGATATCCTGGCCGGGAGCGAGCTTGGACACCGGTTGGGAGCGATTGACCGTGTCGAGATCGCTGCTCGAAGTGAGGCTCTCCAGGCTGAACGGAACCTTGAATTGCCCGATGCGAAGCGAAGCCTTCTCCTGCAGCGTGAAATCGATCTGGGCATCGTAAAGGGCCGGGGATTTGGCCGCGTCGAACTGAAGCTTGAAACGCACGTTTTTCAGAAGCTCTCCCGAAAGGGAGAAACGCGCCCTGCGGAGGGTGAATCCGTCGAGGCCGGAATCCTGCCCGGTATAAAGGAGCTGGGCGTACCCGGACAGCTTGAGCGCATTTGCCGCCGTAACGGCCGGCGATTCCTTGGTGTCTTCGGCGGAAACAAAGCCAGCCCCGATCCCGAGAACGATCATGATCATGACTGCAATAGACCGGTTGTTCATTCCATTTCTTTTCATTCTTTGACCTTTGTTCATTCCTTTTTTCCCGTCTTATCAAGCCTCCGAGAAATCCCCCGTCCTCGGGGATGACGAAGATTTATGCGATCCCTGCCGCCTTTTTCGCTTGAATCGTCCGCTCAGCGAGGTCGGCAAAGGTCGTTCTTTCTAGAATCTGAGCAATGGCGTCTCTCGTTTCTTTCCAAAGGCCTTTCAAACCGCAGGCTCGTTCATGGGGACAAACCGCATGAGCGGTCACGCTGACGCAATCGATTGGAGCCAGAGGGCCGTCCATAACCCGGATGACCTCGGCTACCGAAATCCGGGACGGGGGTTTGGCCAGAAGATATCCACCGTTCGGGCCCTTCTTGCTCCGCAGATACCCCGCACGCTTGAGCAAGAGCAGGATCTGCTCGAGAAATCGTTCGGGGATATCCTGCGCGGCTGAAATATCGCGGATGTGGAGGGGGCCCTCTTCATAGCGCAACGCAAGCTCGAGCATGGCCCGGCTGGCATATTCTCCCTTGGTCGAAAGTTTCATATTGGCATCGCCTAAATAGTTGACTATATCAATAGAGTAAGTGATTTATCATAATCAAAAAACGTTTGTCAAGCAAAAATTCACTTTTTATCAGGGAAGATCATGGGAATTTCGCTTCCAGACAAGCTTTGACAGATCCTGCCAATACCAAACAAAAGGTTGTCTCCCCTGGGATTCCCCGGTATCATATGGGCGGATTTTGGCCATGGAACAGTTTCGGGATAAATTTGAGCGCACGGATGGATGCCCGGTCTGTGCCTCGAAAGAGCTCGATCCTTATAGAAAAGGTACGTTCGACTACGCGCTTTTAAATACAGAGCAGATCAAGATCACCGACAGCGAGTATGGGAAAATCTGGGACCTTGACCGATGCCGGGACTGCGGCCACGTCTTCGCCAATCCAATGCCCAAGCCGGAATTCATCCGTTCACTCTACAGCCAGGTTGAAGATCCGGCGTATGACCTGGAATCCGAAGGACGATCTCAAAATTTTATGGGAATCCTGAGGGTCCTGGGCGAGTTGCGGCCGGCCCGGGGAGCTCTTTTTGACGTGGGCGCGGCGACCGGGATTCTGCTCCGTCTCGCCCGGGAGCAGGGCTGGACGGCCGATGGAATCGAAGCCAGCGACTGGGCCGTCGCCTATGCCGCGAAAAAATACGGAATCCGCCTTTTCCCTGGATTTTTCGAGGAAACGGGCGAAGTCGCCGGTTCCTATCAGGCTGTCACTATGATTGATTTCATCGAACACACGCCCAAGCCCGGCGACGCGATCAGGAAAGCTTACGCGCTCCTCGCCCCGGGCGGGGTTCTCTGTCTTGTCACGCCCGATATTCACAGCCTCGCGGCCCGTCTCGCTGGAAAGCGCTGGTGGCATCTCAGGCCCGGCCACCTGGCCTATTTCTCGGCCCGAAGCTTGGAGACCATCCTGGCCTCCGCCGGGTTTAAGATCGTGAAGAAGAAGCGCTACGCCTGGACATTCAGTCTTTATTACCTTCTCTCCCGCAAAAAATTATTTAATTTTCTGACCCGAAGCAGACGGCCGGCTTCTTTTTTCGGAAAGATTCGGATAAAATTGGCGCTCGGCGATTCGTTCGAGATTTACGCGATCAAGGAGCCTCGCGGGTGAGAGCCTACGTCAAAGCCGTGCGCTTGGAGCGCTGGCCGCGGAGCCTGGCCATCTTCTTCGGCAGCGCCGCTTTTTTCTTCTTCAACCGAGAGGCGCTGCCTCTGTTCCCTCCATTAGATATCGCCTGGCGGCTCTCCGCCGCTTTTCTTTTGACCTGGGCGATTTCCACGGCCAATTATATCCTCAACGAAATCGTCGATTTGCCGTTTGATGTCCACCATCCGACCAAGCGTTTCCGTCCTCTCGTTCAAGGCGAAATCAAGGTCGGCCCCTTCGTTCTTCTCGGGGTGATCATTACCGCGGCGAGTATGGTCGCGTCTTACATCCTTTTCGCCGGGGCGTTTTTCATTTCGCTCCTGGCTCTCTTCGTCGCGGGGATCGTCTATAACGTCCGGCCCATGCGAACCAAGGACATCCCTTTCCTGGACGCCATTTCCGAATCTGCCAATAATCCCATTCGTTTCTTGATCGGGTGGTTTGCTTTCGCCCCGCCAGAGGCTTTCCCGTCCACTGCTCTCCTCGTCAGCTGGTGGTCGTTCGGAAACTATCTCATGGTCGCCAAGCGCCTTTCGGAATCCCGCTTCCTCAAGGACAAAGCGGGCGCCTACCGCACCTCCCACAAAAAATACACGACGCGCTCTTTGCTGACGGGAATGGCGGCCAGCGCCGTCATCTGTCTCATCTCTTTCCTTTATCTCGCCTTTTCCGAAAAGCTTCAGACATTCTATGTCATCGCTCCTTTTCTCCTGTTCTTATTCGCCCTGATCCTGAGGAAGACGCTGCGGGAGGAGGAGGTCATGGAGGAGCCCGAGAAGATGTTGGCCAGTCCCAGGTTTGCCCTGTTTACGATTTTTCTTATCGTTCTTTTCATCGTCGCCTATTTTATGGATGCCATCGGGCGGTAAAAGGCCGTGCCTGTCAGCAAAACCGTCCTCGTTCTGGCTACGACGAATTCCGGCAAAGCCGGCGAAATCAGAACCGCCTTCGCCGGCCTCAGGATGAAAGTGATCACCAAGGCCGACCTCGGGATCCGGGCATCGTTTCCGGAAAAAGGAACAAGCTTCAAGGAAAACGCGGCGGGGAAAAGCCTGTTCACAAGCCTGAATTCTGATTATCTGACGCTAGCCGAAGACTCCGGACTCGAGGTACTAGCTTTGGGAGGCGCGCCCGGCATTTATTCGGCGCGGTTTTCGGGCCGGGGCGCGACGGACGCAAAAAACCTCATAAAAGTCTTAAGGTTGATGGCCCGCGTTCCAAACGATGAACGACAGGCGCGCTTCATTTGCTGGATGGTCCTTTCGTCAAAAGGAAGGATCCTCAAAACGGTTACGGGCATCGTTCGAGGGACCATCACCCGCGAACGAAGAGGAAAGCGGGGTTTCGGTTATGATCCTATTTTCTATTACCCGCCGCTGAAAAAAACATTCGGAGAGCTCGCCCTTGCCGAAAAAAACGCGGTTAGCCACCGCGGCCGCGCCCTTAAAAAAATGAATATTTTTTTAAGGGAATATCTCAAGGGTCACCGACCCTGATTTCGCCG
>Ga0214473_10004677_pt1 | contig 16453 bp, 9 predicted proteins | sample RVTome_7_FD_203509 | JGI IMG/M metagenome (GOLD analysis project Ga0214473, IMG submission 203509) | Soil microbial communities from uranium-contaminated site in the Upper Colorado River Basin, Wyoming, United States - RVT98D197 | ecosystem: Environmental > Terrestrial > Soil > Contaminated >... | reverse complement strand
CAAAGAAATTGCTCTTTTCATATAGACGGATTCTTTTTACAGGAAGCCTTTTCTCCAATCTGTGCCAGATATAACGAGTTAAACTTTCAGTGGTCATAGGTAAGCCTTCCAGCCCAGGCACGTCAACGTTCAAATTTTTATGATCCAGTTCGGAGTGTAGTTCTGAAATTGTCTCCGCAACCATCGGAAGCGGAAGCAGCAAGCCGTTTTCCTGATTAAGTTCTCCCCCGATAGTTATCCTCACTCGATAATTATGCCCATGTCCGGATGGTGAAGCGGCCTGGCCAAAATACCGGAGATTTTCCGCTTCCGATAAATGAGGAGAATAAGTCCTCCGCGCCGCGGAAAATTCCAGCCAGAAATCTCTTTCAATCCTACCATTAAGATAAGCGGTAGCCGAACTCTCCGGAGATTCTAAAACGTGACAGGCGACTGGTTGAGCCCCTTGCCCTGAGAATAAATCCGTAGCTTCTGCCAGAAGCTGACTGGATAAGTTCTCCAGGGTAGGCACAATCCTATCAAAAGGGGGAGTATCAGAATTGAGATATTTGTGGTCAAATCTTTCTTCCAATAAGGGTGCTAAGGTTTGCTTGATGGCATCAAAATTTATCATCAAGCCGGTCTTAGAGCCCACCGGCCCCTGAAATACAAAATGAGCCTGGTAATTATGCCCGTGCCCGAAATTACCCTTAGCTTCATCCCCGTAGACGGCATAATTCTTTTCCGGCGGCCAGCCGGAAACATAGCAGCGATGCGAGGCGCAGAATTCAAAGCGCTTGCTGATAGTCAGATACATTGGCCGGCTAAAAGAAATCGGTGGAAGAGTAAAATGTGCACTACCTAATCAAGCTCAAGAATTCCGCCCGGGTGGGCTGATTCTCCCGGAACACACCTAAGACGCAAGAAGTGGTCATGACCGAATTCTGTTTTTCCACCCCGCGCATCATCATGCACAAGTGCTGGGCTTCTATCACCACTGCCACCCCTTTGGGATTCAGACTTTTCATCAGCGCGTCGGCAATCTGCTTGGTCAGCTTTTCTTGAACCTGCAGACGCCGGGCATACACATCTACTATTCTAGCAATTTTGGAGAGGCCAATCGCCTTCCCATTCGGAATGTAAGCCACGTGGCATTTGCCCAAAAAAGGGAGGAGGTGGTGCTCGCACAGCGAATAGAGCTCTATATTCTTGACCAAGACAATCTCGTCGGTATCCACATCGAAAATCGCTCCATTGATGACTTCATCTAAATCGGCTGTATAACCCTTGGTCAGGAAACGCAGGGCCTCAGCCGCCCTTTGAGGAGTTTTCTTCAGTCCCTCTCGTTTAGGGTCTTCGCCGATACTTTGAATGAGTTGACGGTAAAGTTCTTCCATGGTTTCGCTCACCGGTTTGAAGGCAGAATCTTAAATGGTTAACAAACTTATTACGATTTGAGAGTTCAATATAGGGGAAAGAAATCAGGCTACAAGGAGATTTTGCCAAGCATCACATAGCAGAATGCCAACCGTTAGTCAAAAATCAGTGGCTGAGGCAAAGGCTACGGAAATTACTTTAATAACCTACTTTAACTCCACCCCTTTGGCAATCACACTGATGCCGCTCTCTGTGATTTTATATTCCTCTCCTTCCACCAAACCGAAACTCTCCAGTCTGCGCCCGTCCACCACTGTGCCCGGTGCAATCTTGACGTATTTGTCGATGATGGCCCGATGAACTCTCGTATTCTGGCCGATCCAGGCGTTGTCGAAGATGATGGAATCAGTGACTTCTGCTCCGCTTTCAATAATGACCCCGGGAGAAATGACCGAGCGATAGACCAGGTTGCTGTTGATGATGGAGCCATCGCAGACTAAAAGTTCATTATTCACCATTTTGGCCGGCGGCCTTTCACTCCCCATTTTCCAGCGCTCGGTATAGAGATTGAAGGTCGGGTTTAAACCGACCAAGTCCATGTTGGCCTGCCAGTAAGCCTCGTGCGTCCCCACATCCTTGAAATAAGTGGAGTCCTCCGGCCTTTCTACATATTCGCGGTATCTCTCACCTTCCTTGAATCTCAGGACATAATCCGGAATGGTGTTGTAGCGGGTGAAGTTGTAGGCGTAAATCTCCTCGCCGATAAGCTGCGGCAGCAAATCGGGGCCAAAGCCTGAACCAGATTTTTTTAGCACTTCTCTTAAAAAATCTAATTCAAATAAATAGATCCCCATAGAAGCTAAGCACATGTTGCTGTTGGGCATGGTTTTGGGTGAGGCCGGTTTTTCCTGAAAGCCCACTATCTTATCATTTTTATCTATTTCCAAAACCCCCAAATTACCGGCCGCCTCCTGCGGGGTAGTCTCAAATGCGGCGATGGTGAGCTTGCTTTTTAAGTCCAGATGATAGACTATCAATTGCCGGAAATCCATCTTGTAAATATGGTCTCCCCCCAAGATTAAGAGCCGCTCTTCATGCCCCTCATCTAATAGATAAAGGTTTTTTCTGATCGCATCCGCATCGCCGAAATAGGCATCATCTTCAGCCCGGAGCTGAACTGATTCGGCGTAGATGTATTCATTTATTCCCGGGCTGGAGATGTCCCATTTAGTCTGGATATATCTGATTAAAGAGCGGGGGACGTAATAGACTAAAACATTGACCTTGCGCAGGCCGGAGTAGATGCAGCTGCTCAAGGCGCAGTCCACAATCCGGCGATTTCCGGCAAAGGGGACCGCTGGTTTAGCCCGCTGCTTGGTCAGAGGATAGAGCCGGCTTCCTTTCCCACCGGCTACGATGAATACCCGAGTATCTTCCATCTTTATAGATTACGCAGAAAAGAGAACACTCTCCTGACCAATACTATAGAGTAATTATCGGCAAAATTCAACTGGAGCTTGGAATCAAAACCTGAATTAGAAGCAAAGGATAATTATTCTCAGAAACCGCGGACAATTTCACTCAGGCAGATTAACATCCCTCAGAAAGCGCCGGGACTTACTAAGGTTCCCTTTTTAGACTTTGCCATTTGATACAACTCTACGTATTTTTTAGCCGCCTTATCCCAGGAGAAATCCTGGCTCATCCCTTTTTTCTGAATCGTCTCCCATTTTTTCTTATCTTTATAAGCTTCCAGAGCCCGCTCGGTGGCATGCAGAAGCTTTTTAGAATTGTATTCCTTAAACCAGAAGCCGGTTCCGTTGCCGGTGGAATTTGAATCCTGAATCGTATCCGCCAGCCCCCCGGTTTTCCTGACCACCGGCACAGTTCCATATTTCAGGCTATACAACTGATTCAGCCCACACGGTTCGTACTTGGAGGGCATCAGGAAAATGTCGCAGCCGGCTTCGATTAAGTGAGCCAGTCTTTCATCGAAGGTAATGAAGACATGCAGCTGGTCCGGATATTTTTTGGCCAGTTCCTTGAGTATCTTTTCATAGCGAGCATCTCCGCTCCCTAAGATTATCAGAACCAGTTCTTTCTTCAGCAAGGAGGGGGCTATTTCTACCAGCAGGTCTACCCCTTTCTGGTCCACCAACCGGCCTATCATCCCCAAGGCCGGCCAATCTATTCTTTTAGTCGGGAAGCCGCACTCGGCAAAAAGAGCTTGTTTATTCTTTCTTTTTTTTGATAGGCTATTCTGGTCATATTTGGTTGGGATTAATTTATCCTGCTCTGGCGACCATTCTGAGTAATCTACCCCATTGACGATGCCATATAAATCACTGCTCCTGGATTTTAGCACCCCTTCCAGGCCGCAGCCATACTCAGCGGTTTGAATCTCCTTGGCATAGGTCTCTGAGACCGTATTGATAATGTCAGAGTAGTGAATACCACTCTTCAAAAAGTTGCCCTTGCCATAATATTCGAAAGGAGACATGGGATAAAATAATTCCTGCGGCAAGCCCAATTTCGGAAAACTCTCCTTGGGAAAACTCCCCTGATAGGCCAGATTATGGATTGAAAACAAAGTGCCGGTTTTGGCAAAGAAGGAATCCTGGGCAGAGAGAGTCTTCAAATAAGCGCAGATTGGAGCAGTCTGCCATTCGTTGCAGTGAATCACGTCAGGGGAAATATCCAGCCTCTTCAGAAACTCTAAAACTGCCCGGCAGTACAAAATGAATCTTTCGTCGTTGTCGGTGTAGTCAGTTCCGGTCTTGGGATCTTTGTACAGCTCAGGCCGGTCGTAATACGCAGGGCAATCAATCAAGAGAATCCGAACTCTATTCCCTGGCAAATTAGTCTCTTTCAGGCCAGCTTCGACTTCCTTTGCTCCTATACTGATTCGCACCGGCTCAACCGAAACCGGTTTCAAGACTGCCTTACTTTGGACCGGACGATAATTCGGCAGGAAAACTGTAACATCATGCCCCATTCCAGACAAAGCCTTAGAAAGTGCCCCAGCCACATCCGCCAGACCGCCGGTCTTGGCTAACGGAAAAAATTCCGGAGTCGCCAGTACAATTTTCAGTGCCTCAGCCATCTTGTTCCTCTATAAGTTTCTCATATCATTGCTTGCCAAATCTATTGGATGCCCGTTTCAATATGTGACGATTTTTAGTGGAGTGCTTAAAAAGAGGGGATAGAGTATTCAAATAAATCAGAGTTTGTCCTGCTTACAACAAGTATCCCTTAAAATCTGAGCCGCCTCCTCTGGTGAAACCGGATTGATGAAAAATCCTGAACCCCATTCAAAGCCGGCCACCCTGGTCAGGCGGGGGACGATTTCAAAGTGCCAGTGATAGTATTCCTCACAGTTGTTCTGCAAAGGCGCGGTGTGAATGATGAAATTATAGGGAGGGAGATGCAGGGCTTTGTGCAGACACATCAGGGTATCTTTGAGAATCTTGGCTAAGGCAATGACTCCATCTTTTTTAAGAGTATCGAAAGCCGAAGCGTGAAACTTGGGTAAAATCCAGGTCTCAAACGGAAAGCAGGGGGCAAATGGCTCCAGGGTGATGAATAAATCGTTCTGCATAACCACCCGGTCTATCTCTTTCTGATTCTGCCGGATGGCGTCGCAGTAGATACATCTCTCTTTATGATTATAATAGTCCTTGGACCCCTGAATTTCATACTGCACCTGTAGAGGTATAATCGGGGTGGCAATCAACTGGCTGTGGGTATGCTCCAATGAGGCTCCAGCCGCTTCCCCCTGATTTTTGAAGATCAAAATATAGCGAAAACGTTTATCCTGCTTCAGGTCAATCGACCGGCCCAAGAAAACCCACAACACGTCCTCTACTTCTTTGTAACTCAGGTCAGCCAATTCCAAATGGTGGTTAGGGGTCTCGATAATCACCTCATGTGCCCCCACCCCGCTCATCTTGTCGAACATCCCCACCCCTTCCCGGTCCAGCTTCCCTTCAATCTTTAGAGCGGGAAACTTGTTGGGGACCACCCGGACCGTCCAGCCCGGAGTGTTGGGGTAACTCCCGTTGGCCCGAAAGGCAAAAATCTCAGGCGGGGTCTGGTCTTCCCGGCCCGGACAAAAAGGGCATTTTTCCTGGCTCTGCTTGGGGGGCAAAGGGGGATAATCTTTGGGCCTTTTCCCCCTTTCAGTGGAAATAATCACCCAGCGGTCAACTATGGGGTCTTTTCTTAGTTCAGGCATGCTTCTACATCTCTATTTTCGGAATACTCCGGCTTTCGTCCACCCGAAAGAGTATAATTAATTGCTTTCTGGACAAATGTCAACCGGCCTGCGGAGAGGTTTTCTTATCGGTTTTACACCCTCTAAGCAACCAGGACGGAGAACTTTTCCCCCAGTTTTCTGAAGTTCCTTACCCATTCGATGGCAGAGGGATCCCCTTTTTGAGCTTTTTGTTTTAACTCAGGATAACTCTCCTGCAGAATGCCATAGAAGATATTCTGGGACCTCCATAAGTTCACCGGCTCCGGAAACCAATCAGACAGCTCTGTTAAAGTTTGGACTTTTTGCAGATTACCCAAATCATCTGGCTGAGTTTGCAATTTTACCAACACCCGCTCTAGGGCCTGCTGTAAATGTTGAGACAGATTGGACCAGTCCAGTTCGATGGAGTTGGATTTGGCCTCTTCTAAGAGAGCTTTCAGGCTCTCCGGATCCGGATTCTTTTCAGCCAATTGTTTGCGAATCTCTGACGAGAGTGCCTGCCTGGCCACACCCTTCAGTACCTCGGGAATTGGATAACCTGCTTCCTCAAGTAAATGCGACCCGGCCGATGTTTTATTGTAAATCTGTTGAAAAGCATCCTCGGCCTCTTTAAGATGCGCATTCAAAAGCAGACTTATAATTTTATGCTGCCCCTCCGGGAAAAGAGATTGCAGCCGGTAGTTATTTGCGCCGAAATTATTCTCCAAAACTCGGACCACCGATTGAAAATCATTCTTTGAAAAAGTACAAGTCATCTCTTGTTTGAAGGTCTGGTAAGCTTGCTCCCCTTCGAACTCCTTAATTCCAGCCTGGATATCATAATTCCCCAGCTGGGTAACCCCAAATATCATCTGGGCCGATTCCTGAGTAACTTCAGAAGTGATTCTGACCTTCCCTAAAGCCAATCTTAAATTTTCATTCTGCAAAAGTTGAAAGTCCTCCTGCTCGATGGAGTAACTGTACACTGACTTCCTATTGGAATGATTTTCAAAGAGGGAGCCGATAGCGTAATATGCTCCCACTTCTCCAAAGCCTACCCTGGCCGGTTTAACTTTCTTTTCATAGACAAAAGCTCCCTCTCGGTATTGAGCCAGATTGCATTCGGCCTTCTGCAATTTCTTGACAAATTCCGCTTCGAAAGACTGCCCGCCTAATTGTTCTGCTAAATGAATCGCCCGGGCCGCATAGCGCAGATTCTGGACCGCTTCGATTCCGGAAATGTCATCAAAGAACCAGCCGCAGCTGGTGTACATCAACATCGCCTGTCGCTGCATTTCTAAGAGTTTGAGCGCAGTTATTTTTTCAGCCTGACTCAATTGATGGAGAGAGTGTCTTCCCAGAAATCGGTTAACATTTTCAGCTGAGCGGTCCAATATGACCTCGATGTAACCATTTCGGGCTTCCCATGGATCCTTGAGCAGTTCTGAGGCCTTTCTCTCGTAAAGTGGTATTAAACTATCTCGTAGCCAATCCAAAGCTTCCCTCAGGGGAGCCCGCCAGGCCTGATTCCAAACCGGATGCGCTCCCGTATTGCAGCCGCAGTCTTTTCTCCACCTCTCTATTCCATGGGAACAGCTCCAGGAGGTATTCTCCAGAATTTCAACTTCATAGACCGGGGGATGTTTCTCTAAAAATCCTCCATAATTTGTAATCTTAGCCAGTTTATTGGACTCGATAAAATCTAAGGCAAAAGCCAAGGCCATGTCCCCAAAGCGGTGATGGTGGCCATAAGTTTCCCCATCCGTAGCGATGTGCACCAATTGCGGCTCGGATATATTTTTTGAAAATGCCCCTACCAGAGAATTCTTAAAGTTTACCCCACTTTCCAGAAGCCGTTCAAAGGCTACTGATTTAGAAACAGCAGCATTATAGATGAAGAGACTGATTTCCCGGCCCGAAGGAAGCTGTAATAGATATGTTCTGGTGGTATCTATCTGGCCTCCGCTTACATCCTTCCAAACCCTTTCTCCGATTTTTCTGACTCTCTTAATCTGATGGGGCGCCAGAATAGTAAACTTTATTCCCAGTTCTGCCATTATATCCAAAGTTTCCAGATCCACTGCCGTCTCCGGCAGCCACATCCCCTCGGGCTCTCTTTTGAAATGATAATGGAAATCCTTTATGCCCCAGACGATTTGAGTGTATTTATCTTGCCGGTTAGCCAGAGGCATTATCAGATGATTATAGGCCTGGGCTAAAGCTGAGCCATGGCCGGAGAAAATTTTCTGGCTCTGACGGTCGGCTTCTACTATATACTGATACACATCCGTGGCATTCTTTTTCAGCCAGGACAAAAGCGTAGGCCCGAAATCGAAGCTTATCTTGGCATAGTTGTTAGTGATTTTGACGATTCTTTCTTTTTCATCGAGAATTCGCGAGAAAACATTAGGGGCATAGCATTCTGATGTAATCTTTTCATTCCAATCGTGATAGGGATGGACCGATTCTTCAATTTCGACTGCCTCCAGCCAGGGATTCTCCCGCGGAGGCTGATAGAAGTGGCCGTGAATACAGATATATTTTTCCATTATTGAGCTAAAAAGTGATGGCGGCTGGACCCATCCCTATCCAGCTGTTTCAGGGCTGAGTGCCAGAACTCTTGAAATATACCGCAGCTAAGGGAGGCAAAGTCAGCTTTAGCGAAAAAGGCCGGCCATGCATCGGTTGAGCGATTGCTTCAACCTCTCCTAAATTTCCCATCCCGCCTCCACCGTAATGGGAGGAATCAGTATTGAGGATTTCCTGCCAGACTCCGCTTCTGGGAATGCCCACCAGATAATTGTCTCTCGGAACCGGAGTGAAATTGAAGAGTGCCAGGATTAAATCATCCTGCGACTTCCCTCTCCGCAAAAAACTCAAAGTGCTGCTCTCCGAGTCGTTGCAGTCAATCCATTCAAAGCCGTGCGGATTGACATCCAACTCGTGCAGAGCCAATTCATCTTTATAAATTCGGTTCAAGTCCTGCACCAGCTTTTGAATCTGTTTATGCCGGTCATATTGCAAGAGATGCCAGTCTAAACTCTGCTCATGATACCATTCGCTCCACTGCGCCAATTCTCCCCCCATGAACAACAATTTCTTGCCCGGCTGAGCATACATATAGGCATAGAGCAGCCGCAAGTTGGCAAATTTCTGCCACTCATCCCCCGGCATTTTGCCTATCAGAGAACCTTTGCCATGCACCACCTCGTCGTGGGAGAGAGGTAGCACAAAATTTTCAAAGAAAGAATAAATCATCCGGAAAGTGAGATTATTGTGGTGATATTTGCGATGGACCGGCTCTTTGCTCATATAGAGCAGAGTGTCATGCATCCACCCCATGTCCCACTTCAGGCCGAAGCCGAGCCCACCTACATAAGTAGGTCTGGAAACCATGGACCAGGCCGTAGACTCTTCGGCGATGGTTTGGACGTCTGAATAATTTCTGTAGATTTCTTGATTGAGCTTTCGCAAGAAAGTTATGGCTTCCAGATTTTCATTACTTCCATATTTATTGGGAATCCATTCTCCTTCTTGGCGAGAGTAATCCAAATAGAGCATGGAGGCCACCGCATCGATGCGCAGGGCGTCAGCATGATATTTGTCCAGCCAGAATAAAGCGCTGCTCAGAAGAAAACATTGAACTTCATTGCGGCCATAATTGAAAATGTAGCTGTTCCAGTCCGGATGCAGCCCTTTGCGCATGTCGGCATGCTCGTATAAATGAGTGCCGTCAAAGAAGCCCAAGGCATGCTGGTCAGTCGGAAAATGGGAGGGCACCCAGTCCAAGATGACCCCGATGTCATGTTGATGCAAATAATCTATCAGATACATCAAATCTTGGGGTTTACCATAGCGGCTGGTGGGAGCGAAATAGCCGGTGGTCTGATATCCCCAGGAGCCGTAAAAGGGGTGCTCCATTATTGGCAGGAATTCCACATGCGTAAATCCCATTTTCTGTATGTAGTCAGCCAATTTCGATGCAATTTCCCGATAGGTCAAGAAATGATTCCCCTCCTCAGATTTCCTCATCCAGGAGCCCAGATGCATTTCATAGGTAGAAATCGGAGCTTCCAAAGAGTTACGCTTGGCTCTGCTTTTCATCCATTCCTGGTCCTGCCAGGCATAATCTAAATCCCAGACGATGGAGGCGGTTTTTGGCGAAATTTCTGAAAAGATAGCCAAGGGATCAGCCTTTTCCACTTTATAACCCTGGTAGCGAGATACGATGTAATACTTGTAAACGCTCCCCTTCCCCAGGCCGGGAATAAACCCTTCCCAGATACCCGAACTTCCTTTAGGCCGCAAGGGATGGCTCAGCCGATTCCAGCCATTGAAATCACCTATGACAAAAACTTTCTGGGCATCCGGAGCCCAGACCGCAAAATAAATTCCGACTCGATCCTCTTGATTTAGAATATGAGCACCCAACTTCTGATACAAACGATAGTGAGTCCCTTCGTTAAAAAGATGGAGGTCTTCCTCGCTTAACAAGCTGAGGTCGTAACTCACCAGTGATTTTCCACTCGGAGTAGTCTTTTTTTCTGTTTTATTTATTTTTAGCTTTGCCATTTCTCTTTCTTAGGCTATCGACTGTTTTGAGAATTCCCATCACTCCGGGCATTCTGGTAAAGATTTCTAAGTTGTAGCGAGCCTTCCTCTTCCAGTTGGGTCTTTCTTTTCCGGTTCCAGGGATATTCTGAGGCCTGGTTTCTAACCAGAGGTCTTCTAAATTTATTAATGCGAGTCTGGCCGGGCTGGCGGCCAGAAACCTTAGCACAGCTTTAAGAATATCACGGATAGAAGCATTCCCTTTCAGCCAGCCTTTCTTTTTAAGGAACTTAACTAAATTCTGTTTCATGGTCAACCGATGGCGCCACTCTTCTTTGGCCTCCGGAGAGCTCAACAGTTCCATTTTTGTCCTCTCCTTGATATCTAAACTTTTCCAGAGAGCGGCAAAAGTAGGCATATCATGGGTATTCAAACTGGCCACCACATTTTTACGCAGACTATTCTTCTTCATAGACTCCGCCCAGCTTACAAATTCTGCTACCGACATTCTGAGGAAGTTATGCTTTTGCATGGCAGTCCGCACGTAAGCCGGCACAGTCCCCAAGTCTTCTCCCACAATCACGGTTTTGTGCTGATGTGATTCTAAACAGAGTATGGCGTATAACTCTTCAGCCGGATAGGAGACATACACTCCTTGTTCTGGACCCATCCCTTCCGGAATCCAGAACTGCCGGTGTAATCCCATCACATGGTCAATCCTTAAGAAGGAAGCAAATTGCATAGCGTTCTGCAGGCAAGCTCGGAAATACCGGTATTGGTCTGAGCGCATCTTTTCTGGACTAAGTGGCGGAAATTTCCAATCTTGCCCTTTAGTGAAAAAGGCATCCGGCGGCGCACCCACGCTGACTTCTTGGACAAATTGGTCCCGGTACCGCCAGACATCGTAGCCGTAAGGATGAACTCCTAAAGGAAAATCTAAATATAGTCCGGTGCCAGATTTCCGTCCTGCTTCAGCCAATTCTTTTAACTGTCGTTGAGCCTGCCACTGGACATAGAGGTGATAGCTCTGGTCTTCCTGGTTATAATCTCCGGATTTTAACCTTCCTTCCCTCAATCTCGGCGGCCACTCAGGCCAGGGCTTCCCTTGTTTTTCCAGAGCAGCCCGAAAGCTGGCATAGTTTTGAACTTCAGGATTTGATTTCAGGAAGCGCCAAAAATCTCTTTGGCTTGCGGAATTCTGAGAAAAGAAATACCTGGCCAGCTTCTCTAAAATTCTTCGTTTCAAAGCCGCCCCTTTTCTATAATCAACCATCGCCATACGGTTCAAAGATTCTATGCTTTTCTTGCTGGCAGCCAGTAATTCCTGAGCCTGCCGACAGGCCTTGAATTCCGGTATTTGTCTCAAGTCCAAATAGAACTCATTCCAGAAAAGCTTGCTGGCCGGTAAGTAAGGACTATACTCGAAAGGCTTATCCAAGAAAGCAGCATAAAAAGGCAAGGTAGCTATTGCATCACCGCCCAGAGAATTGACCCACTCTGACAATATCCCCAGATCAGAAAAAACTCCGCTCCCCCAGCTATTTTCAGAGCGTAAAGCATACAGGGGAACAAATATTCCCCACAGTTTTTCCCGGCTTTCATTTGGGTAAGCTTTCTGGGGCGCTGCAATGATTAAATTCTCATACTCTTGCTTACCAATTTTTAGCAACAGCCGGTGGTAGCCAAAGGGAAGTTTGTGGGGCAGTTTCAGAGTTTTAGCAACGAAGTTTAGTTTTCCGATTTTGGCCCTTTGAACTATCGACAAATCTGTCGATGAAACTTTCCAATCTTGCGTTTCGCCTTGCTCCAGATGGAGACGACAGTACAGAGAGCTACTAGATTTATTTGTGGGTAACTGTAATTCTATCTGAGCCAGTCTCCCGTCCCAGGCCACTGCAACCGGCTGAACCACTCTCTGCCAGCTTCTGAGTTGACTTTCTCTGAGCGCTTTCGGAACATCAGCTTCAGTCTCTAAAAGAGCCCCCCATCCTTTTAAGACTTTCAAAATGCTATCCGGCGAAGCCTGCCTCCTTTTGCCAAAAACATCGTGATAGACAGTCTGGACACCGTATTGACCAGCCAGTAGGTTTAATTGTCGCTGGAAAATATTCAAGGTTTGTGTTAAGTCTTAGAGAACATTCCTATCAAGCTATCTTTTAAGATTGGCACTTATTCACTAATTGTCAAATCTCTCTTGAGGAAATCGGCACGATTCCTGGATTCAATCATATTCCCTTGATAGACTACGCTCTGGAGCCTGGTTTCCACTCGGTCAAATGGGATGGTAAAAATTCGCGGAGAGAAGTGGTTGCCGGCGGGACTTACTTTTACAAACTGAAAGTGAATGGCTCTGAGTACTCCCAGAAAATGACCCTGCTGAAATAATCGGAAGTACCAGGTCAATTTCAGAAATCCTCCCAATTTTTTTAGTTTTAATCCATTTTTTGTAAAACACTCCTCCCCTTTCTTGCGTTTAAGATAAAAAGTGCTTTAGGAAGTTTGTGTAAGCAGCTCATTCCCCTGGGGCGGGAATGAGCTGAATCAGAACTCAAGGAAGGTCGCTGCTCAAGGATGTATTCAAAAACCTTATCTTGCTTAGCTTTTTAATTTGTACTGCTTCCGTTTTGGTCCAAAAAGTTTACAAAGCCGGGGTGGTAACCAGGTGACTATTCTTTCCGGAGCCTGCTGCTCTCTTTTGCCTTAGTCTTCTAAGGGAATCTCGGCTTTCCCCCAGAAGACCAAAAGCACAATTCCTACTATTACTAAGCCGGCCCCCAAGAGCAGATGACGAGTAACCTTCTCATCCATTATCAACCAGCCCAAAATTAGCGCCACGATCGGGGTGACAAAGGCAATCAAGGAAAGCTTGGTGGCATCCGTGGTTTTCAATAGATAAAAATAGACTGAAAAGGCCAAAGCCGAGCCGAAGATGGCTAAATAAAAGAGTGCGCCGATAGATTTCTGAGTAATCTTGAAGGTGTGCAGGTCCTCCACTGCAAAACCTGCCAGCAAGAGTAACACCATCCCCACTAACATCTGCTGAGCCGCGATTACAATCGGGTCAACATGATGTAAATCTCTTTTAGTCCTGACTCCGGCGTAAGCGGCGCTGGCCCCGCTCCCTAAAAGAGCTAACATTCCCAAAACTGTCTGGCCCGAAGAAGAGATTCTGAGGTTATCCCAGAAGATCAAAAGAATCCCGGAGAAACCTATTATCAAACTGGCTAATTTAACCCTGTTGAATTTTTCATTGGGCAGGAGTAAATGGGCAAAAATAGCCACCCAGAAAGGGAGCGTGGAAAATAGCACCGCCGCCAGACCGGAATTGATGTGCTGCTCCCCCCAATAGACCAAACCGTAAGAAAAGAAGTAAGCAAAGAGTCCCGGGATGATGATATTTTTCCAGTCTTTGAAACTGGTCGCCAAAGGGAGCTTTTTCCAGCGGATTAAGGCAAATAGAACTGCGCAGGATAATACAAATCTGAATCCGGCTGATAAAAAGGGAGGGGAATCTTCCAGACCAATCTTAATCCCCAGCCAGGTGGAGCCCCACACCAGGCAGAGCAAAGCCGCCAGCAAAAACTTAATCATAGGACTTTGACAATCACTAAAGTGATGTCGTCGCTCTGGGGCTGCAACCCCTGGAAGGCTTTTACCTCTTTGATGATCTGCTCGGCAATTTGCTTAGCCGGCTGGGAGATATTTTCTTTCACCACTCTGATCAGGCGCTCTTCCTCAAATTGAGCATCGGTCTCATTAAATGCTTCAGTGACGCCGTCAGTGTACATCACCAAAAGATCGCCGGATTTTAAGAGGACTTCTCCCTGCTCATAAGGGGCATCTTCTAAAACACCTAAAAGCAGACCCCCTTTATCCAGGGTGAGAATTTCTGAGCCTGAAAATACAAACGGGGGGTTGTGCCCGGCATTCACATAGGCGATTTTTTTTTCGGAAGGATTCAGACAGCCATAGACTAAGGTGGCGAATTTCCCTCTTTCTACGCTCTGGCAGAGCAGGCGATTGGCATTGGCCACTCCGACCGAGGGGATACAGTTGGTCAAAGCCTGGCTGCGCAAAGCCGCCTGTAAATTGGCCATCAAGAGGGCCGCCGGAGTCCCTTTGCCGGAAACATCTGCTATCCCTATCCCTAATTTCCCATCCGGCAGGGTTAAAAAGTCAAAATAGTCCCCCCCCACTTGCTGGGTTGGAAGCGAATAGCCATAAATGTCAAATCCGGAGACCTGGGGCATCTGTTTGGGCAGAAGCCCCTGCTGGATTTCTCTGGCAACCAGAAGCTCCTTTTCAATCTCCTGTAACTTTTTTTCTTCTTCCCGCAACCTGGCATTCTCGATAATTTGAGCTGACTGAGCCGCTACAATCGAAAGCAGCCGCTGGTCATTCTGATTAAACTCTCCTTCCTTGTTGAAGACACTGAAAAGGCCGGTTAATTTATTGCGGTGTTTGAGAGGGACCATCAAAAGGGATTTGAAGTCGGTCTTCAGAGCCAAATTCTGGAAGCGGCTGTCCCCCGGCAGGTCATTGATTATGAGCGGGCCCTGATTCTTCAGCATCCACCCCATCAGGGTCGTGCTGACATGAATCGGAAACTGGGCCGATGGTCTTTCTATCTTTCGGACGTAGGTCTTGAAAGGAGAGGCTTCATCCTGACTCAGCAAGAGAATGCAGCCCTGCTCGGCTTTGAGCTTCTTGATGCACTTGGAGACAACCAAATCTGTAATCGGCCCCACTTCGGTCAAAGAGCCAATCGCCACCGCTATCTCATTTAATAAAGATAGCTCCTCAACTGCTAAGCGGAGGTTTTGGACTTCCTGATTTAGCCTGTCTGCTGGTTCCATAATCTGTCAGGTTAATAAAGAATGTTAAATATAATCTTCAACCTACAATTTGCAAATAAATCCATTGACTCTCCTTTCAGAGAGAGGGTCAGGCCGCCAAAAGGCGCGCCTTACGACAGACGGAGAGGGTTTGCACGTCATTGCGAGCGCAAGCGAAGCAATCTGTCGTTAAATAATAGAGTTATTCCACTGGAACTCTTGGTCACCCTGATACAATCGGGGCTCCCACACATGACGGTCTTTAAGTAGAGGCTGAGTAAGAAAACCCCGCCTACGACAGAAAAGAACTAACCCCTCCCTTCCCCTCCCCTAAAAGGAGAGGGATTTGAATCTTACGAAACCGGCAGCCAGTAGCTAATCTTAATCGCCAGAAAATTATCCCCGCTGGCTTCGATGGCCTTCCACAGATTGCCGGGTCTCACTAAGCGGCCCGGGTCTTTATCCCCACTTCGGTTCTGCTGCCAGACCAGGTACAAGGCGCTCCCCGGCCTGAATTCCCAGCGCAGGACTAAATTGCTGCGGAAAGAGAGATACCCGAAGTCTCCGTTTGAAAAAGTGAAAGTGTCGGCGGCATCGCTGACAGTATAGGAGCCATTCGGATTCTTGGTAAGGGTAGTCCCATCTTCTCCATACCGGCGTAATTCCCGGCCTCCTGCTTCTTTTAATTCGCCAAAGCCGTAGTAATGCCCGCTGGCGGAGAATGGTTCCGCATACAACTCCAGGCTTAAGTCCGGAGTAAAGAAGTAGCTTAAACGAAATTGGGTTGAAAGGGTACTCTGGTCAATGAAAGAGAAAATATAGCGCTTGCCAAAAGTGGCCGGGCTGCCGCTGTCTATGGTGGTGATGTACTGCCGGGTATAAACTCCCCTGAAATAATAAGGGTTAGCTGAGAATTCAAACCTTTTTCCGAAGCGGGTGGAAAATTCAAGACCGATATTGTAATCCCAGGCGCCGAATTCAGTCCCGGAAGTAAAAAATTCCCCTCCGTAGCGAGTGGCCGCTGAGAAGTTGTTATATGAATTAAAGCCAGCCCACCAGCCGGAGGGGGTGCCAACCAGGGGCCCTCCCCGGGACAAGTCGTCACTCAAGGCTCTGCCCTGCAGTCCAAATCCCAAGTAAGTAAACCAGTAATTCTTCCAGGTGCCGTTGAGCTCCAGACTCCCATTGGTGAATTGTCTTACTCCACCAAAATTGTAGCCGTTGTTCAGATAAAGCCCCAGAGTATACTCACGGAATAACTTCCCCGGGTTGGTCTCCCGGTAGCGCAGATTGGCCCAGGTGCCGACATCGTCAGCCGTGTTCAAAATCCCGCAGTCGTTTAAGTCAAACTCCGGAGACTCAGCCGAGAATCCGGCTCCCCACAGCCAGTGCTTGCCGCTATTTTTGTTTATTTCCAGAGCGCCAGTATAGCCTGAAAGTGAGGTGCGGTTGGAATCCAGTTCCACATGCCCGGCAT
>Ga0214473_10004676_pt1 | contig 16454 bp, 17 predicted proteins | sample RVTome_7_FD_203509 | JGI IMG/M metagenome (GOLD analysis project Ga0214473, IMG submission 203509) | Soil microbial communities from uranium-contaminated site in the Upper Colorado River Basin, Wyoming, United States - RVT98D197 | ecosystem: Environmental > Terrestrial > Soil > Contaminated >... | reverse complement strand
GAAGGACCGGGCCTCCTCCAGGGAGTCTGCTTCGATGATGATCAGGCTGCCGGCGCCGTCGGTGAACGGACCGGCCAGGATGACCTTCCCGGCCTTGTCGAGCGGGGCCATCCGGTCGAGATGGGCTTTTCGGTGGAGCTTGCGCTTGGCCTGACCGTCCGGACCGTCGAACCCGATGATGGCGAAGATCACGCCTCGCCCTCGGACAGAGTCTCGATGGGTTGGCGCCCGTTAAACCCGTCTTCGACCTCGTGCCAATACCGTATCTCGGGCTCGCCCAGCTTCCAGCAGAGGTAGACCACCCGGCCGTCCAGGAGGTAGGGGAAATCGCAGAGGCCGACGTCGAGGTCCTTCACCAGGACCCCCATTTCCTGGATCGCCTCCACGCTGTCGCTGATGCGCTCGAGGGCTTTGATGTACCGGGGACCGGCAAAGCTGCCCCCGTTGCATTGGGCCTTTGCACTGGCCTTCTTGATCTCTCCGTGGCTTCGGACGAGGATTTCTTTTTCCTGCTTGACGGCCAGGAGTTGCTCCTCGAGTTTGGGCAGGAGACGCTTGGCTTCGGATATGGAAAAGGTGTGATCTTCCACGGAAATCATATTACCAAGGGGGGATGATCTCCGTCAAACCGGGGGGGCCGTTCCCCGGGGCCTTCCAGGGGGCCCCATTTGCCGTTAGGGGAGTTGACAAACGGCCGGCCTGTGGGTATAGTTTAATTAAACATTTCCCATGAACCGACCACCCCTGTGATTCTTCCCTAGGTTTTTAATCTCTGAGTATCCATTTGGTGATCGTTCGGTAGAGGGTCGTTATTCGGTGATAGACAAAGTGGCGCATTGCCTGCGTGGACTGAACCCGCCGCCCCTCATCAATCCTTAACGCCGGGAAAGCCGTCCATGCACCATCCGATGATTGCGGTCCTCTATTAACCTTGAATGTAGGGAGGAGGGGAGCGATATGTCCCCAGGGACGACAGCCAAGGAGACCGTCATGTACTTAACCCAGCTCAAGCAGAGAAACATCACCGAACTGAACGAGGTCGCGAGAGATCTCAAGATCGAGGGCGCCGCGAACCTGCGCAAGCAGGAGCTGATCTTCGCCATTCTCCAGGCCCAGACGGAGAAGAACGGGGTCATCTACGGAGAAGGCGTCCTGGAGACCCTCCCGGACGGTTTCGGGTTCCTTCGGGCTCCCGATTCCAACTACCTCCCGGGGCCCGACGACATCTATATCTCCCCCTCTCAGATCCGGCGGTTCAATCTGCGGACGGGCGACATCGTCTCCGGCCAGATCCGTCCTCCCAAGGAAAGCGAGCGCTACTTCGCCCTGCTCAAGGTCGAGAAGATCAATTTCGAGGACCCCGAGGCGGCGCGGGACAAAATCCTCTTCGACAACCTGACCCCGCTCTACCCCGAGGAGCGGATCATTCTGGAGCACGAACAGGGCGAGTATTGCACCCGGGTCATGGATCTCATCACCCCGATCGGCAAGGGCCAGCGCGGGCTGATCGTAGCCGCCCCCCGGACCGGCAAGACCATGATGCTGCAGGCGATCGCCCGGGCGATCCTCAAAAACCATCCCGAGATCATCCTGATCGTCCTGCTCATCGACGAGCGGCCTGAGGAGGTCACCGACTGGCAGCGCCAGGTCAAGGCCGAGGTCATCAGCTCCACCTTCGACGAGCCGGCCCAGCGCCACGCGCAGGTGGCCGAGATGGTCATCGAAAAGGCCAAGCGGCTCGTCGAGCACAAGCGGGACGTGGTGATCCTATTGGACAGCATCACGCGCCTGGCCCGCGCCTACAACACGATCGCGCCTCCCAGCGGCAAGGTCCTGTCCGGCGGCTTGGACTCCAACGCCCTGCAGCGGCCAAAGCGCTTCTTCGGCGCGGCCCGGAACATCGAGGACGGCGGCAGTCTGACCATCATGGCCACGGCCCTGGTGGATACCGGCAGCCGCATGGACGACGTGATCTTCGAGGAATTCAAAGGGACCGGCAACATGGAAGTCCACCTGGACCGCCGGCTGGCCGACAAGCGGGTCTTCCCGGCGATCGAGATCGGCGCGTCCGGCACCCGCAAGGAGGAGCTGCTGGTGGACCGCGAGCGCCTGAACAAGATGTGGATCTTGCGAAAGGTGCTGAGCCCGCTGGGGACCATGGAGGCCATGGAATTCCTGCTGGACAAGATCGGGGGCACCAAGACGAACAAGGATTTTCTGGACTCGATGAACCGCTAGCTCGTGAGTGCGGGGGGCGGATTCTGGATCGGGTCTCCTCCGGGAACGAGGAGAGGAGAACAGGGAGATGAAAAGCGGAATTCATCCGGAATACGGAGAGGCCACCATCAGCTGCGCCTGCGGGTACAAGCTGAAGGTCCGGACGACGGTGGGTGATCTCAAGGTGGACATCTGTTCCAATTGCCATCCCTTCTTTACGGGGACGCAGAAGATCGTGGATACCGAAGGTCGTGTGGAGCGGTTCAAGAAAAAGTACCCGCGCCGGAAGACCGCCTGATAGGAGCGGCCCTGCGGAAAGGCCGGGACGCCCCTGCCTTCCGAGGGTCCTGTGGTATGCAGGGGGGGCATGCCGATGACTGCGGTGAAAGAATCCCCCATCCTGGCCAAACTGGAAGCGGCCTCGCAGCGCGTGGATGAGATTGACCGCCTGCTGGCCGAGCCCTCCATCCTCTCTCAGCCGACCCAGATCCAAAAGCTGAACAAGGAACGCGCGGAGCTGGGGCCCCAGGCGGATCTCCATGCGGAGTTCTGCGCGCTGCTCAAGCAGGTCGCCGAAGCCGAGGAGATGCTGGAGGACCAGCGCGGCGCTCCCGACATGAAGGATCTGGCCCGCGAGGAACTGCGGGGCCTACAGGGCCGGCGGGCCGAGCTCGAATCCCGTGCCCGAGAGCTGTTGATCCCCAAGGACCCCCGCGACGAGAAGAACACGTTCATCGAGGTCCGCGCCGGCACGGGGGGCGAGGAGGCGGGGCTCTTCGCGGCTGAGCTCGTCCGCATGTACACGCGCTACGCCGAGCGGCGGCGCTGGCGGGTGGAGATGATGGACTCGAACGTCACCCAGATCGGCGGCGTGAAGGAGGCGGTCCTCCTGATCGAGGGCAAGGGCGCCTACAGCCGCTTCAAGCACGAAAGCGGGGTCCATCGGGTTCAGCGCGTCCCGGCCACGGAAGCCAGCGGCCGCGTCCACACCTCCACCGTCACGGTGGCCGTCATGCCGGAAGTCGAGGAAGTGGACGTCCAGATCAATCCCAACGATCTGAAGATCGACACCTTCTGCTCTTCGGGGGCGGGCGGGCAGAGCGTGAACACGACCTATTCGGCCGTCCGCATCACGCACATTCCAACGGGGGTCGTCGTGACGTGCCAGGACGAGCGGTCGCAGCTCAAGAATCGCAACAAGGCGATGCGCAATCTCCGTGCCCGCATCATGGAAGCCGAGCGGGAGAAGCAGGAGAGCGCGATTGCCCAACAGCGGAAGTCCCAGGTCGGGTCGGGCGACCGGAGCGAGAAGATCCGGACCTACAATTTTTCCCAGAACCGGGTGACCGACCACCGGATCGGGTTGACCCTGCACCGCTTGGACCAGATCCTCGAAGGCGACCTGGACGAAATCATCGACAGCCTGATCGCATCCGGGCAGGCCGGCGAACTGGAGGCCAAGTGATCGCGGGGGCGGTGATCGCTCTTTCGACCGTGCGTGACCTGCGCCGACGGGCATCGGAGGCCCTGACCAGCGCGGGGACCGAGAATCCTGCGCGGGAGGCCGATTGGCTGTTGGCACCCGCCCTGGGATTGAGCCCGCTCGCGCTGGTCGTGGAGGGGCAGCGGCGGCTCCCTCCGGCTCTTGTCGAGCGGGCCTGGGGGTTCATTGCCCGGCGCGCGGCCCGCGAGCCGCTGCAGTACATTCTGGGAGCCCAGGAGTTTCGGGGCCTGGAGTTCGTGGTGACGCCGGACGTCCTGATTCCCAGGCCGGAGACCGAGATCCTCGTGGAAGAGACGCTCAAGGCCGTGTCGGGTCTCCCACGACCCGTCATTGCCGATGTGGGGACAGGATCGGGTTGCATCGCGGTATCGGTCGCGTGGGAGTGCCCTGCGGCCATCATGTTCGCCCTCGATCTCTCGGAGAAAGCCCTGGCGGTCGCCCGGGCCAATGCGACACGCCACGGGGTCCGCCGGCGAATCCGGTTCCTCCGGGCGGATCTGCTGGGGGCGTGCGCTTCCTCCGGCGGAGGCCTCTTCGATGTCATCGCATCCAACCCGCCGTATATTCCAGACGGGGATTTGGACAGACTCCAACCGGAAGTCTCCCGCTATGAGCCACGCCTGGCGCTTGCGGCCGGATCGGATGGATTGGCCGTTCAGCGCCGGCTCCTGGCGGAGGCCCCCTCGCGCCTGAAGCCGGGGGGAAGCCTGCTCCTGGAATTGGGATGCGGGCAGGGCGACGCCGTGCTCCGGATGGCGCATTCGGGAAGAAACTGGGCCTCGGTCGAGTGTCGGACGGACGGGGCCGGCATCGCGCGGGTGCTCATCGCGCGGAAGGCCGTCTGATGCAGAGCATGGTGATCCAGGGCGGGCGGCGTCTGACAGGAGAAGTCCGCGCCAGCGGCGCCAAGAACGCGGCCCTGCCGATCCTCGCCGCGACCCTCCTCGGAAAAGGGACCTGCACGCTCACGAACGTCCCCGGCGTGGTGGACGTTACCACCATGGCCAAGGTGCTGAGCCACCTGGGGGCCGCCGTGGACGCCCAGGGCGATCGGGTGACGGTGTCGCTCGAGACGATCGGATCGAGCCAAGCCCCGTACGACCTCGTCAAGCGGATGCGGGCCTCGATTCTGGTGCTGGGCCCGCTCGTGGCCCGGTGGGGGGAGGCGGTCGTCTCGCTGCCCGGTGGCTGCGCCATCGGCGCCCGGCCGGTCAACCTGCACCTCACCGCGCTGGAAAAGATGGGGGCCGAGGTCCGGATCGAGCACGGCAACGTGCATGCGCGCGTCGCGGGCCGTCTGAAGGGCGCCCGCATCTACTTCGACCTGGCGACGGTGACGGGGACCGAGAACGTCATGATGGCGGCCTGCCTGGCGGAGGGGACCACGGTCATCGAGAACGCCGCCCGCGAGCCGGAGATCTCAGACCTGGCCGCGTTCCTGGGCAAGCGCGGCGCCCGGATCTCAGGGGCCGGGACGGACATCATCGAGATCGAAGGGGTCGCCGAGTTGCGCGGAGCGGACCATGAGATCATGCCCGACCGGATCGAGACTGGCACGTATCTGGTGGCCGGCGCGATTACGGGAGGTGATGTGCGGGTGGAGCGATGCCGCCCCGATCACTGCGAGGCGCTGCTGGCGAAGCTCTCGGAGGCGGGGGCGGCGCTGACGGTGGAGAAGGAGGCGGTGCGGATCCAGACGAGAGGCCGGCTGCGCGCGGTGGATCTGAAGACCCTGCCCTATCCGGGATTTCCGACCGATATGCAGGCCCAGGTCATGGCCTTGATGGCGCTGGCGCGCGGAATCAGCGTCATCACGGAGACGGTTTTTGAGAGCCGCTTCATCCACGTGCTGGAGCTCCAGCGCATGGGCGCGGACATCCGGATCGAGGGCAACCATGCCGTGGTCACCGGGACCGAACGCCTGAGCGGGGCGCCGGTCATGGCGTCCGATCTCAGGGCAAGCGCCAGCCTGATCCTGGCCGGGTTGGCCGCCGAGGGCGAAACGCAAGTGGGCCGGGTCTATCATCTGGACCGGGGATACGACCAGCTTGATGCCAAGCTGGCGGGACTCGGGGCGCAGATCAGCCGTGTGGCGGAGCGGGTGTGACCCCTACGCGCACCAACCACCTCATCATCGCCTTGTCCAAAGGCAAGCTTCTGGAGCCCGCCCTGGACCTCTTCAAGCGGGTGGGGCTGGCCCGGAAGGACATCGCGCCCGAGAGCCGCCGGTTGATCTTCGAAAACCCCGCGAGCGGGACGACGATCATGATCGTCCGGCCGAGCGATGTCCCCGTCTATGTGGAATACGGGGCGGTGGACGCCGGGATCGTGGGAGCGGACGTCCTGATAGAGCAGGACACCGACGTGTTTGAGCCCCTCGACCTGGGATTCGGCGCCTGCCGCCTCGTCGTAGCCGCGCCGGTCTCACCTTCCCCACGGAACGCGCGGCTCTCGACCAGACTGCGCGTGGCGACGAAATACCCGAACGTGACGGAGCGGCACTTCACGCAGAAAGGCGTTCCGATCGAGATCATCAAGCTCTACGGGTCGGTCGAGCTGGCGCCGCTGGTGGGATTGGCGGACCGGATCGTCGATCTGGTCTCGACCGGCAAGACCTTGCGCGCCCATCACCTCGAGGTGACGGAGGTGATCCTGGAATCCACGGCCCGCCTGATCGTGAACCGGGCCAGTCTCAAATTGAAATATCGCCAGGTGAACGGCTTGATCGAGGCGCTGCGTACGGGGCTTCAGGGAGGGCACCGATGAGAATCGTCTCGGCTTCCGATCGGGGTTTCAAGGATGCCGTCAGGAAGGTCACCGCGCGGTCGAACCTCCAGGCCGGGCAAGTGGAATCCGCGGTCAGGACGATCCTCAAGGCGGTGGAGCGGGGCGGGGACGCCGCGGTCAGCCGCTACACGCGCAAGTTCGACCGGGTCTCGTTGAAGCCCGCCCATTTCCGGGTCAACCCGGAGCAGGTCCGGGAGGCGTACTACAAGATTCGCAAGGAGGAGGGAGATGCCCTGCGCTATGCGGCGCACCGCATCGCGGCCTTTCACGACCGGCAAAAGCCCCGCACGCAGACCTGGATGTGCCAGGAGGGGGGCATCACCCTCGGCCAGTCGATCCTGCCGCTGGACTCGGTCGGGCTCTATGTCCCCGGCGGGAAGGCCGTCTACCCGTCCTCGGTGCTGATGAGCGCCGTCCCGGCGAAAGTGGCGGGGGTGAAGCGGATCGTCATGTGCGCGCCCGCCCCGAAAGGGGAGATGAGCCCCTACCTCTTGGTGGCGGCCGACATCGCCGGCGTGGACGAGGTGTACCGGATCGGGGGCGTCCAGGCGATCGGGGCCATGGCGTACGGGACGAAGACCATCTCCCGCGTGGACAAAATCATCGGCCCCGGGAACGCGTTCGTCGCCACCGCCAAGCGGTTGGTGTATGGAACCGTGGACATCGACATGATCGCCGGCCCGAGCGAATTGCTGGTCCTTGCCGACGGTGGTGCCAATCCCTCGCACGTCGCCGCGGACCTCCTCTGCGAGGCGGAGCATGACGAGCAGGCCTCGGTGTGGCTGGTGACCACCTCATCCGACCTGGCCCGGGAGGTCGTCCAGCAGGTCAAAGAGCAGCTCAAAGCGCTGGCGCGCCAGAAGATCGCTGCGCGCTCCATTCAGCGCAACGCGGTCGCTTTCGTGGTCCCCACCATGGAGGGAGCGCTGGCCCTGGCGAACGACATCGCGCCGGAACACCTGTCGTTGTCCGTGGACAATCCGTTCGATTACATCGAGAAGGTGCGGCACGCCGGGGCCTTGTTCCTCGGGCGCTACACGGCGCCGGCCGTCGCCGATTACGTGGCCGGTCCGAACCACATTTTGCCGACGGGCGGCACCGCCCGGTTCCATTCGGCCCTCTCCCTGGAGGCCTACGTGAAGAGGTCCAACCTCGTTTCGTATTCGAAGGACGACCTGCTCAAGGCCAGGGACTCCATCGTGCGCATGGCCCAGATGGAGGGTCTGGGGGCCCACGCGCGCTCTGTGGACATCCGCCTGCGATGAGATCAGCACGACGGGCCGTTGTCGAGCGCAACACCACCGAGAGCCGGATCAAGATCACCTTGGCCCTCGACGGGACCGGCAAGCGGCGCATCAGCACGACGATCCCCTTTCTGGACCACATGCTGGACCTGCTGGCCAAGCACGGCTTCCTGGACCTCACGGTCGCGGCCAAGGGCGACACGCACATCGACGACCACCACACGGTCGAGGACATCGGCATCGTGCTTGGGGAGGCGCTCAAGCGCGCGTTGGGGAAAAAGCAGCGCATCCGGCGCTTTGGGACGGCGTGGGTCCCCCTGGATGAGACGCTGGCGCAGGTCACCGTCGATCTCAGCGGACGCCCCTATCTCGTGTATAACGTTAAATTGCCGCACCGGCGGATCAAGGGGTTCGACCTGTACCTCTTCGAGGACTTCTTTCAGGCCTTGACGACGCACGCGGCCATGAACCTGCACATTAATGTTCCGTACGGGCGGAACCCGCACCATATAATGGAAAGCATCTTCAAGGCCCTGGCGAAGGCCTTGGATCAGGCGGTGGGGGTCGATCCGCGGGTGACGGGGGTTCTCTCGACCAAAGGGAGTCTATGACGCCGTTAGACGTTAATCGTTATTCGTTAAACGTGATGACGCCGGCGCATGCTTGCCGTTTAACGATTAACGTATAACGAATAACGTGGGCAGCGAAGCCATGATCGCCGTCATCGATTACGACATGGGCAATCTCCGGTCCGTCCAGAAGGCCTTTGAGGCGGTTGGGTATCGGGCGGTGGTCACCCGCGACCCGAAGACCATCGCGGACGCCGGTCACGTGGTCCTGCCGGGAGTCGGCGCCTTCGGCGACTGCATGCGGAATCTCGAAACCTACGGGCTGATTGAGCCGGTCTTACGCGCCATCGAGGCCGGCAAGCCGTTCCTGGGCATCTGCCTGGGGCTCCAACTGTTGTTCGGCGAGAGCGAGGAGTTCGGCCGACATCGGGGGCTCGGCGTGCTGCCCGGCAAGGTCGTCCGGTTTTCGCCGCCCGCCGCAGGGGGGCCGGCCCCGCCTTTGAAGGTCCCGCACATGGGATGGAACACCGTGGCAATGCGGAAGCCGTCTCCCATGCTCGACGGCGTCCCCGTCGGGGCGCACCTGTATTTCGTCCACTCGTATTACGTCGTGCCGGACGATCCTGCCGTGGTCTGCACCACGACCGACTACGGGGGATCCTTTGCCTCGAGCGTCGCGCGCGACAATTTATTCGCCTGTCAGTTTCATCCGGAAAAGAGCCAGGGTGTGGGATTGCGCATCATCCGAAACTTCGGAGGGAGATCATGATGGAGCAGGGCCGTCGGCAATCGGGGAGGCGTGTGGTACGGGCGTCGGCCCTCGCCTGTCTTCTCGTCAGCGTGTCCGGGTGCGGAGGGACCACCTCGGAAGTGGTCACGGACCCGAGGATCGACCAGTACCGGATCAAGCGGGTGGCAGTCCTCCCGTTTATGGTGGCCCCGAGGACTCGAGGCCAGCTCCAGGGATACGCCGCTCCGGCGCCCTCGCCCGAGGCCGCCGAGAAGTTGGCCGAGTTGTTCTATCTAAAGCTCAACGCCCGAGAGGGAATCACGGTGATTCCTCCGGGTCAGGCCAGGGAGGTCACGGCCAGGGTGCCGGCGTCGGCCGCCAAGCTCACCTCCCGTGAGCTTGGCGAAAAACTGGGGGTCGGGGCGGTGCTGGAGGGCATGGTCGAGGTGTATAAACAGCGTCAGGGCAGCGCGCTGGGGCTGGATCGCCCCCAGGACTCGGCCGAGGTGGGGTTTGCCGTCCGGCTCGTCAGCACCCAGGACGGCGCAATACTTTGGACCGGTGAATACTATGAGCACCAGCGCCCGGCGATCGAGGATTTCTCGGGCTTCCTCGAACGCGGGGCGCGATTTCTGACCGTCGAGGAGCTGGCGAGCTCCGCCGTGGACCACGTCCTGGTCGGATTTCCGTTGGGGACCCCCATCAAGCGGGCGACGGGCGCGAGAGCAGATGCCCCGTGATTGTCATCCCGGCGATAGACCTCAAGGATGGCCGTTGCGTGCGGTTGCGCCAGGGGCGCCTGGACGAGGAGACGGTCTATTCGCAGGATCCCTCGGAGGTGGCCCGGCGTTGGGAATCGGAAGGGGCGCGGGTCCTCCACGTCGTGGACCTGAACGGGGCCGTCGAAGGCGTCCCCCGCAATCGCGCGGCCGTCGAATCCATCCTCAAGGCCGTCAAGATTCCGGTGCAGGTAGGCGGGGGGATTCGGGACCTGGCGACGGTGGAGGCCTACCTGGCGGCCGGGGCCGAGCGGGTCGTTCTCGGGACCGCAGTGGTTCAGGACACGGTCCTGCTCGAAGAGGCCTGTCGCCGGTTTCCCGGCCGCGTGATCGTCGGCGTGGACGCCAAGGACGGCCGGGTCGCGGTGCGCGGATGGACCGCTGTGGCCGATCAGGAGGCCACGGACTTCGTCGGCCGCGTGGCGGGGCTGGCCGTGTATGCCGTGATTTATACCGATATCGCGCGGGACGGGATGCTGGAGGGGCCGAACCTTGACGCCCTGCGGCGCATGGCTGAGGTCTGTCCGGTTCCGTTGATCGCCTCAGGGGGCATCACGCGGACCGAGGACCTCCGGCAACTGCGCGCGCTCGGGCCAAAAGTAATCGGCGCGATCGTCGGCAAGGCCTTGTACGAAGGCCGGATTGCGCTTCGGGCGGCGATGGCCGCGGCCGATTGAGTCGGCCGCTGACGTCGCGAAGGGGACCGGATTGTTAGCCAAGCGCATCATTCCCTGCCTGGACGTGAAGGCGGGGCGCGTCGTCAAGGGGGTCGGGTTCGTCAATCTCAAGGACGCCGGCGATCCGGTCGAGGCGGCCCGGGCCTATGACAAGGAAGGGGCCGACGAGCTGTGCTTTCTGGACATCACGGCCTCGTTCGAAGAGCGCAAGATCCTCCTCGACGTGGTCGGCCGCACGGCTGAACAGGTCTTCATGCCGCTGACGGTGGGCGGAGGCGTGCGGACCCTCGACGACATCCGCGCCCTCCTCAAGGCCGGCGCCGACAAGGTGAGCATCAACACCGCCGCCGTGCAGCGCCCGGAGTTCGTCCGGCAAGCCGCCGAGCGCTTCGGCACTCAGTGCATCGTCGTGGCCATCGACGCCAAGCGAACGGGAGACCGATGGGAGGTCTTCACCCACGGGGGCCGCACCCCTTCGGGACGCGATGCCGTCGAGTGGGCGCGGACGATGGAATCCTACGGCGCGGGAGAGATTCTATTGACCAGCATGGATCGGGACGGGACGAAGGCAGGCTACGACCTGGCCCTGACCGCGGCCGTCTCGGAGGCCGTCGGCCTGCCGGTCATCGCGTCGGGCGGGGCGGGCACCCTCGAGCATCTCTATGAAGGGTTCGCTCAAGGGAAGGCGGATGCGGTCCTGGCGGCGTCGATCTTTCATTATCGCCAGCACACGATCCCGGAGGCCAAGGCGTATCTCCATTCCCGTGGGATTCCCGTGAGGACGGTCTGACCGTGAGGAAAAGGTGATGGACCCCGCCGCGCTCGCCGCGCTGAAGTTCGATGAGAAGGGACTCATTCCGGCTGTCCTTCAGGATTGGCGGGACGGGACGGTGTTGATGGTCGCCTGCATGAACCGCGAGGCTTTGGAGAAGACGCTGGAGACCGGGATCGCGCATTTCTGGAGCCGGTCGCGTCAGGGCTTGTGGGAGAAAGGGGCCACGTCAGGCAACCGGCAGCGCGTCCGGGAGGTGTTCGTGGACTGCGATCAGGACACGTTGCTGATCACGGTCTCGCCGGACGGGCCGGCCTGCCATACCGGAGAGCGCGCGTGCTTCTTCAGCCGCCTGTCGGATTTGGTGCCCTCCTGCGAAGGCGGCGCCAAGACCACGGAAGCCCACGGGGGCGTGCTGGACCGCGTGTACGAGACGATCCTGGCCCGCAAGCGGCACCCGACGCCGGAGTCCTATGTGGCTTCGCTGCTCGCGGCAGGCCAGGACAAGATCCTCAAGAAGGTTACGGAGGAGGCGGGGGAGGTGATCCTCGCCTCGAAGGGGCAGAAACGTGAGGAGGTCGTCCACGAGGCCGCGGATCTCTTGTTTCATTTACTGGTCGCGCTGGGCTACCACGAGATTCCGCCGATCGAGCTCTACCAGGAGCTCGCCCGGCGGTTCGGCCGGAGCGGGATCGGGGAGAAGGGGTCGCGGGGAGAGCGATGAGCGACTGTATTTTCTGCAAAATCGGAGCAGGCCAGATCCCGGCGAAGGTCGTCTTTCAAACCGAGGAGGTCCTGGCCTTCGAGGATCTCAACCCCCAGGCTCCGGTTCATGTCCTGGTCATCCCCAAGAGGCATATCGGCACCCTGAGCGAGGCGCAGGCGGGGGATCAGGCCCTTCTGGGCCGTCTCCTTGAGGCGGCGGCCCAGATAGCCGATAAGAAAGGGATCGCCGAATCGGGCTATCGGGTGGTGGCCAACTCCGGCAGGGACGGAGGACAGACGGTCTTGCATCTGCATTTGCACGTGCTGGGAGGACGACACATGACTTGGCCGCCCGGGTGAGGGAACTGCACGGTTGGCTCTGTAGGCGAACGGCCTCGCGTTCCTTGACAGTCTCATTAGGCATTTGTTACAGTGATCAGTTATTTCCGGTGGAGGCCGGGAGGCAGAGTACGGGGGCAATCGTGGACAGAGGGTTGATCCCGGAAGACGTCATCAACCGGATTCGCGAACGGGCCGACATCGTCGAGATTATCGGGGCCCATCTCTCCCTCAGCAAGGCCGGGCAGAACTTAAAGGGGCTCTGCCCCTTTCATTCTGAAAAGACCCCTTCCTTCACCGTCAGTCCCTCCCGTCAGATGTTCCACTGTTTCGGGTGCGGCGAGGGGGGGAATGTGTTCACCTTTTTGATGAAGATGGACGGCTTGACCTTTCCGGCCGTCGTGCGCGCTCTCGGTCAGAAGCTGGGCATTGCCGTGGAGGAGAGGACCCCATCCCCCGCGGCCAAGAAACAGACGGAGCTGCGGGAGCGCCTGGTAGGGTTGAACCAGGCCGCCGCCGACATCTTCCATCGCACGCTGCTGTCCGATCCGGCCGCCGAACCCGCGCGGGCTTACCTGAAGGGGCGCGGGATCACGGCCGACACGATCGAGCGGTTCACCATCGGGTACGCCCTTCCGGCATGGGATTGGACGCTGAAGGCGCTGATCAGGACGGGCTGGAAGGAGGAGGACCTGGCTGCGGCCGGCCTCGTCACGCCGAGGGACCAGGCCGCACGCGGGTCCGGAGACGCCGCCGGGTATTACGACCGCTTCCGGGGGCGGGTGATGCTCCCCATCAAGGACTTGCAGAAGCGCGTCATCGGGTTCGGGGGGCGCATCCTCGAGGAGGGCGAGCCCAAGTACCTGAACTCGCCCGAGACGCCGCTCTTCAGCAAGGGGCGCACCCTGTACGCCCTGGAAGCCGCGCGTGAGGGGGTTGCCAAGCTGGAGCACATGGTCATCGTCGAGGGCTACTTCGACGCCATTGCGCTGCATCAGGCCGGGTTGACCCACACGGTCGCCACCCTGGGCACCGCGCTCACGGGGGATCACGTGGACCTCATGCGGCGCTTCACCCGGCGGGTGGTACTGCTCTTCGACCCCGACACGGCCGGCGTGCGCGCGGCCCTGCGCACGTTGGACCTGTTCGCGGAGTCCGGGCTCACGGTGCAGGTCGGAAGCCTCCCCAAGGGAGAGGACCCGGACACGTTCGTGCGGTCGCGGGGCGTGGAGGCCTTCGACGCCATGATTCTTCGGGCCCCGTCCCTCCTCGACTATACCGTCGAGGCGAGCCTCGCCACCGGCCGTCAGGGCGGTGTGGAGGACAAGGTTCGCTGCGTGGAGGAGGTGCTTGCCGTACTGCAGAAGCTGGGCAATCCCGTCCAGAAGGCCGCCGCGATCCGGCACGTGGCTGATCGCTTGGGGTTGGAGGAGAAAGTGCTGGTGGAGCGGTATCGAAGCCTTCCGCGCAGGGCCGCCTCTCCCGGCCAGGCATCGCCTGCCCCTGAGGCGAGCCCGCAGCTCCCCAAGGAGGAAGAGGTTCTCATGCGGCTGCTCCTGCACGACGCGCTCTCGCCCGGGGAAGTGGCCCGGCTCGAACCCGACGATTTCACCGATCCCGGGGCCCGGCGGCTGGTATCGATGGTGCGGGGCGCGCTGCCCCAGCCCGAGGGACAGGGACCGGATGCGGTCAAGCGGACGATCGAAGGGGCGAGCGACGATTCGGAATGCGGGAGTCTCGTCCGCGCGCTCTCCCTCAGCGACTTTCCGTATGATGACGCCGGCGCGGCCTTTCGGGAGGGCCTGAGGGCGCTGAAGCTGCGGCGCGTCGCCGACGAGATCCAAGCGGTCAAGATGGCGCAAGCGGAGGGAGAGCGGGCCGGACACGCCGATACCGTCAGGACTCTGCTGACGCGGCTGAACGATCTCCAGAGGGAACGGCAGCGGCTCCTCGGCGCGGCCCCCCCACCCATGGAGGCAGGGATGACCAATGCCTAAGGAAGAAAAGCCGGATGGGGTGAAGCGCCCGGTCTCCCGGAGCAAGGAGAAGGGCTTTCTCCCGGCGGGCGAGCTGACGCCCCCCCATCAGCCGGACCTCGCCTCGACCGAACGGCTCAACAGCCTGATGACCATGTTCGGGGAAATGGATATCGAGATCTTGGATTCCCCCGAAGGAGAGCGGTACCAGCAGATGGTGTCCGAGGGCGAAAGCCACGCGGAGGATGCCGAAGAAACCGAGGAGGCCGAAGAGGAGGAGAAAAAGATCGACCTGACGCCGGGGGCCCTCGCCCGCACCGACGATCCGGTCCGGCTCTACCTCAAGGAGATGGGCAGCGTGGCCCTCCTCAGCCGGGAGGGCGAGATCGAGATCGCGAAGCGCATCGAGGATGGGAAGCTGAACATTTCCTCGGTGGTCTTCGGGATGCCCTTGACGCTCAAGGCCCTCTTCGCCCTGGCGGACAAGCTGAGGGCCGGCAAGATCTCCACCAGGGAGGTCGCCTTGGGGGCCGAAGAGGAGTTCGATTCTGAGGTGGTGGAGCAGGACGACGAGGAACTGCGCCATCGTACCCTGGACTCCATCCGCAAGGTGAAGGCGCACTCGAAGGGCTTGTTCGCCCTCTATGCCAAGAACCGGAAGGCACATCTCAGCCCTGCCCACCGGCGTGAGACCAGGGTCAAGCTGGCGGAGGCCCGCCGCCAGATCGTGGACAAGCTGGATATGGTGGACCTCCACCCGCTCCAGCGCGAGCGCATGATCCAGCGCGTGCGGGACCTGGCCCAGGAGATCTCGGCCTGCGAGCGGGAGATCGCCTACTGCCGCCGCCGGCTCGGCGTGCCGGGCGAGGAGGGCAACGCCCTGCTCATGCGCCTGAGCCGCGGACGGAAGGACCTCCTGGCGGTCCGCCGCAAGTGCGGCCTGTCCGTGGAGACGCTGCAGGAGATCGAGAAGGCCTGCCAGAACGCCCGGCGCCGGATCCGGGCCGTCGAGAGCGAGGCCCTGGTGCCCGCCGACGAGCTCCGCGAGAGCGTGAAGCTGCTGGACATGGCCGAAGAAAAGGTCAAGCGCGGGAAGGCGGAGCTCGTGGAGGCCAACCTTCGCCTGGTGGTCAGCATCGCCAAGAAGTACACCAACCGCGGGCTCCAGTTCCTGGACCTGATCCAGGAGGGGAACATCGGCCTGATGAAGGCCGTGGACAAGTTCGAATACAAGCGCGGGTACAAGTTCAGCACCTACGCGACGTGGTGGATCCGTCAGGCCATCACCCGCGCCATCGCCGACCAGGCCCGCACCATCCGGATTCCCGTGCACATGATCGAGACCATCAACAAGCTGATCCGGACCTCGCGGCACCTGGTCCAGAAGCTGGGCCGCGAGCCGCTGCCCGAGGAGATCGCCGAGAAGATGGAACTCCCGCTGGAGAAGGTCCGCAAGATCCTCAAGATCGCCAAGGAGCCGATCTCCCTCGAGACGCCCATCGGCGAGGAGGAGGACAGCCACCTGGGGGACTTCATCGAGGATAAAAAGGCGGTCTCGCCCCTCGAGGCGGCCGTCCGGTACGATCTGCAGCGCCAGATCAACAACGCGCTGAAGACGCTGACGCCGCGCGAGGAGCGCGTGCTGCGCAAGCGGTTCGGCATCGGGGAGAACACGGACCACACGCTCGAAGAGGTCGGGCAGGACTTCGCGGTCACGCGCGAGCGGATCCGGCAGATCGAGGCCAAGGCGCTGCGCAAGCTCCGCCATCCGAGCCGGAGCAAGCGCCTGAAGAGTTTTGTGGAATCCCTCTAGGGGCCCATAGCTCAGGTGGTCAGAGCGGCGGACTCATAATCCGTTGGTCCCAGGTTCGAAGCCTGGTGGGCCCACCAGAGCGAGCCCGCCCGGACCCCGGGCCGGCGGGCCAGCGGGACGGTCGAGAGGGCGAGAAGGAGTGCATCGTTCAATGAGGCAAACGGTCCGTTCGTGAAGGACGATCTCCAACGCTTGATCGCGTTGCAGGAGATCGACCTCCGTCTGCAAGAGTTGGCGGAGCGGAAACGCCGGATCCCCGAGATGGTCGAAGCGGCCCGCCAACCCCTCCAATCCGCCCAAGCGGCGCGGGACACCCTCAAAAAGGAATTCGAAACGGCCTCC
>Ga0214473_10004675_pt1 | contig 16455 bp, 14 predicted proteins | sample RVTome_7_FD_203509 | JGI IMG/M metagenome (GOLD analysis project Ga0214473, IMG submission 203509) | Soil microbial communities from uranium-contaminated site in the Upper Colorado River Basin, Wyoming, United States - RVT98D197 | ecosystem: Environmental > Terrestrial > Soil > Contaminated >... | reverse complement strand
GATAAATATGTCAGATATCGCAATAAAAAAACTCAACAAAACTGAAACTTATTTATTAGAAACGGCACTAGATTCAAAGCCAGATTACATTACTCTTTCCGGCTCAGGAGAACCGACGCTGTTCTCAAGATGCGGCGAGCTTATTTCGAAAATCAAACAGGTAACCGAAATTCCAGTTGCGGTTTTGACTAATGGTTCGCTTCTGTGGCTACCGGAGGTCAGAAAATCTCTTTTAGAGGCCGATATTGTCATCCCATCCCTTGATGCAGGCGGCAATCATTTATTTCAATATGTCAACAGGCCTCATTCTGACATCTCTTTCGATAAAATGTTAGAGGGATTGGTTAAATTCCGAGATGAATACAAAGGCAGGTATTGGCTGGAGGTATTTTTATTAGCTTGTGTGACGACCACGGAGATTGAAATCAACAGACTAAAAACGTGCATAAATTCAATACAACCTGATAAAGTTCAGGTAAATACGGTAACTCGCCCTCCTGCGGGAAACTTTGCTGAACCGGTTCAGAGAGAACAATTGGGAAAACTTGCTGCGCAATTATTTGAACGCTCAGAAGTTATTGCTGACTATAGAGGCGTTCATGAGAAGCATGAATTTGCCGCTCACCGTGAGGATGTTCTGACACTTTTGAAACGCCGCCCTTGTACAATAGATGATATAGCAGCAGGTCTTGGCCTTCATAAAAACGAAGTTGTCAAATTTATCGAAGAATTGTCCTCTCAGGGTAAAATTAAGGTGAGGTTGCAAAACCAGCGGCGTTATTACGAGGCCGTACTATAAAGTTCTCTTTCTTGTATTTATAGGTGTGATTATGCAGAAGATTTTAATGATTCCCATAGGTGTTATACGTTCTCCTTATAAGGATACTGGAGATGTGCCTATTCAGGGTAAACTCAAACCGAAAGTAAAAGCATTTATCGAATTGAAAAAACGATTTGTCCCAGGCCTTAAAGACTTAGATAGCTTCAGCCATGCCATTATTATTTACTATTTCCACAAATCACAAAAAGAACAGGTTCTTGGCAAGCCGTTTTTGGAGAACAAAGAACACGGCATCTTTGCTATCAGAAGCCCTCATCGGCCAAATCACATGGGCTTGTCCATCGTAAAAATTAAAGGCATTGAAGGGAATAAATTGCATTTCAGCGAAGTTGATATGTTGGACCAAACACCTGTGTTAGATATAAAGCCTTATGTAAAGCATTTTGATTATCGGAAACGAACCGCGTCCGGCTGGATAGGTAAACACTTTCACAATAGAAGGCGCGCAAAATTCTGATTGTGTGACCTTGACCTTACCCAAAAAACTGTGCCGGTTGCCTTCCGAATTTAGAGAGGGTTGAAATCGTGATATGAAGAAAAGGGTTAATCCGAGTCGACAATTTGCAACAGAATTTGCAACAGTCATGTTCGTCTGGGCTACGGTCACGCTACGGTTGTGCTACGGTTCGGCTCATAAGTCTTTTTTGGGCAGTTGTTAATCATTTATTGACAAGCACTTACAAAAGGTGATTTCGGACTGTCGATCCGAAGGTTGAGGGTTCGAGCCCCTTCGGCCTCGTTACACAATACTAAGGCTGACAAGAACTTATACTTGTCAGCCTTTTTTCTTAAAACGCGTGAGCATCGGATATTCAATCCGAAGGCGAAGTTGTTATGTCCATAATCTATTTTAGGATTTTTAGGTATTATTCGCGACGCCTTTTAGAATCATCGGCTAAGAACTCATTAAGTTCATGTGGATTCGAGAAGTAAGTGGAAAGACAAAAATACGGGCAATGCTGCACATTGGGGAAATTTAAGAGATTTAACGGCACCCGATAGGGTTTTACCCGATGGTAAAAAGAGGGGTTCATCCGACTTTACAAAAACAAGTTTTAAGTTAATATAAAATAATAATAATTGTTTAGCTTTTTATAAAGTGACACTGATAAAGCTACTGGTACATCAAACGGGGTAAGGTAAATATTAACAGTTTAATGGGAGGCACAGAAAATGTTAGCAGTAATAGAATGGGAAAATCTTATTGTTGAGCCGGTCCGCCAGATGTTGACTAAAATACTGGCCTATCTGCCTACACTGCTCGGTGCGTTGATAATCCTGATTGTAGGTTGGCTTGTGGCCAAGGCAATCAAAGGGATAATTGACGGACTGCTTAAGGTCGTGCGCTTCGATGCGCTGGCTGATAAGGCGGGAATATCACACGTTTTGGAAAAAGGCGATGTCAAAATTTCCGCCAGGGAAGTGGTAAGCAGGCTGGTTTATTGGCTGATTATGATTATGGTGCTCGTGATGACCGTTGACGCTCTTGGTCTGCCAAAGGCTTCCGACGTCCTTACAAGCTTGTTTGCTTATGTCCCGAGAGTCATTGCTGCCTTGCTGGTTCTGGTCGTTGCGATGTTTCTGGCCAGCTTTGTCTCGAGAATTGTTCACACCGCTGCCGCAAATGCCAACATGCCCAGGCCGGAACTGTTTGCTGGTGCGACACGTTGGGCGATTATAATTTTTGCCGCAACTATTGCCCTCGTACAGCTTGGTATTGCATCATTTTTGGTAACTACTACCTTCAATATTATTCTTGCCGGCATTGTACTCGCTTTGGCCATTGCCTTCGGGTTAGGCAGTAAAGATGCTGTAGCGAAGTATCTCGAAGAATTAAAGGAAAGACGGCACGAACACCAGCACGCTGCCGGTGGAAAAAGCTGGTAAAAAGTTAAGCGGCTTAGCCAACGGGAAACTGTCTCGATTTGGCATACAAAACGAATTAACGGGTGGCGTGTCAGTGTCAGCCATTTGACTGTGTGCGCTGAACGCCAAACCCAAAAAATGGAAGGATATTATTATGCTTTACACTATCGCGGTTGTTTTGCTCATATTGTGGCTCCTCGGGTTAATAACTTCCTACACTATGGGCGGTTTCATTCACGCTCTTCTCGTGATTGCCATCGTGGTTGTCCTGCTTAGAGTCATCAGTGGACGAAAACTCGTGTGACCGTTTTGTGAGCGATGGATTTGGTAATCTGACAGAGTCTTAAGACGCAAATACAAAAATAGCCTGCTCAAAGCTCTGATTTTTAAAGGAAACTTCTATGAGTAAGTACATGACTAAGTCGAGAGCTACACAAATGTCCGCAATGCAGCAGGCGCACAAAGCTCCGCATCCCGGGTCGGCTGTCACCGCCATGCTTACGCACGAAGAAATTGCCAGGCGGGCGTATGAAATTTACGTCGAGAAGGGCTGCCCGCAGGGCCAAAGCGAACAGCACTGGCTGCAAGCTAAACAGAAATGAAAATATAATGAAAATGAATAGGAGACTTTTTTATGAATAAAGCAGTCATGCTCGCAATTCTTGCCGGTGGTATAGTTCTGGTAATCTATGGCGTTGCTGCATCAGAATCATTCAGTTCTGACGTCTCTCGGTTTTTCACCGGCTCACCCACCGACAAGACGATGTGGCTGCTGGTCGGTGGAATTGTTGCAATTGTTATCGGGCTGGTTGGTCTATTACGCGGTCAAACTAAATGAAAACCGAAGGCTTTTCGGTGCGAAAAATACTTTTGGGGTTTTAAATAACAAAGTGTGAATTATTCAGTATTGGGAGGTAAGCAGTGCGATTGTATTTGCGGACGTACCAATTCGTCTTGCTGCTGGGGTTTTGCATCGCTTTGCTCGTTTGCGACGGGTTCGCTGCTCCGACGAGGAAGCCGGCGAAGGACAAGCCGCGACAAATCAGCGTAACGGACAGCAACCAGATCAAGTCGGCGGAGCTTGACGAGTTGACCCGCGCCTTCGCCGATCGCTACGTCGGTCTGCTCTATTCCGCCTGCGATGCCCTGAAGAAGGATAATCCTGATCCTGTGCAGCGCCGCGAAGCGCAGGTTCTGATGGTGGACTGCGCCACGAGCATTTACGACATTGCCAGCAACGCTGATGCATTCACCCGTATGCTTGACCTGGTGGTCGTTACTACGCTGGTTAGTCAAGTGTGGATCGACGACGACAGAGTCTCGCAGGTATTCCCGGGCCGCGAAGATTTGCTGATCCGGGCTTTGCACCACGGCCGAGTGGAGGCCTGGGCTCTGGCTGCCCAAGTGCTCAGGCCCGACCAGATCGACTTGCTTGACTACCTGCTCTGGGACTGGCGGCGGCACAACCCCGACATGGTCAAAGTATCGTTTGTCCGCCTCTCCAACTTTGCCATCGGCCGAGGCAAGTCCGCCAACTCCGAGGTGCTCGCTGCCAGCGGGTTGTACGCCAATGTCGGGCGACAGGGCCAGGCCATCGCTGAGGCCCGCCTGCTTACGGAGCGGATGTTCTACATGCTCAAACGCGCACCCACCCTGTTGCGATGGCAGGTGGATACGCTGAAGGAGGATATCTTCAACGACCTCGACGACCGCATGAAGCAGGCAGACGCGACGGTCGCCAATGTGAGGGTCACCGTAAGCGAGGTGAACGAAATGTTAAAGACTGCGGACACCCTGTTCATCCGGTTTGACGCGTGGAACAGGTGGGCCACCACCCGGGGATCGCACCCGTTCGACATTCGCGAGTACACGGAGGCAGTAAAGGAACTGGCGGTGACTGCGGGAAAGATGAACGATATGCTCAAGTCGTCGAACGAATTACTCGGCTCATCGGAATGGGACCGCCGGATTCAGCAGGTGAGCCAGTTGGCCGACGAGCGGATAAAGATGGCGGCTGAGCAAAGCCAACAGGTGGTCCACGATGCCTTCCAGCGGGTCTACATGGCGATCGGCATCCTGTTCGCGATGTTCATCCTTGGTCTGGTGGCGGTGTTCCTGGTCATTCGGCGGCTCAGAATCGTCGCGAGAAACGCGAGTGATGCGGGCAGAAGGGAGATGTCCAAATGACGCGGCTGCTCTTGATGGTTACTATTGTTTTTGTCTGTGCCGTCATGATAGGCTGTTCTGCACCGCCAGTGAGCGGCGGGCGCGGTGCAAGTGAACAGATCGTCAATAAGGCCAACACCACTCTCCCTGTTGTCGAGAGTGATGTGAATGGCACACGCATCTTGTCCGATGCGCTGCCGTCCTACGAGCTCGCAGCCGGTCTTTCCGGGAAAATCACCAGTATCGGCGAGTCCACGACTACTAATCTTGTGGCCCGCGTTGCGGCCGAGTTCCGGAGAATGTACCCGGACGTGACGCTGCAAGTCACATCCAGCCCGATAAGCATCGGTCCCGCTATGCTTTTGGAGGGCTGCGCCGACCTCGCGCCGATGAGCCGGCCGCTAACGTCCGAGGATGTCCAGAATTTCACCAAGAAGTATGGCTACAGCCCCACCGAAATCAAGGTGGCCGCCGATGCCTTGGCGATATACGTCAATAAAAATAATCCGGTGCAGGGGCTTACGCTTGAGCAGCTGGATGGTATCTTCTCCCAGACGCAGCGCCGGGGCTTAAGTCCGATTGAGACGTGGGGCCAGGCCGGACTGACGGCAGAGTGGGCCGACCGCCGGATAACTCTGTATGGGTACGGCCCCGACGATGGCGCCCACCAAATCTTTCAACAGCAGGTGCTGAATGGAGGCGCATTTCGGCTGTCACTGCGGGTTGAGGGGGGAGGGTCATCGATTGCGCAAGGCGTTGCCGCGGATCAGGGAGCGATCGGATTTGCCAGTGTCTTTTTCGTCTGTAAGGGGGTACGAGTAGTCCAGATAGCCGGGACTGATGGACGTCTCTATGCCCCGACGGAGGAGAACGTCCGCAGCCTGAAGTACCCGCTAAACCGGTTCCTTTACATCTACGTGAACAAGCCCCCGCGTCAACCGCTCGCTGGCCCGGCGGCGGAGTTCTTGCTATTTCTGCTCTCGCGAGAGGGGCAGCAAATTGTTGCTGATGGCGGCAACATCCCTCTCGAGGCGGCGACAGTGGAGCAAGGCAGGCGCACACTGGCGGAGTGATTAGCCGAGATGAACCTCTCACGCTCGGGCCAAATAGTCAGATTGTTCGTCGGCCGGATTATGTTGACTTTAGGGACTACATTTATGTACCCTGTGACTGCAAAAAACCGCCCGGCAGTCGGGCGGATCAGTCGCTTAACGGAAGAGGACAAATGTCCAATTCACGTTGAACCATTACAGTACGAGTATGAATACTATGGTCCCACAACCCGCGCTGGTAACCGGAGCCAGTGGCTTCATCGGGCGGCATTTGGTGCGCCGGCTAATCGAGCGCGGCAACCGGGTGTCATGCCTGGTGCGAGCCACCTCGCACATCGACGAACTGCGGTCGGCTGGCGCTCAGTTGGTCACGGGCGATGTGACCGATGGGGCCAGCATTAGACAGGCACTGGTGGTGTCGCAGGCCGGTATTGTGTTCCACCTGGCTGGCCTGACGAAGGCGCTGCGGACAGAAGATTTTCTGCGTGTTAACGCAGGCGGTGTCGAATCCGTCGCGGCCGCCTGCTCTGACCGCACTGACAAACCGGTGTTGGTAGTGGTGTCCTCGCTGGCCGCAGCGGGGCCTTGTGCCGTTGACCGGCCTCGCGTGGAAAGCGATTTGCTGACACCTGTTTCCAATTACGGTCGCAGCAAGCTCGCCGGTGAACAGGCCGCAGCCAAGTATGCCGGAGTGGTGCCGATCAGTATTGTCCGTCCGCCGATAGTCTTTGGCTCTGGTGACCGGAGCGTGCTTGAAATGTTCCGGCCGATCGCACACTGGGGTATCCATGCCGTACCCGGCCGAGGCGAGCGACGCTTCTCGTTAATCCACGTGGCCGACCTGGTCGAAGGTCTGCTTCTTGCGGCCGATAAAGGCGAGCGCTTGCACCCAAACGGTTTGCCGGGGCAAGGCGTCTATTTCATGGCAATGGATGACTATCCGACATATGCCGAACTCGGACAGGCAATGGCTACAGCATTGGGAAAGAAGCGTGCAACCGTGGTACACCTGCCCGGGCCATTAGTGAAACTGGTCGGGCTCTGCTGTGACACGATGGCACGGATTCGGCAGCGTCCCGCTTGGGTAAACAGCGACAAGATGACCGAAGCCCTGGCAGGGTCGTGGACGTGCTCATCCGCCAAGGTACGCACTCATTTGGGTTGGTCCCCTGCGGCCGCTTTGGCTGAACGCCTGTACGAAACGGCCCAGTGGTATAGTAATGCAGGATGGCTTTGACTATCGTTTCCACGACATCAGGGGTTTACAGCATCTTGTCGTAAATCCGGTAGGTCTTGGTTCTCTTCATACCGGCGCGTTCGAGGGTGCCGCGTGAACGGCTATTGCTCTCGAGTACCCATGATAATTCCCAACGCTGGATACCCCACTCCTTAGCCGGCCCCGTCAGGTTGTCGATTAATATCACACTAAGCCCCGCATTCTGGTAGCCGGGCACCATCGTCATCGCCATTGCGCGAACTGTAGTTATTTTCCGTCGTCCGGTCATCAGACGTATCAGGCCAAATGGAAATAGTCTGCCATTGCACTTGCCTAAAATCTGGTTGTAGTCTAACAGGGCTAACACCGCGCCTATTGGCTGACCATCTATCTCGGCAAGCGCCGTGAATTGCGGCACGATGAGATGCCGAAGCTCACTGGCGATGTGGTGTGCCTCTTGCGGCTGCAGTGGTGTGAAACCCCACGTGCCGTCGAGCGAGCGGTTGTAAACGTCGAGGTATGTCTCGATTTCCTGCTGGAGCCTTGCCGAGTTCATCGGCCGGATTACCATATCAGGCCGATTCAACGCAGCCAGCACCGCCGGCTTGTAGCGTTCGACCAGTACCCGCAGCAGGTTCATGTCCATTTCGTAGGCATACAGGTCCTGTGCCTTGGCGAACCCGCAGGCTTCCAGCAGCGCCGCATAGTATGGCAGATTGTAGGTCATCAGGAAGCAAGGGGGGCAATCGAAACCATCGATGAGCAGACCGCACGTGTAATTGAGAGACGGATTCACCGGCCCGCGCACCGCCGTCATCTCTCGCTGGCGCAGCCAATCCTGACCGGCTTTGAATAACCCGCCAGCGACAGCTACATCGTCTACGCACTCGAAGAACCCGAAGAACCCGCGCCGTTCGTTGTACTTTCGGTTGTGTATATGGTTGATCAAAACAGCCAGCCGTCCGGCCACCCGGCCCTCGCGCTCGGCCAGCAGCGTCACTATCTCCGCGTTGTCGAAGAAAGGGTGATGTCCCCAGCCCAGCAGTGTTTTCTCCTGCGTAAGGATAGGCGGCACCCAGTTGCGGTCACCAGCGTAGATGGACCAGGGTAGGCGCTGAAAACACCGGCGCTCTCGCCACGATGCCACAGCCCTGACTACAACCCGATTACTCATCAATCTTGTCCCATACTCGTCGAGCACCAAGGTGCTTCAATGTTTTGATGACTGTACGTGCACTGGGTTATGCTCATGAGTCTTTTCTGTTTCACTGCTCAATCTCTCATAAGGCCGCTGTGCTGGTCAAGCGCCTTGAGTTCGTCGGCAATGGCGCTAACCGTGGTGCGGATTTGTTCACGGGTGTGGTTGGTCGTGATGAAGAATCGAAGGCGGGCCGAGTGTTCGGGTACGACGGGATACAGAATTGGTTGTACGTTAATGCCGCGCTTGAACAAAGCGTTTGACAGGCGCAGGCTCTTGGCCGAGCTGCCTACGATTACCGGAATCACGGGCGTACCAGCGGCCAAGCCAGTGTCCAGACCTTTCTGGCCGGCCAGTTTCAAGAACAACGCTGACAACTCGTGCAACAGGTTCACACGCTGCGGCTGACGCTGCAGTACCGTTAGCGATGTTAGAGCCGCCGCCGCGTTGGGTGGGGAAATACCCACGCTGTAAACAAACCCCGGGGCTGTGTACTTGAGGTATTCGACCAGTTCGACCGAGCCGGCGATGTATCCGCCGCAACTGGCCAGCGACTTGGAGAGCGTGCCCATCCACAAATCGACGTCAGAGCGGGCTACGCCCCAATGCTCACCGATGCCCCGGCCGGTCGGCCCCATCGTTCCCAGCGAATGCGCCTCATCGACCAGCAACAGCGTCTTGTGCTTCTTCTTAAGTTCTACAAAACGCGGGAGGTCGGGGAAGTCACCGTCCATGCTGTACACGCCCTCAATGGCGATAAGTACGCGGCGATATCGATGGCGACCTTCGGACAACACCGCATCCATCGCCATCCAGTCATTATGGGCAAAGGCTCGACGGGTCGCGTCGGAAAGCTCGGCGCCTTGGATAATCGAGTTGTGCGCCAGAGTGTCATGGAGTATCAAATCTTCCGGTCCCAGCAGGTGACCGATTGTGGTGACATTGGTAGCATGGCCGGAGACGAACACGATAGCAGCAGGGACATTCAGAAACGCGGCCAGGGCCTGCTCCAGGTCACGATGCACCTGCTTCTCGCCGGATATCAACCGACTGGCGCCGGCACCGGTGCCGTAGCGGTCTATCGCAGATTTGGCGGCAGCGGCGACCTCCGGGTCGTGGGACATGCCGACATAGTCATAGACGCAGAAATTAATGAGCTGACGCCCGTCGATGCATGCTGCGCTTCCGGCTCCACCCTGGTCAACACGGAAATACGGGTTGTCACCGGTCACTGCCAGCAGTATTCGCTCATGACGCTTCAACTGAGCGTATTCGGGGAACTGGGCGAAGTCATAGTGTTCAGGCAGAATCCGGCCGGCTGGAACGTCTGACTTGGGACCATCTATCAGGTGCTTCTGTACTGCCTGAGCCAGCTCCCCCAATGTCTGCGCTTGGCAGTACGCCGCATCGGGCATATAGCCGCCGAAGGTTTTTTCTATCGCAGCAACGAGTTCCAGACGCTGCAGCGAATCGAGGCCCAGAGAGATGATAGGTGTATTTGGTGTCAGGTCGGGCAGAGCCGCACCTGCCAAGGCGTGGGCGTGCCGGCAGACGGCAGCAAAAGCGGATGATTGCGAAGAATGCGATGTGGGATGCGGAATGGAAGACCCTTCGCCTTCGACGGTGGCGCTGGTGCCGGCACTCTCGACCATCAGGCCTCTGTATTCGGCAAGGGTTTTAAGTTCGCCACTGAGAAATGCCCTGCGACAGGCGTGACGCTGTACCTTGCCGCTGGATGTTTTGGGAATCGTGCCGCTTCGTACCAGCACGATTGTGTCCAGTGCCAAGTCATGCTCATCGAGTACCGCCATGCGAACTGCATCCAGCACCGGCTTCAAATCCATCTTTCCGTTATTCTTGACCTCCTGTACCAGAATGAGTTGCTGACTGCCGTGGTCATCTACGGCAAAGGCGGCCCCGTAGCCGGCTTCCAGTAGCGGGTGACTCATGCGGGCCGTGGCCTCGATATCCTGCGGATAACGGTTCAGGCCGCGGACTATGATAAGGTCTTCCCGCCGGCCAGTGATATAAAGCTGGCCATCGCTCATAAAACCCAGGTCGCCCGTGCGTAAGAACGGACCTTCGCCCGTATCGCTCAGGTGGGCGTTGAAGGAACGGCTGGTTAAACTGGGATTGCGCCAATACCCTTGGCCGACTGACGCTCCGGTAACCCAGATTTCACCCACGCAGCCGGGGGCGGCCTCAGTGCGGGTTTTTGAGTTAACAATTACCACGCGTATAGTATCGACGGGCGATCCGCAGGCTACCAGGCGACGAGCCTGGCCATTACCGCCGGGCAAAAGCTCGACGTGATTTTCGGTCAGCGCCGTGTCGTGGAAAGCTTGTACAGTTGCGCCGCTGCTGCGTCGCGCGCCACTGACCATGAGCGTCGCCTCCGCCAAACCGTAGCAGGGATAAAAGGCGCTGGGTTTGAAGCCACAGGGGGCAAATGCGGCGACAAAGCGTTCGAGCGTTGCGGGCTGAATGGGTTCGGCGCCGACGAAGGCCAGTGCCCAGGAGGAAAGGTCAAGGGTGGCACGCTGCGCATCGGTGATCTTGCGGACACACAGGTCGTATGCGAAGTTAGGCCCGCCGGAAATAGTTATCCTATATTTGCTGATAGCGGCCAGCCAAGTGAAGGGTTTCTGTAGGAAGTCGGCTGGTGAGATGAGAATGCTTGTGGCGCCGGCGAACACCGGGACCAGGACGCCACCAACCAACCCCATATCATGGTACGTTGGCAGCCAGAACACGCCGCTGTCCTCGGGCTGCACCCTGAAAGCATGGTAAATGGTTTGGGTGTTATCAATGAGGTTCGCGTGACTAAGCATTACCCCCTTTGGCTGGCTGGTCGAGCCCGAGGTGTACTGAAGCATGGCAAGCATATCGGATGCGATGGCAGGTTCGCTCCATCGCTCGGCCAAGGCATCTGGAATCTCGTCTGTGGCTAACCATCGTATCTGGGAGGAAGCGGCCGCCTGGCCACTTTTGTGGCCAATCATGGATTGGAACTGAGCTGCGGCGCAAGAAGTGCTCAGGGCGATACTAACCTCGGCGTTGGCGGCGATAGCGTGGAAGCGATCTAATATGCGATGGCGACGCGGCGGGTAGGTTGGTACCGCCACGCAATTGGCGTACAGACATCCGAAGAAGGCCGCAATGAAGTCGAGTCCGGGATGATAGACCAACAGCACTCGCTGGCCGGTAAGGCCTATGTCCTGCAAGCGGGCAGCGATGGCGCGGGCCCGCTGGTCGAACTGGGTGTACGTCAGGACGGCTTGGTTGGGCTGGCCATCGAACAGATGCACAAATGCAGGCTGATCCGGACGTTCCTCGGCGTGGCGGCGCAGCATGCGGACCAGATTGCCGGGAACCTGATGCGGACTAATATGTGCTTCTACGTAAACTGACATATGTACTTTCTATGACCATTATCGTGGTTAGTACCGCAGCCTTCGCATAGTGGACCCCATGCAGACATCTCACTACGTCGGCTTACTCGTCAAAAGTAACAAATAATATACATCAATTGACCCGATAGTAAACAAGAATTTACCAGCCTTCGCATAAAGCTATGGCAGGTTTTTGCTCTTTGAAATGCGGTAAAGTCAATTTCAAACAGGCAGTTCGCAGCTTGAAATCGTCGAAACCCGGCTTCATACACCTTCAGCGGAATCGCCGGGGCAAAATGAGGATGAACGGCCGTCAGTCCTCTTCAAGAAACCGGCGGCAGACATTCGCGATGTTGAGGGCCGCTGAGCCGTTCTGAATCGGCATCAGCCGACGCAATTCGTCCATGTCGAAGTCCGAGTGGGTTTCCTTGCTGAGAGCAATGCCGACGAAGGCAGTCGACGAAAAACGAGTAATCAGGACATCGCAGTTCGCTATCATTTCTTCGGCGCTGCCGGTAGTGAACACCAAGGCTTCAGGTGTATGCCGGCGGATTTCCCGGGTAGCACGCTCTGCATTTTCGTTCGGGTGAAGCTTGAAGATGAGCTGCCTGCCGCCGGCGATATCGACAGCTTTCCGGAGAAAAGCCTCGCGGTCCTCGCCCTGAAATATCTCCCGCAGCGGCGATGTGCAGACCAGCACGTAGTGCCTGTAGGGAAAGTCGTTGCTGCAATATCGCTGGCAGTTGTCGAAATTGGGTATTCCCGTAACGAAGATCTTTTCGGGGCGTGCGCCTTTGCGGATGAAGAAATCGCGATATCCCTCGCTTGCGACGCAGAAAGCACGGTATGCATCGCTCAGGCCCGTAGCCGATGTACCCGCCAGCCAGCGAGGAAGAAATCGGAAACGCTTGACGAGGCGAAACCAGACAGATTCTGCGTCCGTAATCCCCTCCTGAACCAGCACGATTTTATTGTCTCGAATGTTCTTCTGCATGTACACGTCCGAGCAGGTAACTACAAGGTCGTAAGGCCGATTCTTCCCCTGGTAGTCGATGGGAAGGTTATGATTCTGCAGGTACGTCCGGCATCTTCCCGCCAGCTTGTCACCTATGATGGTGAACTCCATCAACCCGAGTCTTCGAAAAATCTCGTGAAGGCCGTCGCAGTAGTAGGGTGAGAAGCAGTGTTCATACTCGCCAAGATGTTTGGATATCTGATGCATCTGGGTTGTTTGATTCATCGAGCCGCAAATAAAAAAGATTCTTTTTCTCATATTTGCTTAACACCTGTGTACCCAATCGCAGGACATGCAGGTCGCAAACCCGCTATACTCCCGCTTTCCAAATTTCATTCTGACCGAGGACAGCACAGGCCCATTCCATATTTCCGTAACAGTCTGTAAATTAAGATCTCCCATGACCTGAACACCATTATAATCCATACAGCAGATAACGACCCTGCCATCACAGAGCACCGACATCGCTGTCCAGGGATAAAAACAGATAGAAACTATTCTTTCCCCCGCGCGGTTATAAGCTCTCCCGCCGCCATAGTTATGCAAGCTTGTGATATTCAAACGGTCACCGGCATTCTTATCAATTAAAGAGTTCCACAAAGCTCTGAACTCATCCGTCCCGGCGTTATTTGTTTCTTGAGGAATATATTGAATTGTCAGCTGCGGATTCTTGCACTTCAATTCTTTCCGAATCTTCAAAAAATCTGTAATATTTTGAAAAGCAGTCTTAAAATTCAACCCTCTCATGGTTGCATTATACGATTCTTCGTTGGTTCCGTAAAAACTAATCTTCATCTTATCTAATCCCGCGTTAATAATCTTTCTCGATGTTTCGGGAAAAAGTAATGAAGCATTAGTAAAAATATAGGTATGCTTTATTCCGCAAGCCTTTGCGAGCTTAATCCTCTCCGGTAATAATTTATCTAAAAGCGGCTCTCCAAATCCGTGTAAATGCATAACGGGTTTACGCCTCATGGGGGACAGTTCTTTAATTATCTTCTCGAATAATCCAAAATCCATGAAACCAGGTTTTCTTGTGAGCTTTTCACGAGGGCACGTGACACACTGTGAGTTGCAGCAATTTGTATTCTCGATCATTATCACAGATGGCAACGGAAAATGATATCTGTAGTACGGATAAAAGACTAGGCCAGTCCTGGCTAATGACAACAAGCACCTGGTTGTCTTATCTTTTATATTGAGCCGGGTTTTCCAATCTGTCGTCATAACACATCATTTTACCTGAATGTTCTCTGTGCATAAAATAAAAAGGCCGCCATTTTTCCAAACCCGGGAAAGCGCACAAGACGGCATAGGGGATTGCCATTATATAAAAATGCGGACTTTACCTGATTCCAAATTTAGTCATATGAAGGTAATTTATACATCAATTGATGTCACTAAATTTTGAAAGGGAAAAAATGAATAAAATAAAAAACATAATTATTGTTGTCTGCGGCCTTTTGCTTTTGGCCTTGGCTGGTTGCAACACCATGGAAGGCGCAGGAAAGGATATTGAACGCGGGGGAGAGGCAATCCAAAACGCTGCTAAATAATCAGCAAGATACCATCTTGCCTCTTACCGCGTTTTTCCAAAGAGAAAGTCCCGTAACCAAATTTCGGCGAACCGCCGCAAAGGGGCAGATTGATTCGTCACTCTTTCGACTTCGCTCAGGACAAGTTCGTTCCTCGCAATTAAGAATGTGATGTCCCTACCCATCTTCCCATTTGGTGGTCATCATGCCCAGGACGAAGACCACGGCGGCGAAAACCCCTATAATCACAGAGCAGCGCAACGCAACCATATTGTCCACAAATATCATGGATGCCCGAAGCCCCTCGTTCACATAGTACAGAGGCAGTATCCTGGAGAACTTCTGCAGGAATCCCGGCATCATCTCGACGGGAAAGAATGTCCCCGAGAGGAACATCATCGGGAACATTATAGCGTTTGCCGCGGCGGCGGCGCTCTCCGCTTCCTTCGCGACGCGGGTGAGTATCATCCCTATCCCCACGAACGCGAAGACGTCAAGCACAACGAACACAGCGAGCCAGAAATTCAACTGAAGGCTGACGTCGAACACGGTGTAGCTGACTATTAGTATCGAAACTGTGGATATGACAGAGAGCAGGAACTGATACAGAACGTTCGACAGTATCCAGTCGGTATGGGTGATGGGGGTAGTGGACAGCTTTTTGATGACGCCTTTCTGCCGAAGCTCCGCATTAACGTTTACCGCACCGAACAGGCTCGCCGTCATCACCGTCATCGCGATGATGCCGGGGACGAAGAAATCGATGAACCGGTATTCCCTGTTGAGTATCGACGCCTTGACCGGAGTGATGAACGTGGGCTTGCCGGACAATCTTTGGTTTATCTCGGCGAAAACCATATTCAGGATTTCTAACTTCGCATCTACTGAAGTAGAGCTGGGGTCGTATATGTATGTGATAGTAGCGGATGCTTTGAGGTCTTTGTGTTTCATCCTCTGAATGAGGGAACTTTCATAGTCTTTGGGAATAACCACGACCAGGTTTAGCTTATTTTTCCTGGCGTACTGCGCAGCGTCGATGGCAGGGTCAACTTTGGTTATCTTGAACTTCTCGTTGAGCTCAAGGGTCTTGACAAGCTCTGCTGACGAATTAGTCCCATCGAGGTCCTGCACATAAAAATCAAAACGCACATTGTCCTGGTTCATGAAAATTGTGCCGAACACGAGTATCAGAAGTACCGGAAAGGCAACCCTGAAGAATACTGCTGTCTTCTCGCGGTAAAAGCTCTTGATGCTCACGATAAGATTTGCGCCGATGACGCGTGGACTCATTCTGTCACCTCCCCGGCGATGTCTTCGCGGAGCGATGCGCCGGTGAGCTTCAGGAAAACCTCTTCAAGATTGGGTTTGCGAACGTCCATGCTGACAAATGACGCCCCGGCGTCCTTGATGGCGTTCAGTATCTTCTGGACGTCGTCCGGGTGCTGCACCCGGACATTGATGTTATTGTGGTTAGCCTTGACCGGCTCAAAACCTGTCTTCTGAACGATTTCAAAGACTTTTTCATCGACGGACTGCAGCGTCAGGGCAAGATAATTTGCGTTGCTTTCGATAAGCTCCGGGGGAGAACCCATCGCGACTATACTTCCCCTGGAGATTATCGCGACAGTATCCGCAAGAAGCTCCGCCTCCTCCATGTAGTGTGTGGTGAGAAATACCGTCTTTCCCTTCTTCTTCAGGCCCAGCAGAACATCCCACACCTCGCGCCTTGCGCGGGGATCGAGCCCTGTCGTCGGCTCGTCGAGGAACACGACCTCGGGGTTGTTCACGAGCGCAATTGCAATTCCGAGGCGCTGCTTCAAGCCTCCGGAGAGGTTCTTGAACTGTTCTTTGCTCTTGTCCTTGAGGTTCGCGAGTTCTATCAGTCCGTCGATATCGGTGTTCCTGCAGTCGAAAAGCCTCGAGTAGTACTGAATGGTTTCTCTGACCGTTATCCTGTCGAACGAGCTGAACCCCTGCGGGAGAACGCCGATGCGGCGAACGATTTTGCGTTTCTTTTTCGTGACGTCCATCCCGAGAAGGCTCACCTTTCCCGATGTTGGTGTGCGTATTGTCTCGATTATCTCAACGGTAGTGGTCTTGCCGGCGCCGTTCGGACCCAGGAAAGCGAACACTTCGCCTTTCCTGACGGTGAACGATATGTCGTTGACTGCAAG
>Ga0214473_10004674_pt1 | contig 16456 bp, 10 predicted proteins | sample RVTome_7_FD_203509 | JGI IMG/M metagenome (GOLD analysis project Ga0214473, IMG submission 203509) | Soil microbial communities from uranium-contaminated site in the Upper Colorado River Basin, Wyoming, United States - RVT98D197 | ecosystem: Environmental > Terrestrial > Soil > Contaminated >... | reverse complement strand
TCCCGTCTCTTCCGTTTCACTCATAGACAGGGGTATCGATCTCTCCAGAGATGGCCGCACGATTTACTATACCGAGCGAACGACTGAGAGCGATATCTGGATGCTTACGCTACGAACGGTGCAGTGACCCCGGCTTCATTGTTCGGTGTTCCGAGAAGAAAATACTCAGACGTCTGAGGAAACCGCAACAAGGCGACTCGATCGGCGGACTCATGAGCCGCTCAGAGTATCTGCCACCGCGAATCGCTTCCTGTCGAGATGCGCGAGCTCGGACGCGATCGCAAGGCCTGGAAAATTGCAGGATGAGCTCGAATCCTGGTCGCAGGGACTGCTGCGGATGCCCGTCGTTGGAGCGACCGCCTCTCAGGCTGGAACTCTCAGAGACTCGAGTCGCTCGAGGGTGTCCGGATACTTCCGAACGAGCCAAATGAGCGCAGCAGCCTGTTCGTTCGGCTTGCTGCGGCCCTGCTCCCAGCGCTCCAGGGTTCTGGGATTGACGCCGAGCTTGAAGGCGAAGACCTGGCGCGACATGTGCAGATCCTCCCGAGTCTGACGAACGAACTTCGGGCCAACGGGCGGGAGGATGATGGGCTCGACGTCATGGGTCCGAAGCGTGAGGCGGCCCCTCCGGTGCTCACGCATCGCCTGGACTCCGGACATGAGCTCGCGGAAAAGGCTCCGTCCTTTTCTTCCCTTCGGTCGCTTACGGCTTTTTGCCATCTGGTTACTTCTTCCTCGATAACCGACGCTGCGCTCGCTGTCGGGTCTCCTCGTCGATCGCTGCCTTGAGGAGGCGCTTTTCCTTGAGGCTCAGGTCCGCGGCCTCGTCCTTGTCGTACAGCGTCAGGAACCAGATCTGGCTGTCCTCGACAAGGTAGTAGTAGATCATCCTCAGGCCGCCGCGTTTTCCTTTGCCCCTCCTCCTGTCCGCCCAGCGGAGCTTTCGGAACCCGCCAGTTCCGGGAATGATGTCTCCCGCCTCGGGCTCGCCGGCAAGATAAAGCTGGAGCGCGCGGTAATCGTCGTCGCTTAGATAGTCTTTGAGGAGCAGCGTGAAGAACGGCGCCTCGACGAACTCCACAACCCAATCCTACGCAACTTGCGTACGTTGGTCAAACTGTCTTCCCACGTGCCGCCCGCTCCAATCGGGGCGAGCACCTCATCCGGCCTGGTTCCGACCGGCGCAACCAGTGGAACGCCGGACTTGACAATGACTCTCGGTCAGCGGGCTCGCGAGCCGCTCAGGGCATAGGCCACCGCGAATCGCTTCCCGAAGAGCCTCCTCGGAACGGGACGACGCAGCGGGATGAACGACCCGAACGCGGAGCAAGGGTGAGCGAGGCGCGAACGGCCTGGAAGCACTTGCCTATTTCTTCCGGATCGCCACCCGCATCTCCGAGCCCGCTCCGAGGTTCACAGGCTCGGCCAGAACGACGAGGGACTTCCGCTCCGCGGTCTCGAGGGTGGCGGGGATCGCGCGGCCGCTAGCGCGGACATCGACTTCCGCCGGCGCGGCAATCCAGGGCAGCGACAGGCGCGCGATCTCGATTCCTTTTCCCTGAAGAAGCGTGACGTTCGCCGCGAACGAGGACCCTCGCCTCTCCTGCTCGTACAAGCCGAACCCCGACTCTCCCACCGACCAGAAGCTCACGAACTTCTCCCCCTCGATCCGAGGAGCGAAACCCATGGTCCTCTCGGGCGCCGAGTAGCGGAATCCGGAAAGAGCGAGGAGCAGCGACCAGCTCGCGAGCGCCCGCGCGTAGTGATTGCCGCATTCCACTTCGTTCCAGGGGTTGCGGCGCTCTCCGTCGTAGCGGTTTCTGACGGCGCGGACGATACGGAACCCTTCCTCGACGTAGCCCTCGTAGATGAGGTGCGCCGCCACCTGGTACTCGATTCCCGTCCAGACCTCGTCGGAGTAGACGAACGGAAGAAGCGGCCTCTGGCCTCGCGGCCAGGAGCAGAGGAGAAGCCCTCCCTCGTCGCCGAGGGCGAAGATCCGCTGCGGGTTCGCGTGAGAGGCGAAGGTCTCCTTGAAGTTGTATCGATAGACGGATTGGATCGCGCTTCTCACATGCTCCTCGGGAAGGACGTGCCCTTTCCCCACCACATGGGCCATCCACTGGCCGAGGAGCTGGTCGGAGAGGCAGCCCGCCCCCACCTGGTATTTCTCCTCCCGCGCGCGCTCGTAGGCTTGCACGTAGAACTCCCCGTTCCAGGTCTCCGAATCGAGAGCCGCCCGGCCGCGGCGATATAGATCCTCGTAGGACGCGGCGGCGTCGTCGCCCACCGCCCGAGCCATGTCCGAAGCACAGAGAAGTGCTACGAGGTAGATGGCGCCTATCATCGGATTCGGGCCGTGGAACTCGATGTCGTAGGTGTTGTGCTGGACCCCCTCCATGACGCCGTCCCGGTCGGGGTCCCACTGAGTCCAGGCGAACCCGAGCGCTTTCTTCGCCCGCGGCCAGTGCCGCTTCAAGAACTCGAGATCGCCCGAGAGCTGCCACTCGCGGTAGAGCTTGACGATCGTCCCCATCTGTCCGTCGGCCGCCGCGTGAGGGAAGTCCCACTTCTCCGAGCCGAGAGGGACGCGGGTTCGGAACACCATGAAGCCGGAGTCGTCGGTGTTGTGCTGGAAGTCCACTTCCCGCATCGTGCGCTCGAGCGCGGGAAAGAGAAACGCGAGCGCCTGCTCGTAGTTCCAGACGTGGGTGCAGTTGAGGGGACAGCAGCCGTGGTCATCGCCGGTGCCCTCGAAGGCGTAGAAGTTCCCGTCCTTCGCGCGAAAGCAGGTGTTGGTCCGAAGGATGGACATCTGACTCGAGATCGCGTCCAGGACCTCTGCCGGCGCCGTCGTCGCATAGAGGGCGCCGTGGAACTCTCGCGTTTCGCGCTCCAGGCGTTCGAGCTCGGTCGCGGTGTGTCGGGCGACTCTCCAGGCATCCTCGAACCGGGTCGCGTAGTAGTTTCCGATGATGGGGCCCGCCGCGTTCGCCTCGTAGCCGAATATCTCCTTGACCCAATAATTCTGCCGATTGGGGAAGTGCCAGGCGATGAGAAACGCCGCGACCTTCTCTTCGCCGGGCTCGAGCGAAAGGAGGGCTCCAATGGAGCCGACGTCGTTCTTCCCCTCGGGGCTGGGGTCGGAAGCGGCGACAGGCTCAAGGCGTCCGTCGAGAGAGAAGTCCTCCCAGAAGAGGCTCTGGGCGTCGAACCACTCACCCCGATCCCAACGAGCGGTGTGGGTGATCTCGGGATGAAGGGTCGCGAGCGCGAGCGTTCCGTGGTTCGGATGCTCCGGCGGGAGCTTCTCGCTCGTCATGAGGATTCCCCGCAGCGCATCCTCTTCAACAAATCGGTTCCGGCTGCGCCCGCTCTCTCTCCACGAAGCGCCGTTCTCGAGCGAGGCCAGGACCGTCGCTTCGACGCGAGAGCGCCCCTCGTTCCGAAGACGCCAGTAGAAGATCGCGATCGGAAGACCGGAGTCGACGTCGTTTCCTGGAATGAAAGGGTTGAAGGTTTCGAGAGTCACCCGGAGCGGTACTCTCGCGTCTTCGAGCTCGACGCGGGCGAAAGGATAAGAGCCGAGAAAGCGTCCCCTCTGGAACCGCGGCATTCCCGGGAGGCCTCCCCGGGGGATGCCGAAAGCTCCGCGGTACGGCGGCCTCAGCTCGGATTCGAGGATCATCGTCTTCGGGTCCACCCCCTCCTCGTGAAACCAGAGGGCGAAGAACGAATTGTCGAGCATGCGCCCCTTGTCGGGCTTGTTCGCGATCTCCCAATCCCGGAGCTCGCCGCGGCCGCCGAGCGACACCGTTCCCGTCCCGATGCCGCCGAGAGGAAAGGCGATCTCGGAGAGGAAAGCGTCTTCGAACACGCGCCAGGGATGGCTCGCCGGCTGAGCGCCGGACGCGGCATGAGGCGCCGGTCGAAGCCCGAGAAACGGCGCCGCCGACAGAATCTTGAGAACGTCGCGTCTCTCCATCGAGCTACTCCCGCTTCAAAGCACGGCCAGGATACTGGCCAGTCGCCTTGCCGTCTTCATAGACCAGAACACCGTTGACCCAGACTCGATCGATACCCGTCGAGACCGCGTGGGGATCCGAAGGCGTCGCGCGATCGAGGACCGTCTCGGGATCGAAGAGCACCAGATCCGCTTTGAAGCCGGGTGCTACGCGTCCTCGATTCGAGATCCCCATCTGCGCCGCGGGAAGCGACGTCGCTTTGCGCACCGCCTGAGGAAGCGGCATCACCCCTCGCTCGCGGACATAGCGACCGAAAAACCGCGGATAGGTTCCGAACCCCCGCGGGTGGGAGCCGTCGAGAGCGCCGTCGGTCGAGAGGCTCATGTGCTCCCACTTCATGAGCTTCTCGATGTCGGCCTCGTCCATGCTCGTCGCGATCACGCTCTCGACGTTTTCCTCGCCCGTGGCCTTCATTGCCTCGGCCTCGCGGATGAGATCCATGAGCGTCTGCTCCGGATCGGTTCCGCGGAGGGCCGCAATCTCGGCGAGAGTCTTCCCCTCGTAGGCAGGCTCCGGCTTGTAGCGGGGAATCAGAATCCCCTCGGGGGTCGAGACCTGCCGTACGGCGATCTCGGCCTCCTTGCGGTCCTCGAAGTCGCGCTTGGGAAACAGAACGGTGAGCGTCGACTGCCAGTAGGTGTACGGATAGACATCCGCATTCACCTCGATGCCCTCGGCGCGCGCCTGGTCCAGCAGGCCGATGAGACGATCCGCCTGGCCCCAGAGGTTCTGCATCGCGAGCTTGGTGTGCGAGATCTGGACGGGGAGCTGAGCTTCGCGGCCGATCGTCAGGATCTCGTCGACCGCATCCCAGTAGTATCGATCCTCGCTCCGCAGGTGGGAGATGTAGCGCCCTCCCCAGGAAGCGGCTTCGCGGGAAAGGGTCACGACCTCGGAGCGCTCGGAGTAGATCCCGGGGTCGTATTCGAGACCGGTGCCGAGGCCGAGTGCGCCGGCCTTCATCTCCTCGATGAGGAGCTGTCGCATCTTCTCGATCTCCTCGTCGTTCGCGGCCCTCCGAAAATCCTCGCCCATGACCTTCGCGCGGAGCGTTCCGTGTCCGGCGTAAGAAGCGACGTTCACCGCGACGGGAGTCGTCTCGAGGTCCTGGAAGAACCCCGCGAGCGGGAATGGGGAGCCCCCATCTTGCCCCACCACGATCGTGGTGATTCCCTGACTCACGGCCGCAAGCGCGTCGCGATGCTCGAAGAGCTCGTCGTCGCCATGACTATGGGGGTCGATGAAACCGGGGACCAGCGTGAAGCCGGAGGCGTCGATGACTTCGTAGCCTTCGGGAGGCTCTCGCTCTTCGACTCCGACGATCGTGTCCCCTTCGACGCGCACGTTCGTAGCCCGCGCGTCTCCCCCCGTGCCGTCGAGGACCGACGCCTTCACCAGCACGAAGCCCCGCGGCGGCGCGGGCGGGTTCGGAGTGCAAGCGCCGAGCCCGAGAGCAAGCAAGACCAGCATCCTTCGCATTCCCATTCCTCCGGCGCCGACGTTATTTCCACCGCCGACCGAAGTCAATCCCGCTCGTTGTTGCTTCGTCTCCGCACGCTGCTTAGACTGGCTCCGATGACGCCTCCTGTCGACCGGCTCGGCCGCCCCCTTCGGAGTCTCCGGGTCTCGGTGACCGATCGCTGTAACTTGCGGTGCCACTACTGCATGCCGGAAGCCGACTATATCTGGCTTCCGCGGAAGGATCTCCTGAGCTTCGAGGAAGTGGCCCGGGCGGTGGGGCTCTTCACCGAGCTCGGAGTCGAGAGGGTTCGCCTGACGGGGGGAGAGCCTCTCTTGCGCCGCGACCTCCCCGATCTCGTCCGCCTCTTATCGCGGGACGCCCGACTCTCCGAGGTGGCTCTGACCACGAACGGCCTTCTTCTCGAAGCACAGGCGAAGGCTCTGAAAGACGCGGGGCTTTCGCGGATCACGGTGAGCCTCGATACCTTGAAGCCGGAGCGGTTCCGCGAGATCTCGCGACGCGACGGGCTTTCGGACGTCCTCTCCGGCATCGAGGCCGCCCGTTCGGCGGGATTCCCGGAGCTGAAGCTAGACTCCGTCATCGTTCGAGGCATAAACGACGACGAGCTCTTCGACCTTCTCGATTTCGGGAAGACCATCGGAGCGGAGGTGCGTTTCATCGAGTACATGGACGTGGGAGGCGCGACCCGGTGGTCCCCGGAACGCGTATTCTCGAAACGGGAGATGCTCGCTGTCATCGAAGAGCGCTCGGGAGCTCCCGCGCCTCTCATCGATCTCGAGAGCTGGGCTCCGGCCAAACGGTTCCGTCTTCCCGACGGGACCACGTTCGGCATCATCGCTTCGACCACCGAGCCTTTTTGTCGCACCTGCGACCGGAGCCGGCTGACCGCGGACGGCGTCTTTTACTCCTGTCTCTACGCCCAGAGAGGTCTCGATCTCCGGGCGAAGCTCCGCGGCGTCGCGAGCGACGAGGAGCTCGAAGCACTCCTTGTCTCGACCTGGCGCGCGCGCGAGGATCGGGGCGCAGAGATTCGTCTCGAGCTCGCCGAGCGGGACGCGCTCGTCGAAGTCGAGCGCCTTCGCAAGGACCCGCACCTCGAGATGCACACCCGCGGTGGGTAGGAAGCTCGCGCTCGCAGCGTTCCCGATCCTGATCGCCGCCTTCTTCGCCATAGACCTCGAGCCCGACTTCGAAGCGCCCCCTCTCTCTTTCGAGGTAAGCGAGCGCGCCCGGCGCCTTCACGCGAAGTCCATCGTCATCGACCTCCACGTGGACTCGCTTCTCTGGCCGCGCGACCTCTCGAGCTCGGCGCAAGGCGGTCACGTCGACTTTCCTCGCATGCGTCAAGGCGGCCTCGACGCTGCCGCCCTCACTGTCCCGACCCGTTTCTTCGGGGTCGCGGGCTTGAAAGCCTTTCACGACCGCTGGCCCCCGGCGACCTGGTTCTCTCCCTGGGAGCGGCTTCTCTATCAGCTCGACAAGACCCGCTCTTGGACCGACGCCTTTCTCGCGACGGACTCCGCCACGATTCGTCGAAACCACGCCGAGGGCAAGCTCTCGTACTTCCACGGGGTCGAGGGCGCCCACGCTCTCGAGGGAGAGGTGAGGCGCGTTTCCGAACTTCGGGAGCGCGGAGTCCTCTTTATCGGCCTCGTCCACCTGCGGGACAACGAGGTCGGTTGCAGCTCTTCGGGCTCGGACCACGGTCTCACCGAGCTCGGCCGGAAACTGATGGGCGAGATGAACCGCAACGGGGTACTGGTCGACCTCGCGCACGCGTCGCCGAGGACGTTCTTCGAGGCCGTCGAGCTCACGGCGTTTCCCCCCATCGTGAGTCACACCGGCGTCCGCTCGGTCCACGACAACTGGCGAAACCTCTCCGACGATCAGATCCGGGCGGTCGCCGAGCGAGGCGGGGTCATCGGAGTCATGCTCGCCCCTCCGGCGCTCCGGGAGCCCAGCCTCGAAGAAGCGGTCCGGCACCTCGAGCACGTGGTGGAGGTCGGCGGTGAGGAGGCGGCGGCCATCGGCTCGGATTTCGACGGCTACGTCGATCCCGCCCTCGATGCCGCGGGCCTTCCGGCGCTCACCGAGCTCATGCTGCGCCGCGGGTTCTCCGAGGAGCGCGTTCGCAAGATCCTGGGCGAGAACGCGCTCCGCGTTCTCGAGGCGCGCTTCACTCGGCGAAAATGAACGGTGCTACACTCCTCGCCCGTGCGGGAAGGAGGTCCAAGGTGAAGCGTCGCCTCAACCTGGCCATTTATTACGGTTTGCTCGGTCTCGCTCTCATCGGATTGTCTCTCGTCAGCCGTCCGCGCGGGCGGTTCGTTCTGATCTCCCTCGCCGCCGCCATCATCATCTACGTCATCGTCACCCACTCGCCTCTTCGATGGACATTGCCCCGCAGGAGGCGTCACGTGCCCTCGATCGCCGTCTGCTTCCTCGGGGCCCTCCTGGTCTCTCTCGCGACCCGGGATCCCTCGGGCGAAGGGATGGCGGTGACGTGGGTCGCGGCCGCCCTGGGAGCCTTCGGTTTTCTCCTCATGGCCGTCAAATCGGGTACGCCCACCCATGTGGGAATCCTGGTGAACGCCGAATCGGTCAGCGCTCACTGGAATGGCGTCGTCCCCGACGTGGACCGGGGCCGACGCGTTGCCAACAGGATGTTCGACCTCGGTTCGTTCTTCGAGCCCGACTTCGTGAATCGCAACTTCGGCGTCTGGCCCGAGCATTTCGAGGTCCCGCAGGAAGGCTCGATCACCTGGTACATCAAAGGAAGGCCGGGGACTCGAGCGACGATCCGGTTCGACCAGGGCTTCGACCCGTTCAGCGAGCCCAACGGGCAGCCCTCGGTGTTCGAGGCGGTCGTGCCCAGCGACGGGCCGGGTATCGCGGTCGCAGGACCGGTGGTGGAGCCGGGCCGCGGGGCCTATACCATCCAGATCGAGTCGCCGGGCCAACCGGTGAGAGCCTTCGTGGTGCGCGGTGGAGGCTCCCAGACGAAAGGCTAGTGCTCGAGGGCCTCGCGAACCTCAGGTAGCTCCCGAAGCTCCACCAGATCGGGATCGAATCGGATTCGGGCCACGTCTCCGAGAGAGATCGACTTCAAAGCGAGCGGCTTCGCTTCTTCGAGCGAGCCGCATCGGGTGAAGACGTAGGCTCCGCGCGTGGTGAACTCGAAGCTCTCCGGGCTGCGGGTCTTCTCCAAGTCGAGGTCGAGGCAGAAACGCGGGGCCGGCTGGAACCCCTCGTGATGGAAGAACGCGAGAAGCTCCGGATTGCACCAGCTCACTTCCGTCTGGAGCGTTCGGATCCCGAGCCCCAACACGGTCCGGAGCTGGTCGATGAGATCCTTTCCCACACCCCGCCCTCGAAAATCGGGAGGACCCCTATCGTATCCAGGACGGCGACGGGCTCGGGGGCTCCGGAGTTTTTCAGAATGTCGGGAGTTCGACCATACTCAAGCGGGTACCAATCCTCGCCCAAGACTCGCCCCTGACTTCCAGCACCATCGACGACCACGTCTTCGTCGACTTCAAGTAATATTGGAAGCTACTCGGTCCGGACTGAGTACCGGCGCCTCTCCAAGCGCTGATGCAGGGAGATGCCGACGCGCTGCACCAAGGCCGCCAGGTCCTACGTGGCGCCGGGGCTCGTCATCCGCCAAGGAGCTAACCCTGTCGCCCTTCATCGCTCGGGATCGGCCGGGAGTCCTCGTCTCGTTCGCGTTCTAACTCACCTCTCCCGGGGAACGGAACCGGAGCGTCCCCGCCGTTGATCGTCGTTTGTTCCGACAGCTCATCTCCAGATCGACAGCACCGCACGCAATCGGAGGAAGCTCCGAGCGACGTGTAACCCGATGGGCAGCTCGCAGTCTGGCTGCAATAGTCGCCACCCATGGCGCCGCAGCTTGGCGGCGGTGAGTACTTACAGCACGGATTGCAATCCGAAGAAGCACCGAGCGACGAGTAGTTCGCGGGACAGCTCCCGGTTTGGCTGCAATAATCACCGCCCATGGCGCCGCAGCTCGGCTGGGGCTTCGGCTTGCAGCACGGATTACAGTCCGAGGATTTGCCGAGCGAGTCGTATCCCGAAGGACAGCTCCCGGCCTGACTGCAGTAGCTGCCGCCCATCGCGCCGCACGTCGGCAGGCAGTCCCAGGGGTCGCCGATGGCGTGGCCGCACTCGTCGAGCTGACCGCACGAGCCGGAGTGGTCGTGATACGCGGGCTGGGAGCAGCGGTCCACGCACTGGCCCGGAGCTCCCGACGCGTTGCAGGTGGTCCCCGGCATCCAGCAGGAGCAGTCGGCGGGAGACGTCCCGCAGTCCTCGACCCCCGGCTCGCAGTAGCCGTCGCCAATCATCTGGTTGCAGCAGGTCAGGCATTCGACGTCGCCGTCCTGACGCGTCGTACCCAAGGACACGAAGTCCGGGGGGCACGAGAAGGTGGCGCTGCAGTAGTCACCCCCGAGCTCGCCGCAGCTCTGCGTGTCCGGCGGGGTGCCGCCTCCGCAACCGGGATCCGCCGGGGTCCCGAAGACGTGGCCGCACGCGTCGGTCGCCCCGCAGGAGCCCGTGTGAACATGGGACTCCTCCGTCGCGCAATCCACGCCGCAGCAGGTGTTCGGGCAGTCGAGCGCGCCGTAAATGAGCATCGACCCCTCGGCGCAGGCCGCGGGCTCGTCCGGCCCGGTGGGGTCGGCACAACTCCCGCCGATGCCGGCGCACGAGGGCTGCGGCGGATACAGATTGAATACGCCCGCGTGGCTCTGGGCGCCGGTCTCCGTCGACGACACGGGCTGCACCCACCAGTAATAGGACGCGGCTTCGGGAGGAAACTCCGCCGCATGATGGCACTCGACCGTCGCGCAAGCGACTCGACGGTCGATAAACACGCCGGTCGGTCCGTAGACCACGACCCGGTAACTGTCGAGACGGTTCGGGGTCGTGGCGCGCCAACGCAGGTTGACGAGGGGAACGTCCCAGCGGGTGACGTCCTCGTTTCCGTAAGGGCTGATGATTTCGACTCCGTAGCGAGGAACTGCCTGCGAGTCGTCGCTCCCGCCGGGAGTGCAATCCGAGGGCACGCACACGATGTCCGGATTCACCGGGTTCGGACAGGAGTCCGTGAAGCCACCCCACCTGGCCGCGCTGCCACCCCACGTGTCCGTTCCGAACGGATCATTGTTGTACGGCACGAACGGATCGGCGGCGCTGCAATTGGAGCCCGAGGCCCACGAGTTGTTGACGACGTTACCCAGGAGGGCAACTCGCCAGGGCACCGAAAACACCTGCCCGGGGGCGACGCAGAGACCCAGATTGCCCGCCGGTGACGACCCGCTGCCTATCGCAACCGTGAAGCGGCTGGTGTTGCCGGGACAGCTGTTCGCTGGGCCGTCCTTGCTGAAGATCCCGCACCCCTGGCGTTCGGGACAATGCTCGTCGCAGCACGAGACGTTGTCGTAGATCACCGTCCTCGCCAGGACGTACTGATGGGACTCGTTCTCGTGGAGAACTTGCACGCCGACGCAGGCGGTGCTGTCGTGGCCCTCGCAGCAGCCTCCTCCGCACGAGAATGCCTTCACGTTGCCGAAGACCTCGAAGAGCTTGTAGGTTTCCACCTTGTAGTTCTGGCCGCCCGCGACGCCGGCGGACATCAAGAGAGCCGGAAGCAATGCCCACGCGCGTGTCATCGGAGTTCCCCAGGCAACATCGCGACCTCATTTCTCCGCTCGGCACCGATGCCGAGCGGGCACTTAGCGCCGGCGACCACGGCTGCGCCGGTGTGCCGAGATGAGCGACGGCACCCCCGAGATGACGAGGAAAGCACTCCCTGCCTTTGCCATCGGGACCATGGGGTCCTCCTCGCGGAGGTTCACTCGGGGTGAGAAGACGGACGCGACGTCGCGAAGTCCCCAACCCCCCAGCGACTCCGACGCTTGGGGAAACTAACGCACAGGAGGCGTCCGGGTCAAGGGGCTGACTGATAGGAGTTTCTAACCTGGGAGGCAGTGACAAACCGAGAGAATTCTTCCCAAGGCTATGGTCCGAGGCACGTCGATGTTTGGGTAACAAGGATAGGCTTAGCCGTCGATGGTCGAGGGAAGAGGAGCCGGGGCTGATTCGCGGGTCCGAGACGCAGGTAGCGTGTCCGTTCGAGAGGATCACTAACCGTTAGTGGACGCTGAGCTCGGATGGTTCGGGAGGAGCTCTGGATCGAGCTTTCCGGTGGAGATGGTCCAAGATGCGTCGGATGAGGGCATGCTCGGTAAGGAGCGCCTTTATCACGGGGCGCAAAGTTAGCGGAGACTCGGCGGCCGTTCAACTCTATGCCGAAGGAATCCCGCTGGGGCGCACTCCCCTCAGCAAGCCGCCCGGTCGTGTTGGCATTTCCCCTACGGCGCCGGATCGACCAGCGGCTCGCCATTCCGACAAGACCCAACTCGTTCACGAGTTTGGAACAGATCGCCCTGCTCTGGTTCCGGCACGGAGATTGCTTCTCTAATGACACCCTAAACGTGCAACCGAGGGACCATTTGCCTTCAGCGATGCCACAGACCCATGCTCGGGTTTCTTGGGTCATTGCCGCCTCACTCGTTTCTGCGATCGGATGGTCGCCCCGAGCGGCCCTCGCGCAATGCCCGGCTCTGGACACCACGGAAAGCTCCGGCAGCTTCACCATCACGGCTCCGTCCTATTTCAAGATGGTCTTCAGCAACGCGTTGAGCGGTAACCTCGACGAGTTCTATGACCTCGAGCAGGATCCTACGCTTGATCTGGCAGGAGGCACCGAGCACCGGGGCCTTTTCTACGACGCACTCGGGATCCAAATTTTCATCAACTTCTGGGATGACACGGCGAAGACCAACGCCGGCAAGGTGGATCTTCTCGAGGCAACTCCCACTCGGGTACGACTCAGGCAGGAGTCCTTCTACAAACGGCTGGCGGGTACGACGATCAAGGAGGGAGCCAAGGGTTTTGGCGATTACAGCGTTTATCCAACCGGCAGAATTGCCTTACGCTGGAACCGAAAGACGTTCACCTCGGTAGACTACCGCCGGTGCGAGTTGGTTCTCGCGCTCCACTACCTGGGATCGGGGCCTCTCAGTACCTGGACGCCCTACACCGAATCCGGTGGTTCGGGTTTTCCCCATGCCGGGGATCGGGACTTCCTTCTGATGAGAAGTGACGTGCCCGGCACTCTCACCACGGACTTTCTTCAGATCATCTATAAAGACTGGACGGTCGCGAACGGATATCAGAAAAGTGCGACCGAGACCAACTGGGGAGGGGCGAGCTCGGGCCAGGAGCTGACCACGATGCGGTGGAGGGATGATACTACGACCACCATACCGGCGGGAACGAGCGAGGTATGGAATTTTCTGACCTATTTCAAGCCCACCAATTTCGCGGATCATCTCGATCCGGCGGTGACCGGAAGACGCGATGATTACCTATCGCCCGATACCCTGACCATCAACGTGGGGAGCGCCTGGAACGACGCCAGCGAAAATTCGGTCTCGGATCACTTCAACGAGTCCGAAGCGGCCTACGTGTTGGATCTCAACCCGGCTTCGGGTCTGGATTTTTCCATCGACGGAGGAACCGGCTCTCCGCCGACGCGGTACAAACCTTTCTTCAAGATCCGGCAGTGGCGATCGCTTCAGGATCCGACCTCGGTGACTCTCAACGGTTCACCGCTTACCAACGACACAGATTACCAGGCCGACGTGAAACCGGTCTCGCGCGCCCACTTCGCCCAGGATTTATTGTGGCATTCAACGCTTCAGGACCAGGCGTCGGTGGACGCCAGCCCGGACGTGGGGAGTCCCGGAACGGTAAACGGGACGACGACCTGGGAGGCTGCGAAGTACGGACAGGGTTTTCTCTTCGATGCGGCAGGAGAGAACATCACGTTCTCTTCCTCGGGGAACTTCAATCTGAGCCAGGGATCGCTCGATTTCTGGTATCAGCCTCGTTACGCCCATACCGATGGCGTGCGGCGGGTGCTGTGGCACAACGCAGGCGATGCGAGCCATTACTTCCTTCTGGAAAAGACGTCCGCCAACGAGCTGAAGTTCACCATTCAAAACGGCGCGAGCGCTACCACGGCGACGGTCACTTCATCGAACTACTCCTGGAGAAATCGAGACTGGGTGCACCTGAGGGTGAGCTGGGATGCGGGGGCGGCCGCGGGGCTTCAAGCACGTGTTTTTGTCTTTGGAAGCGAGCCCACTCATAGCGATTCCGGGACCTACAGCACGAGCGGCATGATCGTCGGTCAGAACTATATCGGGTCAGATTCGAGCGGCAGCAACTCTGCCAATGGCATCATCGACGAGATCTTCGTTTACGACGCGCCGGCAGGGCCCAAGCTTCTCGCCTACGGCGGCTTGACCTCGAACGCGAGCGAGTATCTGGCCGACGGCACCAGCGGGAAGAATGATTCGCTGCCTTTTCTTGTGGTCAACGGCCAAAAACAAGGTGAATATTTCTTCGTGGGAGCCGATTCTGAGTTCCGGGGCTTGAACGTGGCGCTGGCCACGGCGGGCGCGGGCGCGAGCCCCATTCTCCAGTGGCAGTACTGGAACGGAATCGCCTGGACGAACCTCACGCTGAGCGGCGACGAGACCAATCACCTGACGAAGACAGGAACGATCTACTGGACGGATCCCGCGGACTGGACTGCGTACTCCGTCCAGGGCGGCCCGGATCTCTACTACGTTCGCGCCTATCTCGCCTCGGGCGACTATTCGACTCAGGCCCCGATCGAGGGTTTGATCAAGACCGACATTCTTCTCTTTCAGCACTGCAGTGACGTCATTGCCGCCGGCCAGAACTTCGTCTTCTCCCTCCCTACGCCTACGGCCGTCGATCTGGCGTTCTTCTCGGCCGAAGGGCGAAACGGGATGGTGGAGCTCACCTGGGAGACAGGCTCGGAGCTCAATAACCTGGGATTTCATCTCTACCGGGCAGAGTCCGAACAAGGACCCTATGAGCGGATTACCTCCTCGGTCATACCCGGCCTGGGCTCATCGCCAGAAGGAGCCCGCTACCGCTACACCGACACGGGCCTTACCAACGGAGTCCCTTACTACTACAAGCTGGAAGACATCGAGACGACGGGGAAAACCAAGCAGCACGGGCCGGTCTCCGCCACGCCCGAGGCGGGGGCGGAGACTCCAGCGGATGAATCGTCGCCCTCCTCCTCGACTCCGAGCTCGTCTCCCGCGAGCATCACCTATGGAGACCCTTCGGCCGTCGCCTGGCGAGTGCTCGCTTCCAGCCCGCGGCAGATGCTGCTGGAGCTCGAGACGGGAGGATTTTACGCCGAGCCCCAGAGCGATGGCACGGTGCGACTTTCCATCCCGGACTTCGTCGTTGAGCCTGAGCCCGGCTCTCCGGCTCTGCCGGTGAAGCGGGCCTGGGTGGAAGCTTTAGCCGGGCTGAGGCTACGGGTGGCTTCGGTCGAGGCCAGCGAGGTGGTGGCCTTTTCCGGGCTCCGGCCCTCCGCGGCGGACTCGGTGGAGGTCGTTGCCTCGCGAAACGGCACGGCCCGAGTCGGTCGGCGGCGACAGAGCGAAGGGACGGCCTTCCGCGGAGCGGGTCTATTTCCGGAGGAGGCCGCTCGCATCGTGAGCGTGGGCTTCCAGGGCGAGCGCAAGAAAGCTCTTTTGGAGCTGGCCCCTTTGCGCTGGGACCGCGCCTCCAGCCGGCTCCTTCTGGCCCGTCGGCTCACAGTACGGCTGGTTTACTCCGGCCGTGAGGCGGGAGAGCGTTCTTTGGGCGGAGCCAAGGGCCGCCAGCACCGGGAGAGCCCGAGCCACCAGACCCGCCCGCGGCTGGCGCGGCTTTTGGTCCGAGAGAAGGGGCTATACCGGGTGAGCTACGAGGAAGTCTTTGGCTTCTTGCGGGGGCGGGAGATTGAGGCGAGTCTCCTGCGGCTGAGCCGTCAAGGGAAGCCCGTGGCCTTCCAGCTGGAGCCCAACGGCTCTCGGTTCGGCCCGGGCTCGGCGGTTTACTTCCTCAGCGAGGGGGCGGTGCTCAACCCGTACGGCCAGGAGGCGGTGTACGAGTTGGAGCTCGCCGGGGGCGGGACCCGGATGCCGGTCGCCTCGGCCGCTCCTTCGGGAGCCGCCTTAGGTTTCTACTGGCAGAAGCTCTCGCGGGAGGAGAACCGCTACTACCAGGCGGGGCTTCTGGAGGCTCCCGACCGCTGGTTGTGGGATGTTTTGTTTGCGCCCGTCACCAAGAGCTATCCCATCGAGCTGCGGGAGCTAGCTTCCGCGGCGACGGAGCCCGCGTTGCTAGAACTGTGGCTACAGGGGGCGAGCGACTTCGAGGCAAGCCCCGATCACCACCTGCGAGTGTTCGTCAACGGGAGGTTGGTAGCGGAGGAGTCCTGGAATGGGAAGGAGCCGCGGCAACTGAGGATGGAGCTGCCGCCCGGGCTACTGCGGGAAGGCGAGAACCAGCTCGCCATCGAGAACGTGGGGGATACCGGAGCCGCCTACTCGATGGTGATGCTGGACAAATGGATGCTGAGCTACCCGCGGCTCCTGGTGGCGGAGGCTGGGAAGCTGGAAGGGAGCTTTAGCGAGTCGGGCGAGGCGGGGGCTTCCGGGCTAAGCTCAGCCGCTCATCTGCTGGATGTGACCGAGGAGCCGGCGCGCTGGCTGAGCGGAGCCGTCTCCTCCAACGGCACCTTGCGGTTCCGGGCCGAGGCCGGCCGGAACTACCTGGCGGTGTCGGCCGAGGCGGTGTTGAAGCCCGAGGTCGAGAGGCCTTTGCCCAGTCATCTCAAGAGCCGGCGCAACCGCTCCGATTACCTGGTGGTGGGGCCGCAGGCCTTTCTGGAAGTCGCCCAGCCACTCCTCGATTGGCGGCGGAGTGAGGGGCTTTCGGTGCGAGCGGTGGCGCTGGAGGAGGTCTACTCCGAGTTTGGCTT
>Ga0214473_10004673_pt1 | contig 16457 bp, 12 predicted proteins | sample RVTome_7_FD_203509 | JGI IMG/M metagenome (GOLD analysis project Ga0214473, IMG submission 203509) | Soil microbial communities from uranium-contaminated site in the Upper Colorado River Basin, Wyoming, United States - RVT98D197 | ecosystem: Environmental > Terrestrial > Soil > Contaminated >... | reverse complement strand
AGGAGGGCGGCGAATATTTCGCGCAGGGCCGCGGCCATTTCGGCCCGGACCGGCAGGGCCTCGGCTTCGAGGATGGCCTTTTTCGCCGGCTCGTCCGCAACCGCCTTGGCCTTCTCCACGGCCTTGTTGTAGACGGCCCAGAGGCAATTGAAACGGGCGACCTCGCGCATGTAGCGGAAGTTCCGAAGCCAGTAATCATAACGCTCTCTATTCCCTTTCCCCTCGACGCGCGAGCCGAGCGCGGCCAGCTCGTCGACGAAAGCGTAGGCCGGCACGACTTCGTCCCAGGGCCTGGGGTCGGGCTGGATGTTTCCGGGTCCGCCGATCCAGGTGACGGGGACGGGATGCCGGCCGTCGATGCGGGCGAAAACCGCGGCCATCTCCTCCGCAGCCTCGGCGCCGAATTGAGCGCGGCACCAGTCCCGATAAAGATCGAGCACGGGCAGGTGCCGCTCCGTCGCCGGTCCATCCGCTTCATAATCGAGGACGGCCGCACCGCCGCAATTGATCTTCTTGACGAAGCCCTTCCCGACGATGACGATGGCGGCGACCGAGGGGTAATGGACGCGGTCGGCGAAATCGATGGCCAACCGGCCGTCGGCGACCTCGATATTCTCGAACCTCAGATCGTAGGCTTTGAACAGGCCGGCGGCGGCGAAGATGTCCACCTTCTCCGCGGCTTTTTGGCCTTGGATGAGGACGTCGAAAACGCGGCGGCCCTTCTCCTTGACCTCGCCTTCCACGAACTGGAGCGTCACGGAGTAGACGCCGTTCGGAACGGGCAGATGATAACCGAAGACGCGGTCGCGGACGTCCCGGTAAACGGCCGCACTGCCCCGGTTGACGCCTGCGATCTCCTGGTCCTTGAAAGCTGCGTACTGGCCGGTGATCGGGCCTATGTCGTCGGCGACGTGTCCGGGCAGAGTGTTCCAGCTTTGGTCCCAGGCCGCCCGGGCCAGGGCCAGGACGTTCGCCGAAAGGATGCGCGTCCGCCAGTGGATGCCGAGGAGGCCGTCGCAGCCGTAGCGGAGGGCGTCGGCCGCGTCGCGGCGCATCCGGCCGGCCCAGAGCTGGGGCGAAGTGAGCGCGGGGTCGTCCTCCATCCAGGGGATGGCCCACAACGACCGGCCCGAGATCCTCGAGAACCCGGGGTCCACGGGCGCCTTGCCGACCTCGCGATTGATACAGCTCATGGCCACGTCCTTCGGCAGGACCTGGTCGAAGAGCGTCCGGTTCGACGGCGGGCCGAGGACCCAGCCGCACGTCGCCAGGCTGAAGGGCGGGGCGGCTTCCTTCCAAGCCTGAATGGCCATATCGAGGTCCGTGGTCACGGCTTTGATGGCCTCTGGCGAAGCATCGTCCCAGGTCCAGCCTTCATTCGTCCAGAACCAGTAATAATCGATGGGATAGGCCGCGGCGATCCGCTTGAAGATCCCCTTGTAGAGGTCCTTGACGACGGCTGGGTCTTTGGGGTCCCGGCCGGAGTCGGCCAGTCGCTTTTTGACCAGGTCGGGGATCGTCAGCGCCGTTTCCGCTCCGACGCAGGTCTTGACGCCCAGCCGGCGGGCCAGGGTGAAAGCGTTCCGGAAAACGGCCGCGGCCCGGTAGAAGACCTGGTTCGAGGCTTCGGGGCTCGCCGGATCGGGACTGAAGCCGTCCATCACGTCGTTGCCGAAATCGTCGCGCTCGAAGAGGAGGCCGGCGCCGAAGTGGAAATCGCCGGTCTTCTTGGCCTCGTAGCCCCAGTTGCCGCGGGCCGTGTTCTGGTAACTCGTGGGGTAGCTCGCGAGGACTTTTCCATCCGCGCCGAAATCGCCCTCCCGGCCGATCCAGACCGTGGGCTCGGCGTTCGGAGTGGCCCCCTTTTCCTTGCTGGGATTCTCGGGGTAGGTGTGGAGGCCGAAGAAGTTCATCCGTAGTTTCGGGAGCTGGCCCAGGATGGCCTTATAGTTCTCGAGCGTCCACCAGTCCGGGCCCTCGGCGAAATCGTGGAAGGGCTGAATGCCGCGGACGGCGAAGAGCGGACGACCCGTTTCGTCAAGGTCGAGGCTGAGATCTTCAACGGTCCCGTCGGGGACGACGTCGCCCTCGAGGAAGAAACGGACGCCCAGCTTTTCGGCCAGCTGGTAGGCGCCGTAGAGAACGGCCGGGCCGCTGCCGCCTGCTACGAGGATAAGCTTCTCGGACCGGCGCGGGACCGTCTTCAGCCAGTAATCCTCTGGCCCGAGGGCGGCGATCTTCGATGCGGCGCCGGCGTCCTCCAGGCCCCGAGCGAATGTCCCGCCTTTTTCCAGTATGGCCACGGCTGCGGCGGGGACGCGGGAGAACGACGCCACTTCCCTGATGGCCGGGAGCCCGCCGGTCCTCATGTAGAGATAGCGGCGGATCTCGGCCGCCGCGGCCCGCTCGTGCCAGGAGGCATCCCTAGCGATGACCACATCCGGCGCGGCGCTTTTCCGGGCGCAGCCCTGGAACACAGCGAGGGCGATGGCGGAAAGAACAAAGCAGGCTCTACCGTTTAATCGGTGTTTCATCCCGGGCACCTCGGTCCATGTGCCCCTCATTCTAATACAGGCGCGGCCGCATTTCAACGCGTGCCTGGGACCGAGAATTTCCGTCGCTCCTGTCCGTCTATGTCAAGGAATGAAAATCCGTGATATTATGAAGAAGCTCAGGGAAGACGGCTGGTATGAGGTCGCCCAAAAAGGGAGTCACTGCCAGTACAGACATCCATCCAAGCCGGGACGAGTGACCATCGCCGGCCACGCGAATGACGACCTGGCTCCCGGCACCCTGAACAGCGTCCTCAAACAGGCGGGCCTGAAGGAGAACGAATAAGCCATGGCCAGATATCTTATCATTATCGAAAAAGCTGAAAAGAACTATTCGGCCTATTCTCCAGACCTTCCGGGATGTATTGCTGCCGGGAAAACGCGGCCAGCCGCCGAAAGGAATATGAAGAAGGCCATCGAAATGCACATACGGGGCCTTCGGCGTGACAATCAGCCGCTTCCGGAACCGCGCTCATTCGCCGAGTACATCCAGGTCGGTTAGGGGCCTTCAAGCTGATGACGGTCCGCGAGCGATTCAACAGGGTTTTCCGCGGGGAGAAACCGGACCGCGTCCCCGATATGGAGTTCGGCTACTGGGACAAGACGATCGCCGTCTGGCACGAGCAGGGGTTGCCCGGCGATTGCCGGACGAACGAGGACGTCGAGAGGCACCTCGGACTCGAAGGGATCTCCATCATACCGGAAGTGCCCATCCAGAAGGGGCTTTATCCGGCCTTCGAGGAAAAGACCATCGAGCGGAGAGGCGAGCGGCGCCTCGTCCAGACGAAGGATGGCGCCCTGACCGAGATGCTCGACTACGACTCGTCCATGCCCAAGTTCCTCAAGTTCGCCGTCGAGACCCGGGCCGACTGGGAGAGGCTCCGGGATGAGCGCCTCGACCCCCGGCGTCCCGGCCGGGTCGGAGACATCGCCGGGGCCGTCGCCGCGGCTCACGCCGCCGGCATGCCCATCCTCTTCCACTGCGGCTCGCTCTACGGCTGGCTGCGCGACTGGATGGGCCTCGAGAACCTGTCCATCGCCCTGATGACCGACCGCGCCTGGGTCGAAGAGATGATGGAACACCTGACCCGGATGGACCTTGAGTTCATCGAGCGCCACATCCCGGCGGGCGGGGTCGATCTCGCCTGGTGGTGGGAGGACATGTGCTACAACCACGGTCCGCTCATGTCGCCCAAGCTCTTCGAGGAGCTCATGGTGCCCCGCTACAAGCGGATCACCGACGCCCTCAAGACGCGCGGCATCGCCGTCAACGTCCTCGACTGCGACGGCCGGATCTACGAGCTCGTCCCGGGCTGGCTCAGGGGCGGCATCAACTGCATGTTTCCCATCGAGGCCCTGCACACCGACCCCTGGCGGCTGCGGGAGGAGTACGGGAGCGACGTGCTTCTGCTCGGCGGCGTCGACAAGATGGCCCTGATCGCCGGCAAAGACGCCATCGACCGGGAGCTCGAGAAGCTCCACCCCCTCGTCGAACGCGGCGGCTACCTGCCCTGCGTCGACCACCGCGTCCCGCCGGACGTCACTTACGAGAATTACCTCTACTATCTCGAAAAGAAGAAAGCTATCCTCTGACGCGGCTTTTCATTCCATCCGGAATTTCGCCTCGCGCGGCCAGATCTCGGCTTCAGGCCGGTCGAACTGCAGGAACTCGACAGGCGCCCCGTTGTCGACGATGAACGCGACCGTGACGCCGTCCGACGGACTGTTGGGCGCAATAAGGATGCTCTTCCCCGCGATGGCCGCCTGGAGATCGTCGACAACGAAAGCGACGTGCGGGACCGTCTTGACGAGTTCCGGCAGGGGGCAGTCCGGGTCGAATTTCATCCATTCGATGCCATAGGGGCTCTGGATATAACCCGAGGAATACATTTTAAATTCCGCGACATGATCGCTTTCGGGAAGGGCCCGGTCCGTGGGGATGCCGAGGTGATGGTAACGAAGCTGGGGCATGATGAGAGCTCCCGGAGCGCCGATGGCCCGCTAGGCCCGGGCGACCCGCTCCAGCCGCTTCATGATCGAGAAGATGAAGCCGGCGGACAGGATGCAAGCACCAGCAAGGATAGCCCACACGGCCCAGAGCGGCACACGCTCCCAGAACCAGGCGGTGACCCCGACGAGGGAGTTGCCGACGGCCGTCGCGGCGAACCAGCCGCCCTGCATCAGGCCCTTGTACTTAGGCGGGGCGACGCGCGAGACGAACGAGATCCCGATCGGACTGAGGAGGAGCTCGGCGATCGTCAGCATGAAATAGGTCGAGATGAGCCAGTAGACCGAGACCTGGGACCCGGCCGGGGCGACGAGGCCGCCGAGGGCCTTCGGGCTCAACAGGCCGATCGAGGCCACGATCAGGATGGCGTAGGCCACGGCCGTCGTGAGCATGCCGATGCCGATCTTGCGCGGCGCCGTTGGCTCCTTGCCCTTCCGGTTGAGCCAGCCGAAGATGCCGACGACGATGGGCGTCAGGACGACGATAAAGAACGGATTGAAGTGCTGGAACATCTGGGGCTGGAACGGGTTGACCGCGTCGTACCCGCTGTAGCGGAGGTAGGCCAGGACGCCGAATCCGACGAACGCGCCACCCCCCAAGATGCGGGCCAGTCTTCCCGAGGCTTTCCTCACAAGGAAGACGAGCCCCAGGGCGGACAGGAAGATGGGCAGGAGGCCGGTCAGGTCGAACCAGAGGTTGGTCGCCTTGCTCACGCTCGGGACGGTGTAGTCCCGGGCGAAGTAGGTCAGGGTCACGGCGCTCTGGTGGAAGGCCATCCAGAAGAAGATGACGACGAAGAAGACGAGGCCGAGGGCGACGAGTCGCTCGCGCGTCTGTTCCCGGGTCAACTCGACGACCTGGGACTTGAGGGCCTCAGACTTGGCCTTCTGGCGCACGGACAAGGCGGCCGTTTTGTAGTGCTTACGGAAGGCCCAGAAGATGGTCATGGACACGATCAGGCTGAGGCAGGCGACCCCGAACGCGTAATGGTAGGACTTGCTCAGAGTGTTGATGTAAGTTTCCGAGAATCCGCGCAGGGTGTCGGCGGTCACGGAGGAGTCCTGACCCTGGGCGATCGTCAGATAGGAGGCGATGTCGGCCAGCTTGTTTTTGAGGAGATCGTTGGCCAGGGCCGGGATGCGGGCGTCGTAGACGAAGTTGGACTTGCCCATGATCCAGTTGCATACCGCCATGGAGGCCGAGGGGGCGAACATGGCCCCGATGTTGATGCCCATGTAGAAGATGTTGAAGGCCCGGTCGCGCATGCCCGCGTACTTGGGGTCGTCGTAGAGGTTGCCGACGAGGGCCTGCAGGTTGCCCTTGAAAAGGCCCGTGCCCAGCGCGACGACGGCCAGGGCGGCGACGATGAGCGGGAGCCCTGTGTTCATCGCCGTTGGCAGGACCAGCATGACGTAGCCGATGAACATGACGATGATGCCCAGGCTGATCGTCCGGCCGTAGCCGAGGTAGCGGTCGGCCAGGAAGCCGCCGAGCAGGGGGAAGATGTAGACGCCGACCAGGAAGGTCGCGTACATCGAGCCTGCCGCGGCGGCCGACATACCGTACTTCGCCTGCATGAACAGAACGAAGATGCTGATCATCGTGTAGAAGCCGAAGCGCTCGCCCATGTTGGCGAAGAAGGCGACGAATAGGCCTTTGGGATGTCCTTTAAACATGGTTCACCGTCCTTTGATCTTCCGAGCTCACCAACTCAGGCTCTCGCGAAAAAGGCCGGAGACGGTCTGTTCCAGGGCCGTCCGGAACTTCTCGACGGTCGACACCTCGTCCCCGGTCCAATAATCCCGTATGAAAAGGGGCCGGCCGACGTTGACCTTGATCGTCGCCGGCACTCCCCACATGATGTGGGTCCCGAAAATCGACATGGGCGTGACGGGGACGGCAAAGCCATCCTGCTTGAAAAGGTTGTAGGCCATGATGGAAACGCCCCGCCGGAAGCTCTTGACGTAGGGGTTCGGGTCCTTGGGGTGGACGCGGCCCCGGCCCTGCAGGGCGATGACGGCCCTCCCCTTCCTCAGATAGTCCTGGCACTTGAGGATCGACTCGCGCTTGCTGCCGTAGATGTCGACGGGAATGGAGCCGACCTTGGCCGCATTCCCGGACACAAAGTGCACGATGTAGGAGTAAAGCGGGTTGAGGATGAGATGGACGAACCCGCCGAACTTGCCCATGTGCCGGTGCAGGTGACGGAGGACGAGCTCGCTCGCCTCTTTTTTATCGAAGATCATCTTGTTGGCGGTGAAGTAGATCATCCGCGGCACGGTCCGGAGCAGAATGGCCACGTCCTTGTAGCTCCCGATGTGGTTCCCGATGATGATGTTTGGGCCCTCTTGAACAAAGTTCTTGCCGCCGCGGAGGTCGATTTTCTTGGCAAAAATAAACGCCCGCGTCACGCGGTCGACGGACTTCTCGATGCGCTTGAATTCTTCCTCGAACGTGGCTATGGGCATGGGGATATTCTACAAAATCCGGCCGGAAAATTCAAAGGGCGCCCGGGACGGCGCGGCCTCTTGCGAACGCCCGTCAGGCGTGTTAATTTAGGTCAAGGAGGCGCCCATGGTCACTCTGATTCGCGGCGGAAACGTCTTTGCCCCCGAGCCGCTCGGCCGGAAGGACATCCTGCTTGCCGGAGGCACGATCGAGGCCGTGGCTGAACCGGGCCGCATCCGGGTCGACGGCCTCGAGGCCGAGGTCGTCGACGCCACCGGGAAGAGGGTCCTCCCCGGCCTCATCGACCCCCACGTTCACTTCCTGGGAGGCGGAGGCGAAGGCGGGCCGGCGACGCGCGCCCCCGAGATCCGGGTCGAGGACATCGTCTCGAGCGGCGTCACGACCGTCATCGGCTGTCTGGGGACGGACGGCGTCACCCGCCACATGACCTCCCTCCTGGCTAAGGCCCGGGCTCTCGAGCTCGAGGGCGTCTCGACCTTCATCTATTCGGGATCGTACGAGGTCCCCGTCCGGACCCTGACCGGGAGCGTCCGGTCGGACCTCGTCGTCATCGACAAGGTTATCGGAGCGGGCGAGGTCGCCGTAAGCGATCACCGCTCTTCGCAGCCGACCTTCGACGAGATCGCCCGCCTCGCGGCCGAATGCCGCGTCGGCGGCATGCTCGGGGGGAAGGCCGGGGTCCTCCACCTCCACCTGGGCGACGGGAAACGCAGGCTCGAACTCCTCTTCCGGCTCATCCGCGAAACGGAGATCCCCGTGACCCAGGTCATCCCGACCCATGTCAACCGCAACCCGGGGCTGTTCGAGGACGGACTCGCCTGGGTGGCGGCGGGCGGCTGCGTCGACATAACCGTCGGCGCGGACCCCGCCCCTCCCGATCCCGAGGTCAGCCCCGAGGAGTGCATCGCCCGCTTCCGAGAAAAGGGCCTGCCCTTCACCCGAATGATGATGAGTTCCGACAGCAACGGCAGCCTGCCGGTCTTCGACGAAGACGGCAAGCTCGTCCGGCTGACGATCGCCACGGAAAAGGACCTCTTCCGCAAGTTCAGGGACGTCCTCCGCAAGGACCTCCTGCCGCTCGAAACGGCCGCCCGCGTCTTTTCGACCAACGCCGCCGACTTCTACAAGCTCGGAAAAAAGGGCCGGATCGAGCCGGGCCGTGACGCCGACCTCATCATCGTCGGCGGCGATCTCGGGCTGAGCGATGTCTTCGCCCGCGGAAAACGGATGATGTCCGGCGGGCGGCTCGTCGCCCGCGGCACGTTCAGCGCCTGAGGGGATACCCATGGCCGAAAAGATCACCGAACCGGCCGCCGCGCCGCCGGATCAGCCTCAAGCTCCGGTTTCCGGGCGGCCGCCGAAGTTCGGCGTCGCCCTCATTCCGCTCGTCGCCATGGCCCTGCTCCTCGGCGTCGGCTACGGCGTCTACAAGATCAAAGCCCAGGTCCTCCTCGTCGCCGCCGCCTCGATCACCGCGTTCATGGGCCTCGCCCTCGGCTTCAAGTGGAAGGACATGGAGCGAGGCATCGTCGACAGCATCCACAAGGCCATGCCGGCCATCCTGATCATGCTCTCGGTCGGCATCCTCGTCGGGTCCTGGATGGCCAGCGGAACCATCCCCATGGTCATCTATTACGGCCTGAAGCTCATCTCGCCCAAGTTTTTCCTGGCCACCGCCTGTCTCGTCTGCTCGGTCGTCGCCGTCGCCTCGGGCACTTCCTGGGGGACGATCGGAACGGTCGGGGTGGCCTTCATCGGCATCGCCACGGGCCTGGGCATCCCTCTCGGCCCGGCGGCCGGGGCGGTCGTGGCCGGCGCCTACTTCGGCGACAAGATGTCGCCTCTCTCCGACATCCCCAATCTGGCCACGGTCATCTCCGGGTCCAACCTCTTCGACCACATCAAGCACATGATGTGGTCGGCGGTTCCGGCCTGGCTGGCCGGCCTCGTCATCTATTTCTTAGCCGGCCTGAAGTACGGGGCGGTCGCGGTCCAGTCGGAGACGCTGGACCTGATCCTCAGCACGCTCAAGTCCAACTTCCGGTTCAGCGTCCTCCTTCTTTTGCCCATGGTCGTCATCTTCTATTTCGCCGTGGCCAAGAAGCCGACCATTCCGGCCATGATTCTGTCCTCCCTCGTCGCCGCGGCCCTGGCCGTCCTCGTCCAGAAGATCCCGCTCACGGTCGTGGCCACGGCCATGAACTCGGGCCTCCCGGCACGGACGGGCGTTGAGGTCGTGGACAGGCTCCTGGCCAAGGGCGGCATGATGAGCATGATGGAGACGCAGCTCATCGCCTTCACCGCCTTCGCCTTCGGGGGCATCATGCAGAAGACGGGGTGTCTGGCCGTCATCCTGGAGCGGGTGATGAAGTTCACCCGGGAGGTCTGGAGCCTCGTCCTGACGACGATCGGCGCGGCCGTCCTCTCGGCCATGATCACCGGAAGCTCCTACCTGTCGATGATCCTGCCGGCCGACCTCCTCGCGCCCATCTTCAAGAAAAAGGGCCTGGCCGCCAAGAACGTGTCGCGCATCATCGAGGAAAGCGGCGGGATCATCGTACCCCTGATCCCCTGGAGCATGGCCGGCGTCTACATCACCGGGACCCTGGGGGTCTCGACCTTCGCCTACCTGCCCTGGGCCTTCATGAACTATCTCTCCGTTGTGATGCTGGCCGTCTTCGGCTTCACCAAGTGGACGATGGCCCCACGCCTGCGCGAGGATGAAACCCAACCGGGAAGCTGACGTCACCCGTCAGCTTTCCTCGTCCTCGCCCTTCTCGGCCTTCTCGAGCGCCTTCTTGAACAGCTCGTCGGCCTTGGAGTGCTTCTCCTTCTGGAGCTCGAACGAGGCGTCGAACTTGCGGTCGAACCCGCTCCGCCGTTTGTGCTCCTTGACGAGGAGGTCGTCGAGCGAGCCTTTTTTCCGCTTGGCTTTCTCGGACCGCAGGACGGCCCTTGTTTCGCCATCGACCCAGAGTGTCGCCTCACAGCAGGGGCAGATCAGCGAAAAGACGTGGGCTTCATCCGTTATCTCGGCCATGGGGCGAATGTAGCATAACCCGCCCCCCCGCTTCAACTTTAACGATCCGGCTCCGGCACAACGGGAGCGACCTTCGCTTCTATCCCGTATTTCTTGAGCAGCTTGAACAGTCCCTGGCGGGTCAGCCCCACTTCGGCCGCCGTCCGGGTCCGGTGATACCGGCAGCGGACCAGGGCCTCCCTGAGGAACCGCTTCTCGAAATCCGCCTTGGCTTCGGAGAAACGGTGGGAGGCACGCGAATAGATCTCCCCGGCCGGGTTGATCTTGGGCGACAGGAATTCCTCGAGGATGAGCGGCGCTCCGTCGGCCATGACCAGGCATCGCTGGACCTCGTTCTGGAGCTCGCGGACGTTCCCGGGCCAGGGGTAGCGGAGGAGCATCTCCAGCGCGACGGGCGAAAGGAACGGCCGGGGTTTGCCCATGGACAGGGAGAATTCATCGAGGAAGTGGTTGAGGAGGAGCAGGGCGTCCTCCGGCCTTCCCCGGAGGGGCGGCAGGTCGATGGCGATGATCTTCAGCCGATAAAAGAGGTCCTGGCGGAAACGGCCCCGCTCGACCTCGTGGTCGAGGTCCTTGTTCGTGGCGCTGACGAATCGGGCGTCGACGGCGCGGTGACGCGTCTCGCCGACCCGGCGGACTTTTTTCTCTTCGAGGACGCGGAGGAGCTTGGCCTGGAGGGCGAGCGGCAGGTCGCCGATCTCGTCGAGGAAGAACGTCCCGCCCGTGGCCTCCTCGACCAGACCCGTTTTGTCCCTCACGGCGCCGGTGAAGGCCCCCCGGGCGTGGCCGAAGAGCTCGCTCTCGATGAGGGCTTCGGGGATGGCGGCGCAGTTGACGGCGACGAACGGCCCGGCCCGACGCCGCCCCGTTTCGTGGATGATTCTGGCGGCGAGTTCCTTTCCCGTGCCGCTCTCCCCCGAGATGAAGACGGGCGCGTCGGTGTCCCGAATTTTTTCGATCATGGCCCGGACACGCCGGATGGGGAGCGCCGTCCCCATGAACGGGCTCCCGGCTCTGTCGTCATCCCGCGAGGAAGTCACACCCTCTTGGCCGCGGTTTCCATTTCCCCTCAAAAGGTAGAGAACGGGCGATATGGCCAAGGTCAGGAACTCCATGTTTTCCCGGGTGAAGGGGCGGCCGGCGGCGTTTCGGGCCAGGTAGGCGACGCCGGCGGGGAGGCCCTGGAGCGTCCAGGGATAGGCCAGAAGGCTCCGGGGATGGCCGTTCCCATCGAGCTCCAGGTCGGCGAAGAGCGGCTCCGAAGCGAGGTTTGTGACGAGGACCGGCCGGCCCATCTCGAGGACACGGCGGACGATCGTTTCGTCCGTGTCCCGGATGGGGCCCCCTCCGCCGTTCGTCCCATCCATCCCCTTGGAGGTTTCGAAAACCTTGTTCCCTTTTCCGTCGAGCGTCCGGAAAAGGGCCTGGTCCGAGGGGATCTGGTCGAAGATGGCCTCGGCCAACCGGGAAAGGAATCGATGCGCCATGGGACCTTGGGGAAACATCACTTAATGCCTTCATTAAAGCAACGCTCGCCGCGGTCGGATTTTCTCAGAGATCGGGGCCGCTTGCGGACCTTCGCAGGAATCTCATAGAATAGGGCGCCGACCATTCCCTAGCCTGCGCGTATTCCAAGGAGGCGTCTATGGCAAAAATCGCAATGATCCTGGGGGCCCTGTCCCTGTTGGGATTCGGTTTTGCCGCGGAACGCGAGCCGACGGTCGCCGACGCCCTGAAAAACATCCGCGTCCTGGCCATCTCCGCGAACGGACGTCCCGTCGACCGGACCGTGGCCGATGAATTCCACCGCGACCTCGCGCCCCAGGCCGAGATCAAGGCCCCCGGCCAGGCCGGGCGGCACGAAAAGGGTGTCTTCCGCATCGCCATCGCCGACGAAAAATTCCTCGCCGGACCGTCGCTCGACGCCCTCCGAAAGACGAGCGGGAAAAGCTGGATGTTCCTCAAGCTCGCCCCGGACGGAAGCGGCGAGCTCACGACGTCCGCGCCCCACCTCCTTTACGCGCTCTATTCTCTGCTCAAGGAGGACTGGCTCGCGCTCGACGCCGCCGGGTTCGAGAACGGGAAAGTCGTCGTCCCCCGTTTCTCCCGGCTCGAGGGCGGCGACAATTACCTGGCCAACCCGAAGCGGGTCGCGGCCGGCTACGATGCCGAGCGCTCCGTCCGCGAGCTGGCCCGCCTCGGTTTCAGTCACGTGCCGGTGAACGCCCTGGCCAAGGACATGCCGGCTGAGCAGGGGCCGCCCGGGGAGATCTACTACCGTTTTTATTATTTCAGCCCCGACCTCGACCAATTCGTCGAGACGCCCCTCAACGCCGGGGCCTACTCACCCGAATATCTCGAGGCCAACCTGACGCTTCTCAAGGAAAATGCCCGCCTCGCCGCCAAGTACGGCCTGACGCCCGGCCTCAACATCAGCTCGCCGCGCTCCGTTCCCGATGCCGTGCTCGAAAAGTACCCCTACCTCCGCGGGGCCCGTGTCGACCACCCCTTCAGGAGCTATCGTCCGCGCTTCACGCTGACCCTATCCCATCCCGCTGTCCGCTGGCACTATGCCGAGCTCATGCGGCGGCTGATGCGCGAGGTCCCCGAGCTCGGCTACATCTACCTTTGGACGAACGACAGCGGCTCGGGTTTCGAGTATACGGCCAGCCTCTACGCGGGACGGAACGGCGGCGCCTACCTCGTCCGCGAGTGGAAATCGCACGAAGCCATCGCCAAGGCCGCGGCCGACAACGTCCTCCGCTACTTCCGAACCCTGCGGGACGCGGCCGCCGAGACCCGGCCGGACTTCCGCCTCCTCTTCAACCTCTTCTCCTTCTCGAACGAGGAGGAATTCATCCTCGACGGCTTGTCCGAAGGGCTCGACCTCTGGGTCGCACCGAAGGAGCTCGACGACTCGCCGCGCGGCAAGCGGCTGAAGGCCCTGCCGAAGAAGGGCAGCGAGATCTTCACCACGACCCGGCTTCAGAACAACTTCCTGCTCGGCATCCCCTCGCCCTGGCTCGCGGCCGAAGAGGTCCGCGGCCTCCAGGCGGCCGGCTTCGACAAGGCCCAGGTCACGGTCGACCCGGCGCCGCTCGCCCCTTACGACGTCAATCGGGACATCCTCAGGGCCCTCAACTTCGACGCGAGCGCGGACGTCGACGCCGTCGTGTCCGCCGCGGCGGCCCGCCTCGTCGGAAAAAGCGGCGCCCCGGCCCTGGTCAAGGCCTGGCGGCTCTGCGATACGGCTGTCCGCGGCTTCCCGTCGATCGGGCTCTACGGCGATAACAACTGGGGCTTCCCCTGGTACCGGCTCCTCGTCCGGCCCTTCGCCCCGGATATCGAGAGGATCCTGGAGGCCGAGCGCGCCTATTACGAAAAATATATGACCGTGACCTTTAATAACCCCAACCTCGTCGACCTGGGCACGGACATCCTCTGGACCCTCATGACCCGCGACCAGGCGGACGCGGCCGTGGCCCAGGCCGACCAAAGGACATGGAAGCCCCTGGACGAGGCGATCGGGGTCCTGAAGGACGCGGTTCAATCGGCCAAGGGAGACGCACGGGAGGTTTTCGTTGACCAACTCGACCGGCTCCGGGCCCTGCGCTGCTATTTCCGGACGCTTCGCAACACGGCGGCCTGGGTGGCCGGCGTCCACGGCTATATAGAAGCCAAAGACGCGGCCGAGAGAGAGAGACGCCTGACCATGGTCAGGACCATGGTTGACGACGAGGTCGGGAACGCCCGCGTGCTGGCCGCGCTTTTCGAGGCGTCGAAGACACGGTTCATGCCCATCGACCCGACGGGTGAGACCTTCAACATGTACGGGACGAACCTGGCCGAGCTCATACGGAGAAAAATCGCCCTCATGGAAAAACACAGGAACGACGAACCCCGCATCGACCCGGATTTCATGTGGCGTCTGCCGCCGGACTCCGGGCTCGACCCGAAAGCGTATATCAAGTACTGATATTATCTTGGGATATTCGTCGAGGAGGAGAGGTCGAAACATGAAAACCCGGACGATCGCCTATTTCGCGGCTTTTCTCGTCTTTTTAACGATTTTCGCCTCAACGGTCCCGTCCCTCGGGGCCCAGTCCCAGACGCCCGACCGCCTCCAATGGTTCCGCGAGGCCAAATTCGGCCTGTTCATCCACTGGGGCGTCTATTCCATGATCGGGCGAGAGGAATGGGCCCGCCAGATCCTCCAGATCCCGCTCAAGGAGTACCAGTACTACGCCGACAACTTCAATCCGGTCGACTTCGACCCGGACGCGTGGGCCGAGCTGGCGAAGGACGCCGGCGTGAAATACATCGTCATCACATCCAAGCACCACGACGGCTTCTCCATCTTCGACAGCGCCTACACCGACTACGACGTCATGAAGGCCAAGTACGGCAAAGACATCCTCGGCTCTCTCTCGGCCTCCTGCAAGAAGGCCGGGATCCCGCTCGGCTTTTACTACTCGATCATGGACTGGCACCACACCGACTACCTGCCCCGGCGTGGCTGGGAGACCGACCGGAACGTCAGGGGCGCCGACTTCGGACGATACATGGACTTCGCCACGAATCAGCTCAAGGAGCTCGTGACGAAGTACGACCCGGCCGTCCTCTGGTTCGACGGCGAGTGGGAACACTCGAACGAGGAACAGCGGGCCTTCGCCATCGGAAAGATGCTCCTCGGCCTGAAGCCGGCGCTCCTCATCAACGACCGGCTATACAAGCGCGAGCCCGGCTACGGCGACTTCGGGACGCCCGAGAACTACGTCCCCCCTACCGGCATCCGCAACCCGGACGGCAGCCCCCGTCTCTGGGAGGCCTGCTATACGATGAACTGGAACGGCTGGGGCTACAACCGCACCGAGACCGAGTTCCACAGCTCGAGCCAGCTCATCCGCCAGCTCATCGAGATCGTCAGCAAGGGCGGCAACCTCCTCCTCAATGTCGGGCCCCAGCCCGACGGCAGGATCCAGGCCGATTTCGTCGCCCGGCTGAAGCGGATGGGCGAATGGCTGAAGACGAACGGCGAAGCGATCTACGGGACGACGGCCAGCGTCTTCGAGCGCCTGCCCTTCTTCGGCCGATGCACGGTCAAGGGAACAAAGCTCTACATCCACGTCATGGGCTGGCCCGCCGACGGTAAGATCCGCCTGCCGGGGCTCAAGACGGACGTGAAAAAAACCTATTTGCTGACAGGTCCCGACAGGCATTTGATATTCAAGCGGGCGGGGAAGGACGTCATCATCACTCTTCCGGAACGGGAGCGTGACCCCGACGCGACGGTCGTCGTCGTCGAGCTCCAGGGCCCGCCCGAGGTCGAACCCTACAAGACGGGTCCGGAGAAGGACGGGCGGGTCGTGCTCCCCGTCTATCTCGCCGACATCCAGTCGGAGATGGGCCAGCGCGCCTACCTCGATCATTTCTACAGGACGACGATGCTGGCCAACTGGCAGAACGTCAACGACTACCCGGAGTGGATTTTCACGACGGACAAGGCCGGGGCCTTCGAAATACTGGCCTCCTACGCCAGCATGTGGGGCGGCAAGGCCGCCTATAAGGTCGAGGTCGACGGGCAGAAAATCGCCGTCCAGACAGAATCGTCGCCGAGCGTCTATTTTCCCAAGACGTTTCCCGTGGGCAAGGTCACCCTCGGGGCGGGCGAGCACAAGCTCCGGGTCAGGATCACGTCCGTCGTCAACAACCACGCCATGAACCTGGAAAAGATCGTCCTCGTCCCGGCGAAGTGAATAATGTTGAGCTCTTCTCCCGTATTCGGGGAATCACGGCAATGAACGCCCTCCTTCTCCCCCCGGCCCCCTGGGAACCAGTCCCGACAGTTCCCCCATCGCCAAGCGATGGGTCCCCCTCCGCTACGGGGGTCTTCAGGACGGCATTCACCGCCGTGGGATATTCCCCGAAAGCGGGAGAAGAACCAATTTTTGGAGGCACCATGAAACTCGTAAGGCTGGCGGCAATTTTATTCGTCATCGTGACCGCCGCAGGCGCCGGGCCGGCGGCCGTCCAGGACGCGGCGAAGGCTGGCTGGGCCGATACTTTCACCGTCGATAAAAAGGACTTCGTCTCCGCCGGCTCGAACACGTATTTCCGCCTCGAGCCGGGCTACCGCCTGAAACTCGAAGGACGGGAGGGTTTGAGCCGGGTCACGCTGGTCATCACGGTGCTGGACGAGACGAGGATCGTCGACGGTGTCGAGACCCGGGTCGTCGAGGAGCGGGAGTCCAAGGGCGGCAAACTCGTCGAGGTCTCCCGGAACTTTTTCGCAATCAACACGGCCGACCGGGGCGTTTATTATTTCGGCGAAGAGGTCGATATCTACAAGGACGGCCAGGTCGTCGGTCACGAGGGCGCCTGGGAATCG
>Ga0214473_10004672_pt1 | contig 16458 bp, 16 predicted proteins | sample RVTome_7_FD_203509 | JGI IMG/M metagenome (GOLD analysis project Ga0214473, IMG submission 203509) | Soil microbial communities from uranium-contaminated site in the Upper Colorado River Basin, Wyoming, United States - RVT98D197 | ecosystem: Environmental > Terrestrial > Soil > Contaminated >... | reverse complement strand
TTATAACTTCAGCAATAATGCCGAGCATACCAACGATGAAAATACCCTTATAATTCATAATCAGGATATCGCGGCAGTATACACAGCAGAATTTCAACAAATCTATGATCTCTCACAAAGGTGACCGATAATGGAAACGAATGGGAAATTTTACCTGGGTCGTATCTTTGATGTCCAACAAGCCAAAGCCACCGAACAGCCGCTGCTCTACGAGCCGGCTGATCTGACCACCCACGCAGTCGTGGTCGGTATGACCGGTTCGGGCAAGACCGGGTTATGCATCGATCTGTTGGAGGAGGCGGCACTCAATAATATCCCTGCGCTGATGATCGACCCCAAAGGGGATATCACCAATACCCTGCTCCACTTCCCCGATCTGCTGCCTCAGGACTTCCAGCCGTGGGTCAACCCGGATCAGGCACGCCGGGCAGGCAAGACTATGGAGCAAGCCGCAGCAGATGCTGCCCAGCTGTGGAAACAAGGCCTTACGGATTGGGGCATCGACTCAGAGCGAATGCTTAAGCTGAAGAATTCAGCCCAGTTCGCGGTTTTCACCCCGGGTTCTGACGCAGGCATCCCGATTAATATCCTGTCGTCATTGAAGGCCCCCTCCATCGCCTGGGAGAGCAACAAGGAAATGCTGCGGGAGAAAATATCCGGCACGGTGACGGCTTTGTTGGGTCTGGTGGGCTTGCAGGATATCGACCCGGTGCGCTCGCGTGAGCACATCCTGCTCTCCAATATCTTTGAAAATGCCTGGAATCAGGGTAAAGACCTCGACCTGGGTGAGCTGATCTTGCAGACTCAATCACCACCTTTCCCCAAGTTGGGTGTATTCGACGTAAACACCTTCTTTCCAGAAAAAGAGCGCTTTGAGCTGGCCATGCTGCTTAACAACATCCTGGCTGCACCGGCATTCCAGGTATGGATCGAAGGCCAACCGCTTGACGTCCCATCCTTGCTGTATACCCCTGAGGGGAAAATCCGTCACAGTGTATTTTACGTCGCCCACCTCAGCGATTCTGAGCGTATGTTCTTCATTACACTGCTATACTCAGCAGTAGAAACCTGGATGCGCTCACAGACTGGAACGACCACTTTACGTGCTCTGGTCTATTTTGATGAGATCTTCGGGTATTTGCCCCCCGTTGCCAACCCACCTTCCAAGCAGCCCATGCTCCGTATGTTGAAACAGGCACGTGCTTTCGGGGTGGGGCAGGTACTGGTAACCCAGAACCCTGTCGATGTGGATTACAAGGCGCTTTCCAACGCGGGTACCTGGATGATTGGCAAGCTACAGACGGACCAGGATAAGCAGCGATTATTGGATGGTCTGGACAGTGCCATGTCGGGCAGCCTGGATCGGGCAGAGTACGACCGTCTCATTTCGACCCTGGGAAAACGTGTATTCCTCTTGCACAATGTGAACGCCAAAGGGCCAGCACTGTTCCAGACCCGTTGGGCGATGAATTACCTGACCGGGCCCCTGACCCGCTCTCATATCCCTGAGCTGAATGAGCTTGTTGCAGCCACTTTACCAGTACCAGCATCTGCAGCAGCTATCTCGCAACCGGAGGTCATGGCTGGGCAGAGGGCAACCCCGCCAGCGTTCCATCCGGTCTCCGCTTCACCTGCTCAAGCAGGGACGCAGTTCTCGTCCACCCGCCCCACGATTCCCACTGGAATCGCTGAGTATTTTCTGCCCAATAACCTCACGTTTACCCAGGCATTCAAAGCCGCCGGGCGTGAATTCCCTCCCGAAGCCTTCAGCCTGGGGTTGATCTATCGCCCGGTCATCCTTTCCCAGACAAGCGCCCGCTTATATAATTTGAAATATAAGCTCGATGTAGACACATACAAGACCGCACTAGTTGAAAACCCTGACCGGCGGGGTGTCATCCGCTGGGACAATTACCCCACCGATCGGATCGATCCAGGGTTGCTCGACCAGGTGCCTGACCCGCAAGCCCGCTTCGCACCCCTTGAAGCCCCTTTGAGTGATGTCAGGTTGATGAATTCCTTAGAGAAGGACTTTCTCGAATGGGCTTATCGCACTTCAGCGGTGACAGTACGCGGAAACGAGACCCTTAAAATTTACGCCGGACCCGAGACAACAGAAGGCGAGTTTCGCACGCAATGTGCTAATTCCGCCCGCCAGGCGCGTGAGGCTGAGCTTAAGAAAGCCTCAGCGACTTATGACGCCAAGTTGCGCACATTAAACGAGAAACTGGATCGTGAACAGCGCGAGCTAAAACAAGACCAGGCAGAACTGTCCAGTCGTAAAATGGAAGAGCTCGGCACCGGTCTGGAGACTGTGGCAGGCTTCCTTGGGTTTGGTCGCAAACGCTCGATTTCTTCTTCCATCACCAAGCGCCGGATGGCTAAACAAGCCAAGGGCGATGTGGAAGAATCGGTGGATGTGATTAAAGATATCCAGGAACAAATTACCGCAATTGAGGCCGATAAGTCGGATGCTCTGCAGGCTGTGAATGATAAATGGGGTGAGGTGGCTAACCAAATCACCGAGATCCCGATCAGCGCACAAAAGAAAGACATCCTGCTTGACTTCTTTGGGGTGGCATGGATACCCTATCACCTGGTGAAGATCGGTGAACAGCTGGTCGAGCTACGTGGGTTCTCAACCAGGTAGCATGGCGATTCCTGATCCGCGTTACACCATCCGCGACCCGCGGGGCAACCTGATCCGTGTCGATCTCAGGCGAGATAAACGCCTGAAGGTAACTTCACGCTGGGAACGTTTACCCGATGGCTCTTTATTGATACGCGTTCCATTCAGCTTACCCAGGCACAAAGTAAGCTCCTTGCTGGAGCAAGTTGCCTCCCAGCTTGAAAAAGTTAATCCATTGCAGCAGCAGCGGACCGATGCCGACCTGAACCAGCGCGCTGAGCTAATCAACCGCAAGCACTTAAATGGGAGCATCCAATGGAATGCCATCCGGTGGGTGAGCAATATGCAGTCTCGCCTGGGTAGCTGTTCAAGGGGAGGTCCGACGGATGGCGAAATTCGGATCAGTAACAAAATAAAAAATTGGCCAGATTGGGTGGTTGATTACGTGATCGCCCATGAATTGATGCACCGTAAATACCCCAACCACTCGGATGCATTTTGGAGCGACCTGAAAGCCGCCTATCCGCTCACAGAAAAGGCGCGCGGCTTCATTCATGGGGTGGGTTTTGCTGCCGGGCGACCCCTTGAAGATGACTAGGTAAAAAATTGGGACGCTCAATGACCGGCTCGATCAGTGAGCCAAAATGGAATGGTACGTAACTTGCAACCAGGGTATAACCATGGAAAATAATCCCTCCACACTTCCCGATTATATGAATGCGGTGGGCTTACTTAATCGCCGCGAAATCGAAGCGCGCTTGCTCGCCCCCCTGCTGGATGCTCTGAGCGCTGAGTTTGATCGTGAGCGGGTCTGGGAGATCGCCCAGGATGTCATCCAGGAAATTGCCCGCCAGCAAGGTGCCCAGCTTGCCAACAGTGTGGAAAAAAACGACCTGGAGCACTTTGCAGATGTACAAGAAACCTGGAAAAAAGATAACGCCATTCAAACCGAAGTGCTCGAGCTGACAAACAAGAAATTCTCGTTCAATGTATTCCGTTGTCGGTATGCTGAGATGTATCATCACCTGGGCATTCCTGAGCTGGGGAAAATGCTATCTTGCGACCGCGATTTTGCCTTGATCAAAGGTTTCAACCCGAATATCCGACTCACCCGCGCCCAAACCATTATGGAAGGGGCGGACATCTGTGATTTTCGATTTGAAGTGGTGCCAACTAAGAAACCCCACGGATGATTTGCTTGACGCAGGTTTCGGATTATGCTAGTATCACCTAAGCAGCGCCTCCGTGTCGAACATGTTTACAGCTGCCGGGAAGCTTCGGCGACTGAATGAAGGAGACAGAATTATCATGAAACTCAAACGCTCTTCACGTACTTTTATCATTCTCTTGCTGATTGGTATTATTGTATTTGGACTGACATCCTGCAAGTTGCCTGCTTCTAAAGGTCCTCAATCCGCTGAGGCAACCAATGAGGGGTTCCCCGTCCCAGGCGAAACCGAGCAAACCTCCGGCGGGATTGACGTCAGCACATTTGCTACACAAACTGCTCAGGCGAAGCCTCAAGGGACGACACCTTCACAGGTGCCATCGGAAAATCCGACCCAGACTTCTCCCTACCCAGCACCTACCAATGTGCCAGGTGCTCCTGAGCCAACAGCCGCCCCAATCACATATGTCCAACCCACACCTGGCGGTCCACCTGCATCTTATATCCTTGCGGAAGGTGAATTTCCATTCTGCATTGCCCGCCGGTTCGATGTAAATCAAACAGAGCTGCTCACCCTGAATAGTCTCACCCCCGCGTCCTTTTTCTATGCCGGGCAGGAATTGCTGATCCCGCAGACGGGTAACCCATTTGATGGTACCCGGTCCTTGCATGATCATCCCACCACCTATAAAATTCAAGCCGGCGATACGCTCAACAGCATTGCCTGCTACTTTGGTGACGTCTCACCCGATATGATCGCTCTCCAGAATAATCTAAGCTCCACTGACTTGCCCGCCGGAGAGGTTTTGATCATCCCATAAGTTAAACCCTGATTCTTACGAAGGTTTAAACGCTGAAATGGTTTAAACCTTCGTAAATTTTAAGGAGAAATATGTCCATCGAAGTCATTAAGCATGAAACGGTTTATCGTGGGCGTGCCTTCAATGTGTGGCGCGACGAAGTGCGCTTTCATAACCAAAATACCGCCGTTCTGGATATCATAGAGCACGTCGGCGCAGTCACCATCCTGCCCCTGGACGCAGATGGTCGGATCCTCTTCATTCGCCAATACCGCCACGCCGCTGGCAAAGAATTGCTCGAGCTCCCTGCTGGCACGATTGACGCAGGCGAGCAGCCTGAAAATTGTGCCTTGCGGGAGATCCGTGAAGAGACGGGGTTTGCCGCTGGAAAGATGGTCAGGATCGGTGAATTTTTCCTCGCCCCTGGCTATTCCACCGAATTTATGGTTGTCTATTTAGCCACTGAGCTACATCCCGACCCGCTGCCCGGTGATGCGGATGAATTCATCACCCTGGAGCCCATACCGTTCGAGCAAGCGTATGCTTTGGCGCTCAATGGCAAGCTGCAGGATGGAAAAAGCCTGGCAGCACTGCTTCTGGCTCGACCGTTGCTCTATAAATCTTAAAATCTCCACCCGATAGAGGAAGAATGGAAGAACCTAACGACCACTACGCAATGTTGCGGTTGATTTCGCTCATTCACCAGCTGGGATCGTGGGCGACTTCTTCGTTACGATTAACGTTTCCAGAAAACTGCGATTAATTAAAATAACCGGGGATTCGATCTTTACCTCGGAGAATAGAGGTGCAGTCAGGGTGGCATTATAAATGATGATGAAATGACTGGTGCCTTCGGTAAGCAAGGCAGAGAATTCGAACCGCCCTGACCATTCAATCGTCCCTGAGATGTCATAGATTCGGGTGGAAATTTGGACCGGGTACGGAAATAACCGTTGAAAGCCGCCTCTCATGACCCCCTGCAAACCCATATATTCGCGCTTGCTCAGGCATACGGCTGCCACTTCTGAGCGAACCAAGTATAGCTGGGTAGTGTAATTCGTCACACTCGAGGGCTTGTGGATGGGAGCTATACTGGCATCGTTGATCTCTAAATATGAGTTGGTTGTATCCGACAGCATTCCCACCAAGCCGCTTTGGATGACCTTGATCTGACCAAAAATGTAATGGCTGCTGGTTAAAATCTCGGCTGGGATGAGGCGATTGGCGATTGGCGAGACCATACCATTGCTCCACTGTGATAATCAATTATGAGGTTGAGGTCGATCCATGCTTCCAGGCAGGTTTCGCCGGCGTATCCGAGGCTTGCGACCCGTGGTTGGGCTAAGCAGCATGTTTAACCAGCTTACTGCACGTGTATCATATTCACGTTTTCCACATACATCACATACCCATGACGGAAAGTTCGGCACGGTGATGAGCTCATCATTCAACCAGGTAAAATAGGTAAGGTATTCCAGGCGAAAGACCCCTGTGTGGCATTCCGGGCAAATGCGCGAGTATTCCTGCGGTGAGTCGTCCTTTGATTTACCTGCGGATATTGTCGAATCATCGCTCATTTTATAATCGCCTCAGCCTCCTGGACGATCTTAACCCCCGCGCTTGCACCCAGGCGGTTCGCACCGGCTTTAATCATCGCCACTGCATCCGTGTAGGTGCGGATGCCTCCAGCAGCTTTGACACCCATTTCAGATCCAACCACACGGCGCATTAGCTCCACATCCTCGATCGTTGCACCTCCCGTGCCAAAACCAGTGGAGGTCTTCACAAAATCGGCTCCGGCTGCTTTGCTGATCAGGCACGCCAGGATTTTTTCACGGCGCGTAAGCAGAGCCGTCTCCAGGATGATTTTAGTAATTGCACCCTGGTTATGGGCAGTTTGGGTCACTGCCTGGATTTCATTCATTATCAACCCAAACGCTTCAGATTTCAATGCCCCAATATTAATCACCATGTCAATCTCTACCGCCCCGGCATTGATACACGCCAGGGTTTCATAGACCTTAAATTCGGGTAAGACTGCCCCTAATGGGAAAGCCACTACCGCGCAGATCGCCTCAGGGGCGTCCTTAAGCAGCCCGCACGCCAAGCGGAGATAGACCGGATTGAGGCAGACTGAAGCAAAATGATATTGCATGGCTTCCTGGCACAGGACCTTCACTTGGGCTGGAGTTGCCTCGGGTTTGAGTAAGGTATGATCAATCCAGCCTGCGATTTGCCTGCCCTCCGGGACCGTTAATTGAGCCGGTGTGGGTGGCAATTCTTGCTCATAATCTTGCGCCAGTGATACAAGTTGTGATAATTCCATCATCCTGTTTTCCAATCAATGCGCCGCATTAGCTAACGTTACATGATCGATTAATCCCCAGGCGGGGGGAGGCCAATATACCAGGACGGCTTTTCCAACCACGTAATCCATGGGGACTGTCCCCCAATCATGAGAATCGGAAGAATTGTTGCGGTTGTCACCCAGAACGAATAATTGACCTGTGGGTACCGTCCATGAACCGGAGTAATTCATTTTTACATCCAGATAGTTCTCGTCCAAAGATTGCCCATTGACATATACCAGGCCATTCATGACATTGACCTCGTCACCGGGCAAACCAATCACTCGCTTGATATACTCTTCCTTGGGGTCGCGTGGGAAGTGAAAGACAATAATATCACCGCGTTGTGGGTGTCCCAGCCGATAGCTCAAGCGGTTAACGACCACATACTCTCCTGAAACCAAAGTTGGTTCCATGCTGTCGCCGTCCACCCGGATGCGTGCGGAGATTATGTTAATGCTTACAAACAAAACTACGGAGAGGATCAGCGTCTCAAGAACATCCACCAAAAAGCTCAGAAAACCAGAACGTTTATTTTTAGGTTGAGAAAGCTCAGTAACAAACTCAGTTTGATTTGTATCCAAAATTCCTCCACATCCCAGGCATTATATAACCGCTCTCCCATCAGGGCAAGGGAAGGTGGATTAATGGATAGTGAGTCCCAACTGCCATGCCTAATGGGAGTTAACTATTTCCGGCGCGGCCGTAAAACTATCCGGATGGGAGTTCCCATAAATGCATGCTCCTGGCGAATGCAATTTTCTAAAAATCTCAGGTAAGTGAAGTGCACCAATTTGGGGTCATTCACATGGAGCAGGAAAACCGGTGGGTCATTCCTCACTTGGGTACCGTAATAGATTTTAAACCCCGCTCCACCGTGCGATGGTGCGGCATGACGGTCCTGGGCATGCTGCAGGACCCGGTTGATTTTTGAGGTTGGCAGGCGCATCAGCCGTTCTTCCTGAACCCTCAAAGCCAGGGGCAATACCTGGTCCACTCGCTGACCTGTCTTGGCCGAGATGAACAGGATCGGAACATAATCCATAAAGTTCAATTCTTGCCTGACAGTTTGAGTGTATTCAGCCATTGTGTGGGTATCCTTCTCGATTGCATCCCACTTATTCACCAAAACCACCGCACTCTTCCAGGCATCCAATATAAAGCCGGCGATGTGGGCATCCTGGGCGGTCAAACCTGCAGTTGCATCGAGTACGAGAAGGACTACATCTGACCTCTCGATGGCCTGCAAGGCGCGCAATACACTAAATTGCTCCACACCCGGAGTGATGTGCCCCCGGCGGCGGATACCCGCCGTATCAATTAGCTTTACCGGGATGTCTCCATAGATCAGGTGGGTATCAATCGCGTCCCGGGTGGTACCGGCAATTGGGCTCACGATAGCTCTTTCTTCCCCCAGGATCTGATTAAGCAGGCTGGACTTTCCCACGTTGGGTTTGCCAACAATGGCTATCTTGACCGAATCATCCTCAACATCTTCACCCTCATTTTTAAATGTGGCAACCAACGCATCCAGTAGGTCTCCTGTGCCCGTTCCATGCAAGGCGGATACTGGATATGGTTCCCCCAAACCCAGCTCATAGAATTCCATTGCAGCCAGCCGGCGAGCTTCATTTTCACACTTATTTACCACCAAAAGCACTGGGGGGCGGGTTTGCCCGTCTACCTCGCGTTGAGATTTACGGAGAATTTCCGCCACTTCATGGTCTGCCGGAGTCACACCACCCTCGGCATCGGTGATAAATAGCACCGCATCAGAATCCTGGATGGCAATCTCAGCTTGAGCACGAATCTGTTCGATAAAATCGGCCGAACCAATCGATAGTGGTTGTTGGTTGCGACCAGAACCGATGTGACTGGGGTCGATACCCCCGGTATCCACAATGTCGAATATCGTGCCTGCCCATTCAGCTTCCATCACCAGGCGGTCGCGGGTAGTGCCGGGGATATCATCCACTACAGCCAGACGTTCCCCTGCCAGGCGATTAAATAAAGTGCTTTTCCCAACATTAGGTCGCCCAACCAGGGCAACGATTGGTTTTGTCATGGAATATCCTTAAGGAATAGCGGTAGGGGTTGGAGTCTGTACCGGAGTACCAATTCCACCGGGTGTGCTCGTTTGGGTGGGCGTTGGAGCAATCGTAATGGTAATCTCAACCGTGGCAGGCAGCATCGAAACCTTTTGCACCCGATCGGGCAAGATATTTACCTGCGGAATAAATTGATAGGTGCCCGCTTCATATCCAGCCAGGTCCACCACAACCCTGACGTCCGTCGGACCCAGTGAATTCAGCACGGGTACGGGTCCTGAAAGGATGACATCCACTGTTATTGGAGAAACACGTGCCTCCAGCCCCGGAGCAAGCCCAATCACATCCACAGGCAGAGAAATAGCCAGGCTAGACTCGATCGTGGCAATACTTACCTGTACCAAAACCTTTGGATCACCCACAACCGAAATCCCTGAAGGCAGATTGAGCTCCACCAAGGTCTCAAAATCGTCCTCTTTGGCACTTAGGTCGATCGGTTGGGTCTCCACATATCCAGGTAAATTATTGACCAGCTCAGGGTCAGATGAAAAAACCACCACCCCAACCGGTGATACAAAAATGTTGGTCAATCGGTAGCCGCTGGCAACCTGCCCTATCGAGACCGCCCGGATGATCACATAACGATAGCCTCCCAAAAGGGTGATTGGCTGGGTGATCGTGATCAAGTCTGGCGATACTGTCAGCCCGTTGACCACCCTGCCCTCCTCGTCCAACAATAGAGGTGTTTCGTCCCTGATGATGGTCTGATTAGCATTGGTGATATCCATGGTCACGCGCACTTCTTTTACCAGCGAGACCAGCGATTCAGGCCCGGTCACAGTCACCTCCAAAGGATCGATCAACGGAGTTTGAGCCTGATAACCTACTGGAGGTTCACCCCTAACGACCGGATTGACCGGGAAGACCTGGGTAATAATGGAGTCAAGGGTAATGCTTAGTCGTTCCGGGTCCTGGCGGATCAGGCGCACAAGGTGGGGGGTGATTTGAACCTGAACCGGGACGTCATGCACACCGGGTCCCAGGTTGGAAAGGTCCACCCATGCGCGCACCGCTTGCTGATCATTATTCAGCTCAGTCCAAACCGAGGTGGGTGCCCTAAGAACCAGGGTGATGTTCCGGGACTCATCACCGATAATTTGTAAACCTGGGTCCTGCCCGATCATCTCGATCTGCACAGAACGAGCAAGGATATGCTCCTCATTCGGATCTGAAGCAATCACAGCAGATACCCAAACGATAACTGCCAGGATGATGGCGGTCAATAACGTGCCCAGGTTTTTTGCCAACCAGCGCAGGATTTTCACTGATTAAACCTCTCCTCCTGGTTGCTTGCCACTTGGATAAATACCTTTGAAAATATCAGCTAATCCTTGACGTTGTGTGTTGGGGTTGAAGAAAGTTCTCAGGATGTTTTCCAACCGGTCTGCATCCAGGCGGCGGATCATCCTCCCATTGCTTACCACTGAAATTGTCCCGCTCTCCTCAGATACAACCACTACGACTGCATCACTTACCTCTGAAATCCCAAGGGCAGCCCGGTGACGCAAGCCTAACTGCCTGTCAGGAGTGTGAGCCAATACGCCACTGGCTGATAGCGGCATCACACATGCGGCTGCCAGCAAGCGCGGTCCTTCCAGAATGACTGCGCCATCATGCAGGGGCGTGTTTGGATAAAATATTTGCAGGATCAATTCAGGTGTGACCTGCGCATCTACAATAACGCCGGTTTGAACGAATTCTTCCAAATTGTCCAGGCGCTGCAGGATGATCAGGGCACCATGCCGGCGGTCGGAGAGGCGGATGGCAGCATTTACCACCGCGGTGATGGATTTTTGAGTCCCTGGAGAGGCTTTCCCGTTGCTAAAAATAGAACCTGCCCTGCCAAGGCGTTCCAACGCACGCCGGATCTCTGGGGCAAATATGACCGGAATTGCCAGTACAAGCGCGGGTAGAGTCGTCCGCACTAGCCAGGAGAATGCAGGTAGTACCTCCGTGCTATTTAACAAGCTACCCAGAACAACCAGAAGCAGCACTCCCCGCAACAAGACCACAGCCTGAGTGTCGCGCAGTAATATCAACAGGCCAAAAAATATCAATGTGACGATTGCCAAGTCGAGAATACTCAGCCAATTGAGCCGTTCAATAACGAAGCCCAAACTTTCAATCAGGTAGCGAATAAGGTTTTCCACAAGGACCCTGGTTTATTATTTTATCTGCTGGTACCGTTTGGTTGCATGCACTTCAGCCTGGGTCAACAGGCGCGGTAATTTTTGCAAGCTAAACGGGTCGGAGCACTCGGTCTTTCCGCAACTGCTTGAAGAACATGGATTCCCCATTCCCCATTGTTTCCTGAGCAGCTTCTTGCCAGGCACGCACTCCCAAGGATTCGATGGTGCGTGATTCATAACCCAGAGACTTCCATACTTCTTCCTGCCTGGATAACTCAGAGGGCAAAAAAAGCAAAGCAATTTCACATTGTAAATCGCGGGAGGTAGTCTCAACCTCGTTCAAAAGAGCCTGCATCGCTTTTGATAGCGGCTGACTGGGCTCGATGTAAACTTCATCGGTTCGTTCCACTAGGTTTTCCACCTGCCAGCCTACGACCCCAACCGGTGCGCCATCCAATTTGAGGAATAAGAAAGCTTTTTCCCCGAACGCCGCCATGATATCTTCACTGGTGGGCTTTACCTTGCCATCGCTTAAGCGACCGATGAGGGTGGCTATCTCGGCTGCATGGCGTGGTCTGGCTTTCTCCACCATCAATTCTCCTTTAGGAGCTGCGATGGGCTTGGTGATGGCGGGTTCATAAGATGGGAAGAGCGCTTTCCAGGCTTTGGTTACCTGCACCCAGCTGTCTTCAAATGAACCTTCATTGTGGATTACGGTGTTGGCAACTTTAACTTTTTCAAGCTGAGGTGGCTGTGCATTTACACGTTGATGTGCCACCGCAGAGCTCATGCCGCGTTTTTGGGTCAGACGTTTTATCTGGGCATCCTTTTGGGCATAGGTGACCCAGATGGTATCGCAAGCCTGGCGCAGTGGACCCTCAAGCAGTTTGATGGCTTCGATGACAATCACGTTTTGAGAGGAACGCCGGATGAGTATATCCACCGCCTGGCGTACCAGTGGATGGACGATGGATTCGAGCTGGACCAGGGCATCTGGGTCAGAGAATACCACGCGTGCCAATTTGGCGCGGTCGATCTGCCCATCCGGAGCCAGGATCCACTTACCAAAGGTATCCACCACATTTTGGTAACCGGGGGCATCCTTGGCGATGGCGCGATGACCCAACGCATCCGCGTCAATACCATACGCTCCCAGGTGTTCCATCATCTTGCGGATCACGCTCTTACCGGTGGCTATATTTCCTGTTAAACCAATGACGAATTTACCCGGCCAGGCACTCATCTTGCCTCCTATTATCATTTTAGCCGCGCTAATGCAGAATGTCAAAGGTTATTGCAAAATAAATAGAAGAGGAGTGCTTTATTCTGGAAAACCATGAAAAGGTAATAATAATTAATATGCCACCGGAAGGTCGTCACCAAATAATACGATGAGCTCATAATAATGATATACTTTTAACTGAACTTCGTAAACAGCTTGAGCTTGTTTAAAGGAGACCTCCAAAAGTATTTTGATTTTTTACCAGTATGTATTTTTACTGCCTATTGCGGTTGCATTTCCCAGGAGTACCCATCATGAAAAAAAGTAACATCCTGCTAACCACCAGCCTGGTCGTTTTCTTATGCGTATTGCTCGCGGGCTGTACATCACAGGAATCCAAAACCAATACTGTTAAAACCGATCCAACCATACTGGATAAACCCAACCAATCCCAGTCCACGCCACCTAACAACTCAAATGCGTCTACATCTGATAACCAAACCATTACTATTACGCCAGGGGAACCCACAACACCAACTTTATTCTTGCCCATCCTGATCAATAATAGCTTCGCATTTCCGTATGTCCACCCTGCCGCCACCGACGGGCAGGACCTGCCACCCGAAAAATGGCAGGTATGGCCGGTGATTCCGGTTATCAGTGACCGCGCTTTGGATATTTACCGGGCTGGTATCAGCCAGGGAAACGATCCAATGCATTTTTCAAAAGTAGGTGATTGTCAGAATATACACCAATACTTCTTGGGATTGTTCGATTCAACTGGCACATTTCGGCTAGGTGAAAATTATGAATATCTGCAGGAAACGATCGACTACTTTTCCGGTAATTGGTCACGCGCCAGTGAAGCGGTGCGTACTGGTTTCAATGTAGCTTCTGTATTGGCTCCATTGCACGCCAACCCTCAAAACTGCCTGCCTGCAGAAACTCCGCTGGCTTGCGAAATCCGAATCTGGAATCCTTCGTTCGTAATCATCAGCATGGAAACCTGGACTACCGACCGACCCGTCGAGGCTTACGAAAATTACCTGCGCCAAATCGTTGAGTACGCCATTTCCAAAAATGTGCTGCCCATCGTGGGCACCAAGGCAGATAACCTGGAAGGGAATCAGGCGATTAACCAGATAGTCGCCCGCGTGGCTGCCGATTATGATATTCCGCTGTGGAATTTCTGGGCGGCAACAGATCCCCTTACTGATCAAGGACTGATGGAGGACCGCTTCCACCTGACCAATGGACCCAACTATTTTGATACTGCCGAATCAATGGATTTAGGTTGGCCAATCCGCAACCTGACCGGTTTACTTGCGATTGACGCAGTTTGGAAAGCCCTAAGATAATCTTCGATTGGGGGAAATTTGTAGCCTGTAAAAATAGATACCAAGGACTGCGCCGCCATTCCTCTAAGGAACTGGAAGCCAACAAATTACCCTTTGAGGAGTCTGCACGCCGGGGCGAAGTGCGTTCCTGGGGGTCGTTCACATGCCGGAAAACAATGAGGCCGGAAGAATCTGCTCCTGGTGTAGTGTAGTCAATCTCTTAACCCGCTCGCCAAAGGCTCACAGCCTGGTCAAGCTACGATTGGGGTGTACAGACTCATGACTTTGGATAGGTTATGCATGTGGTCGTGGTTGTTCACCGTTTGTTTATGTGTTATTATTTATTCGCCTATCCTTACATGTTAACGCTATTGGTTGGGGATTGATCATAGCTACATGGTCTGATTTCCAACAAGAAAGTAACTCAAATCGAATATGTTCACGCGCATCCAAGTAGATATCCAAAAGTTCTTTCACCAGGAAACTCTGGCAGAGCGCGGAAAACGCATGCTGCCGGGTGCATTGTACTGTGTCAGCGCGGCAAGCATTTATTCTGTGGTTTCCCCGGTGATTAACGTCATCTTTTATCCAGATTTGCATCTGGCAATGGATTGGGGCGGTCTTTTGATCCATTGGGTCGAGCTCGGAATAGTCGCGGCGCTGGCTGGAGCTATAGTCGGTTGGTTTACCGAAACCTACGAGGGGGTTGTCTTTGGTGGGGTGATCCTGTCCATTCTCCTACTGGTTGGGAACCTGGTTGCTTCCCTGGTAAGCGGTAGAGACGCCTCACTGATGGGTCAATCGATTATTATTACCATTCTACCGCTGGTCGGAGCGCTTATTTTACTGGCATGGGCAATCAGGATGGCAATCAACCGACATGTGCACATCAGGCAACGGGAGAAACCTGAAATTCAACGCAAGCGGTTGGTACAATTGACTGCCCTGGTTTGCCTGGTTGGATTGGTCCCGGGGGTGTTCGCCCTTTTTGGCACCGCCTCCTTATCTTCCATACGATCCATGAATAAGACCTTGCAAAACTACGCCATCGATCCGATGCTCGAATTTCGATTCCCGTACGAGAAGGTGCCGGCCTTGAAGGATCACTTTGGCATGGACTATTCTTTGTACGTGCACACTTCAATGATCAGGACTGTTTCGTTGGAGATTACCATCCATTATGGTGATGGTTACTCAGTCACCTGCCTTGTGCCGCAGCTGGATAGGGAAGGACAAATGATCCTGGATGTCTGCAATGAGGGGACGACGATTAATTTTCCTTAATTGGTTTTAGGTACCAAAAGTTAATCAAGGATTATAAAGAAGCAATTGGTAGATCGAAACCTGCCACCCCTGCCATTAGGAGATGGCTGTATAGCTCCAGGTTTTTTGCAGTGGTCTCTTGACCCCATATCTGAAATAACAATATTAGAGCGTAATCCAGCGGCTATATTCTTGGCTTCGCAATCAGCGACTGGGCGCACGTTGACTCAGTAGTAAGTAAGATTCTGCTGAAGTTTAAAAAAACTGAAAATGAGAAGGAATCCCAGTTATCCGCTGCACACTGGGTTGGCTGGCGTTTTTTGTTTTTTTTAGTCTCTGCACACAAGATTAATATCTCTGAAAATTAATTCTTTGCGAGTCTGTTGGATATGCCCATCGCGAGTTACCCTAACATCCATTGAATAGGTTTCGTGTTTACCACAGCCACATAGCCTATAATCAAACAAATGTACTGAAAAATCTTCTCCATCCTTCATAACATAAGTCTCTTCTATTTGATTTACATAATACTCTTGCTCATCAGAAATGTGTAAATCGTAGTGCGCTAAAAGCCCGGTCCCCGCTATTGCATAACTGAGAGCCTCTTCATCCAATTCAATCGGGGCATACATTTTTCTTAGTTTCGATTCCGAATCAATTAATTGATAACCACCATCTTTATATGCAACTAAGCCGATGTTGAAATTCGCCATACATCCAGATTTATATAAATAATTGTTGCTATCTAATGCACATTCAATCAAAGGATAAATTGGTTCAAGTCCTCCAAGTAAAGAATTGGGTGTAAATACGTAGACACAACCCATTGTTCTTAATACGCTGTCACTTGAACAAAAATTTAAACCACTTTGCTTATCTGGCGGACACCCCAAAGATTCAAAAGGAGGAGTCTCCACGCTGAGATCATATTCATCGTGATTGATAATTTTTGTTTGCTCAACAATTTCTGAATGAGTAATGATTTCAGGTTCTTTTAGGGCTGGATGACAGGCTGACGCAACTATGGGAATTACTGACACTAGAAACATTATTTTGAAAAGAAATTTCATTGTTATCATGTCGATATTATTCCTTGAAAGTCAGTACAACGAAGCCAGCTAGCAATTGATTCAAAAGCATATTGGCAGTATATCATTTTATCTGAAGCGGATTTACGGACTATCTGTAAATGCTTTTCCCCGATGTGATGTCGCGCATAACCTCCCGCTTGACCGATTAATACTTCCAGGCAGGCTGCTGATTAAAAACGCAGAATGTCAAAGGTAACAGTCAAATTGACAAAAAATTTGGAGGGGTTCAACCAGCGATCAAGGCTTGATAAAGCGGTCTACAAAGTGGCAGGCTGCCCAATGCCCCGGCTGTACCTCAATAAACTCTGGGTCTACTCGGAAGCAAACTTCTTCTGCAAATGGACAACGGGTGTTGAAATTGCA
>Ga0214473_10004671_pt1 | contig 16461 bp, 16 predicted proteins | sample RVTome_7_FD_203509 | JGI IMG/M metagenome (GOLD analysis project Ga0214473, IMG submission 203509) | Soil microbial communities from uranium-contaminated site in the Upper Colorado River Basin, Wyoming, United States - RVT98D197 | ecosystem: Environmental > Terrestrial > Soil > Contaminated >... | reverse complement strand
ATGGCCTCCAATCATCAGAGGCCCCGCTCCATCTCAAATGACGGACTGTCTGCGCTGCAATAGATACAATGCGCTATCCCTCGACGCGGTCAGCAAGAGATTCCTGCGCGGGATGCCCTTCCTATCCTTCCTCATCTTGCGCCCTCCTGATGCTGCAGACTATGACTGGGCACAGAGGTTGTCATCGTCGGTCACCAGTGACCACATGCCGGCCACCTCTTCCATCAGCGGTCTTGAACTGTCATCATTTAATACAGAGTTAGGCGCTCAACCGATTGGTATCATGCCGAGAATCTCGGTCAAGATGTTCGCGACGGTTCGCGAGGCTGCAGGGACGTCGGAATGCGTGCTTGAGGCCGACGACCTCGCGGAGCTGGTCTCGAAGCTGAGGAGGAACCTCGGGCCTGCCCTATCCAAGATCCTCGATCAATTGGATTCCGACCCTGATGGGCTCGTGATCCTTGTCAACGGACTCAATGTCGAGCGGAGAAGCCGGACGACCGTGAAGCTCCGTGATGGAGATGATGTGGCGGTCTTCCCACCTGTGTCAGGCGGCTGAGGCTCGCTATGCTTCCTGGCTCATCGTTTTGATCTGCGCCAACCTTTATATTGACTCACTCTATAACCGCGCCCCAGGAGTTCACAATGGAGAGCGCGCCTCCGGCCAAGAATAAGAGAGACTCGAAGAAGATGCTGTTGGCCCTCATCATCGCTGGGATTCTCCTGTCAGTCGTTGCCATCGGCTATGTCCTAGTAACAGGAAGGGGGACATCCAGCGAAGCCACCACGGGCGGGATTGCGAATGGCGACAGTGTCACAATGAACTACATAGGCCGACTTCCCGACGGAAGTGTCTTCGACACCAGCCTGCTCGACGTCGCTCAGGATAACGGGCGCTATCCGAAATCGCTCACATTCACACTGAGGTCAAACGACAGCTACACGCCGTTCACCATGACCGCTGGGAACTACGGTTCCGGCGGCACGATCAAAGGGTTCGCCTTGGGAGTGATCGGGATGCATGTGAACGAGACGAAGCTCATCGAGGTCATTCCGGGTGACGGCTATTCGGTCGACCCTAACATGATCAGGACCATAGACATCGTCCAGCAGGTCCCGGCGACCGAGGTGATGACCGTCCAGGAGTTCAAGGACGCCTTCCAGACGAACCCAATACTCATGCAGACCTTGCCGCACTTCTTCTGGGGATGGAACGTGGTAGTCGCGTTCAATGATAGCGGAATTGTGAGAATCAAGCACGAACCAATCGTCGGCCAGACTGTATACCCGTTCGGGAACCCCAACGACTCAGAATCCCCCTTGGGATGGCCGGTAGTTGTCGAATCGTACGACCCGAATGGACTCAACGGCAATGGAATGACGACCGTGAGGCACATCATTTCCCCCTCTGATGTGTACAATGTGAAAGGCACGGACTCCGATGGAAAGAGCTTCGTTCTCTCGGCATACAATGCGACTGCGGGGACATTCCAGATTCATAGGAGCGACTCTGAAACCGGTTACAACGGCGAGCTCGCAGGTAGGACGCTGTTCTTCGAGGTTACGGTCGTAACCATCAAGGCTTCTTCGATTCAGTGACCTGTCCTTCAGGCCGCCTGAAGAGCTTTTCCGAGATGATCCTGACGTATCTATCTATCGTCATCTGGACCTTCTCCGTATTGGCTGCCACAGTCGCCCCGACCGCGAGGATGAAGCCCGCGAAAACGTCTGCCGGCCAGTGAATTCCCAGGTAGAGCACGGAGAACACGATGGCGACGGTTGCGCCGCCCAAGAAGTACTTGAACCTCCTGTATCCCACCCCAGCGTAGGCGAACACGAGGAATGTAGTCACGGATAGGCTGACATGCCCGCTCGGGAAGTCGTTGTTGAGCGGATCGACGCTAGTGACCATCTTGCCCCAGTTAGTGCTCACGTACAGCTGAGGGGTCATTCCGGACTCCGGATGGGAGCCGCTGACGGAGACGGGGAACAGAAAGTAGAACGGTGTGAGGACGACGTAGTTGATCATCATGGCCACCGCAAATTTCCTGAGAGTCGCTCTGTCGTCCTTGACTAGCAGGAGGATGGGGACAAAGTACGTGAGATATGCGAAGACCCATGCATACGCGATTATGAAGAAGTCCGTCAGGAGTCTGTAGTCCAGTCTGTCCTGCAAGATCCTGATGGCGCCTCCCGAGATGCTGAAAATCCAATTCGTGTACACGATCTCCCTCGAAGTCCCTTCCGGACCCGACATTCCGCGCTCCACGATGTCCTGGAATTGCACGAACAGTGGGAAGGCCGCGAGGATGACTATGTAGACAAGGTTGTACTTGAGAGACAGGAGTGTCTTCCTGATGAACATGTCCTTCCATCCAACGAGTAGAAGCAGTCCTGCAAAGGTTGCGACGACGAGACTAATCGAGTAAATGGCGAAGAAGACCGGGTACGAGAGTGCCATCCTTTCCGGTCAGTCAAATCAGCGCACACGATAGAAATACTTTGCCGAATACGGCTCAGAACCGAGTTCGAAGGTCCTTTGTCATCTGGCGCTCTTGAGGATCTCGGCGGCGTGACCGTACGCCTTCTCGAGCCTTGCTGTGCAAGCTTCTATAGAGTACTCACGAGCCGTTGCAACTGCGTCCAACATCATCGATTCAGAACGGCGGAGGCATCTATGGATGGCATCAGCGCATGTGTCCGGTTCGAAGAGACAACCGTTCTTCCCCTCGTGGACGAACTCCGGGATGGCCCTGTACCTGATTCCAGCGACTGGCGTGCCAGAGGCGAGAGCCTCCAGCACTACAAGGCCCTGAGTCTCAAACGTCGACGCTATCACAAGCGCTTCGCAGCTGGCGTAAGCTATTGGAAGCTCCTCATCGGGAAGGAAACCGGCAAAGACCACTTTGTCCTTGATGCCTAGGTCTTTGGCCATCCGTTTGTATTCATCTGCTGATGGCCCCTTTCCAACTACCAGCAGCCTGAGTTCCGGCTCCTTCGGTTCGAGCTCTGCAACCGCTTTCAGGACGATATCGAACCGTTTCTCAGGAGACAGCCGGCCGACGTGTAGAAGGACTCGCTTGCCTGCCAGGCCGTATTTGTCGAGGAATCTCTTGTCGTACCTCTCCGGGGAGAACCTCGTGCAGTCGACGCCCGTGGGAACTACCTCGCACGACTTCATCCGGACGGCGTTCATCTCCAACTCCTCCTTTATCGGGGCTGAGGGTGCGATCACGACCTCCGGTCTCTTCAGCAGATTCCTAAGATATATCCAGACCATCTTCTGCATGATCTCCGGGTTGATGCCTATCGGCGAGTAGTACTTCACGGCCTCATTCGCCATAGTGTGGAACGTGAGGACGTGGGGCAGTTTCAAGGCCCTTGCGGCCGTGAGGCTCAGGATTGCCATCGATGCAATGCCGTGCGAATGGATGATGTCTACGCGCTCTCTCCTGAGGTGCTCGAGCATGTCGGAGGGGGAGATGACGACCCTGTACCCGGGGTAGGACTTGAATTCTATCGAAGGGAGATAGTGGACGGGTCTCGTCGTAACCGGTGTCGGATTCGCCTCTGGTGCAAGTACTATGACCTCGTGCCCTCTTTTCTCAAGGCCACCCGCTGCGATCTCCATCGCAACGACAGCTCCGTCCACAGTGGGGTGGAAGGAGTCGACAAACATCGCGATCTTCACTGGTTCACCTAGGGAATCGCTTCTGCTTCATTCGCTTCAACTTTGCTAGCACGTCCTCCGGAGACGTGCCCAGCACTCTGATCATGGGTTCCTTGCCGACGCCGCCCTTGTCGAAAATGATGTCTGGAACTGACCCGAAATCTTCGATTGCCTCGTGCACCCCCCAAGTCATTGAGGAGACCCCTTTTGGTTCGAACTCTCGGTTGAAAGATGCGACCTCGAGTCTCGCTTTCCTGCACGCCGATATGTTGTCTTCGGAGTATTTGATGTTCAAAGCACAGCGCTTCTCCGGGTCGTGTGAAGATGCGGCGATTACGATCCTCGCTACGTGCTTTGACGCCCCGAACCTCGCACAACCGACCTTCCGAGCCTCCGTTCCCACCCTCACAATACGGCCGTTGAAGGCGGCGACCTCCTCCAAATCAAGCGCCCCGAGCACGGCGTAACCCATGTTCGATCCCACCTCTGGCACCAGATCCGCGTTCAAGAGGTTCTCCAGCCCTTCCCCAGCCAGCTCTAGCGCTTCGAGCATCGCCGGCTTCTCAGCCTCGATCCTTAGGACTGCGAGCGGGTTGGCACAAGGGACGCCTGCCCCGACGACCTCCCTCGCAAGGATGGCCTTGTAGATCATCCCTTTGGATCTGCGGACCGCTAGCTCCAATTCGAGCCCAGTCGCAAGGTTGGCGGCTATCAGTGACGCAAGAGCGCATCCGGTTCCATGCACCTCGGCCTTCGCCCTTGGCGATACGATTCTCTCTACGCCTTCTTTCGTGACCAGGAAGTCTGCCGCCTCGGATTCGCGCAGATGTCCTCCCTTGAGGAGCACCGCCTTCGGCCCCAGCTCTAGTATCTCGTAGGCGGCGGCTATTGCCGATTTCTGGTTCTTGACGTCTATTCCGGATAGGCTGGACGCCTCTCTTATGTTCGGTGTGACGAGAGTCGCCAGTGGGATTAGCTTGGCAATCAACGCGTCCACAAACCCTTCTCTGTGCAAGCTGCTCCCAGTCGTCGCAGCCATCACAGGGTCCACAACGATTGGAATCCTGACACCTTTGATCATTCCGGCGATGGTAAGGACGATTTCAGAACTGTACAGCATCCCAGTCTTGATGGCATCCAGGTCAACGTCCTCGAGGACAGAATCAAGCTGGGAAGCCACCACGGAGGTGGGCAACGGAAAGATCGCGGACACGCGTTTCGTGTTCTGCGACGTGACACAGGTGATGACGGAGCAGCCATGGACTCCCACCGCCTCGAACGACTTGAGGTCGGCCTGGAGCCCTGCCCCACCGACAGAATCGGAGCCAGCGATGGTCAGAGCGTTGGGCATCGGCCACTCATCTACTACTGTCGATAAATCACTTGTGCCACGATGGAATGGCCGAGTCTGCTGGCATCATGGTTAAATACGGGGTAGCCAATCCGACCGGTTGCATGAAAGCTGAGTCCGGTCACATCATTTTTAAGGACAAGTTCAAGTACAAAGATGTGCAGAAATGTTTCGAGGAGCTGATGAAGGCCTTCCTCGACGAGACTGATCAGATGCCGGACGAGGACGAGATACTCCAGATGTTCCTCAGGATTAACATGATGGACATCGAGAAGAACCGGAAGCCCGAAGGGTACAACAGGCGGGGCAGGATGAGGATGATCTTCCCGCTCACCAGAGGCAAGAAGCAGTTCTACATACGCGCGGACTCAAAGACTGCAGAGACCGTCAGGATCACCGAGCGTCTGAGCAAGATCCTGAAGAAGGCTGGCGTCGCGCACACCATCGAATACGACAAGCTCCTGATGCTCCAGCCGCTCCAGCCGTAGTGGCATTGCTTCGGCCCACCTCAGCGGATGAAGTACAATGAGTGAATCTGAGAACAGGACGAGGGTCAAGGATGCGGTCGAGAGCAGGTCATCGCTGGATGGTATGAGGAGATCTTTCAATACAATCGTTGATAGGCAGAAGGAGAATTCCAGCAGGATTCCGGACATCGAGTCCAGGAAGGAAAGGCTCAGGAAGATCAAGGAGTCCTCGGTCGGAAACGAAGAGCTCTTTGTCCAGGCCATCACCATCCTCCGCGAAAACGGATTCAGGGTCATACTGGCGAAGACCGCTGAAGCAGCCATCAGAAAAGTGAAGGATGAGCTCAAGGGATACGACCTGGTCGTCAAGTCGAAGTCGAATGTAACGAAGGAGCTCCACCTCGCGGATGCGCTAGAGTCGGACGGCGTGAAGGTCGTTGAGACCGACCTAGGCGACAGGATAATCCAGTTGGCTGGATGTCCAGCAGCTCATCCTACAGGTCCCGCGTGCCACATGACCAGAGGGGAAATATCGACCCTCTTCTCGAAGCACTTTGGAAAGAAAATATCCGAGGATCCGATGGAGCTCACGAAGGTAATGCGCGAGGAAATCGCTTCATACATGTCGAAGGCGAAGGTCGGTATCACGGGTGCGAACGCGGTGTCAGCGGCCGAGGGCGCAGTCGTCATAGTCCACAACGAGGGCAATGCGGCGAAGTGCGCGATGCTCCCCGACAAGCACATCGTGATCACAACGCCAGACAAGGTTGTTCCTACGCTAGATGATGCGGTCAACATCACGAAATTGCAGACCTTCCTATCGACTGGCAAGATCATCAGCTCATACATCAACGTGGTGACTGGCCCTAGCTACACAGCCGATATTGAGAAGAAGATCTTCAAAGGGATGCACGGACCGAAAGAGGTGATCATACTCTTCGTCGACGATGGCCGGCTAGAGGCCTCCGACAAGGAGCCTCAGTACTGCATCGGATGCGGCATGTGCCTCCTGCACTGTCCCACGTACAATGTTGTCGGTCCCATCTTCGGTCCTCCCGGACACATGGGCGGGCAGGGCATCTATTTGGCGGGATCCCGCGGGAAGATAGACGAGTCCGTGGAATCCGGACTGTACCTCTGTACCTCGTGCGGAGCTTGCACTGAGGTCTGTCCGGCCAGGATTGACACAAAAAAGGGAATCTCGAATGTGAGAGGGGATGCAAGAAAGGCTAAAAAAGGAAACCTCCCGGAACATTCCGCGATCATCGCCAGCGTGAAGAACTACGACAATCCGTGGCAGGTTCCGAGGCGACAGAAGCCGAGGTGGTCCGAGGGGCTGAGTCTCAAGAGCAAGGGCGAGGTTCTCTACTTTGCCGGGTGCTCGACATCTCTTCTGTTCCCCGAGTCCGCCAAGCGGGTCGTGCGGCTGATGAGGGGCTGTGGCGTCGAACCAGCATACCTGGGTCAGGATGAGAAGTGCTGCGGATCTACCATTCGAAAGCTGGGCGACGAAGAGCTGTCAAGGGAGAAGGCTGAAGCCTGCTTCGAGGATTTCAAGAAAGCAGGCGCGAAGCTCGTGGTCACATCCTGTCCAGGATGCTCCTCGGCGCTCAACCATTTCAGGGAGCTGCCCGAGAGAAACGGCGTGAAGGTCCAGCATCTGTCCCAATTCCTGGCCGAGCGGCTTGACACGGCCTCGATGACGGCCTTGGGAGACATCGGGCCGGTCACATTTCACGACCCCTGCGATCTCGGCAGAGCGCAGGGGATATACGACGAGCCCAGGAAGCTCCTTTCAGCTGCGCTTTCGTCTCCAGTCGTCGAGATGGCTCGCTCCCGAAACAACAGTGCTTGCTGCGGCTCGGGTTCAGGAGTGAAGAGCGCCTACTCCGACCTTGCAAAGGCAATCGCTCTGGACAGGATAGGGATGGCCAAGGCCGCCGGCGCGAAGGTCATTGTCACATCGTGCCCTTGGTGTGAGCAGAGCCTGAAGGAGTGTCAGGGAGAGAATGCAGAAGTCCAGGTCGTCGATCTTGCTGAGATCGTCGAGAGGTCGCAGGGCGGCCGTCCGAAGAAGCGCTCCAGGCGCTCAGGCTGAGTTTTGGTTATTGCCGAGCCGGTGCTCTCTGACTGTGGAGTATGTCGGTCCTTGTGGACTGAGTACGCTCTTCTTGAGCATGATCCTGTCGATCAGATATTCTCCGTAGTCGGAGGCCGCCTTGGTCCTCAGTATCTCCTGCACATTGGCTATGTTCCTTCCGCTTCGAGTCCGCGCGAGGGTGAGATGCGGCACGAACCCCTTCCTGTCCCTGTCGAACCCCAGATCAATCATTGACGCATCCAGCTTGGCCGCTATGTCCTGGAGGGGTTTGCCGTCCTCGATTCCTACCCAGACGATCCTGATGTTCGACATCGAGGGGAAGGCTCCCATGCCGCGCAGGTGGATTCTGAAAGGCCCGACCCCTTCGGTCGCATTCGAAATCCGAACTAGGACCTCATCTACCAGACTCTCGTCCGTGTCCCCGAGGAACTTGAGCGTGATGTGCATGAGCTCCGGTCTTACAATCTTGAGATCAGATCTGGACCGGACCAGCTCGTCGATGACTCCGACGAGGGCGTCGCTCGGCTCGACATCTGCTGAGATGAACGCCCTGAACTTCATAGTATCCGGATTGACCGTGGAGGCTCATATGCTTTTCACGTTAGAGGCCTGGTCAACGTCGTTCTGCCTGGCCTCTTCCTTGACTGTCAAGGGATCTTATCTTCGACCGGACCATCGATATCCCGACAATCGCTATGATGAACGCTGCTGCGAGACCGACGAGGTAAGCAGCAGCCCCGAGATCCTTCTCATAGATCGACCCGAACGATGCGGCAAGGTTGAAGACCCCGTGCATGGTCACCGCTCCCAAATAGTACAAGAGCCAACTCCTGCGCTGGAGCATGCTCCTCGCGATACCAAGTCCAAAGACGGACGACGCGCTCGCGTGCAGAAGAGCAGATGAGAGGCTCCTGATGACTGCGATCGTGATGAACGCCCCGGCCCCGTCGGCGAAGTACGTGTTGCTCTCATACAGGAGGTTCTCGGTAGCGGCGAACCCGAGACCTGCAGCCGCCCCGAAAATAATCCCGTCCTCGATCTCAGACATGAACCTTCTGGCCCTGAACACGCCAAGCCCCTTTGCCATCTCTTCGACGAGGGGTGCCACAATGCATGCCAGAATGAGATTGCCCATGTTAGGGTCCTGACCGAATACCTCGTAGACTCTGTTGATGTTCTGATCGACCAGAATCATCAACAGGATCTCGAAAACAACCGCAATGGCAACAGAGACCACCGCACCGAATGCAAAGATCCTTAGAAGTTTTCCGTATGGTTCTCGGCCGTATCTCTCAGCGTTCCTGATCCAGACCAGGTAGATCAATGAGGGAACGAATGCGACGGATAGGAGGATGATCAGGTCCAATATCATTTGGTCCAATGATTCACCGTAGAAGTGAAGCGCAAATCAATATTTCAAACTTGGTGGGGACGGCTCGAGCCGGCATGAGTAATCAGCACGCTGGGCTATTTCCAGGACCGAGTAAAATGAAATACGACTCGAGGATGACTGCGATGAGATGCTACTTCTTCTCTTCGACAGTGATCGAATTGTTGGGGCACTCGTCCACGCAGGCCCCGCAGTCAAGACACTTCTTGGCATCGACCACTGCGACATCCTCGACGGTTATGGCACCCTCAGGGCAAACGTCCACACAAGCCCCGCAAGCAACGCATTCATCCTTGTTGACCTTAGCCACCATCAGAATACCTCCGATGTTTCTTGGGATTCCCGAGCTCCTCCCCACATATAAATGTTCGTCACCGAATCGAAATTTAACAAATTTCAATTAGCGTTGTTAAATTCAAATCTGGATACCTGGGAAATCCCCATAGATGGAGAACAGCTCCTTTCGATCTACAGGTACTCGGCAAATTATTAGAAACCAGTCTCCTATTGCGGGGTGAGAAGGATGAAGGAGGAGCTGATTGGTCGGTGGATCCTAACCGACAATGGGGTTGTCAAGGGCTACCTCAGGGTGCTTGAGGAGGCCGTCGAAGAGGTGTGCCTAGGGAACCCTCCGAGCGGATCATCCAAGGTCTGCATCATCCCGGGTTTTGTGAACGCACACACTCACATAGGCGACTCGGTTGCATATCCCGCCCCCAGAGGCTCCGTCGAGGAGCTCGTGGGACCAAATGATGGTTTCAAACACAGGGTGCTTAAGGAGCGGTCGACGACGGAGAAGTCGGTCGCCATGAGATCCGCTTCGGATCTTATGGCTCGTAGCGGGACATCCTGTTTCGCGGACTTCCGCGAGGAGGGCCTGGAAGGAGTTCGGATGCTGTCTGCGTCTCTGGGTCCTCGTGCACCTCGGTCCGTTGTTCTGGGTAGACCGCAAGACATCAACTCCGCTCAAGGTGAGATCGACGCTATCCTGGGCTCATGTGATGGGCTCGGCCTGAGCGCGCTGAAAGACTGGCCCCTCGACATACTTACTAAGCTCTCCGCAAGGGCCAAGTCTGCGGGCAAGCTGTTTTCCATCCACGCGAGCGAAACCGTGAGGGAGGACATTGACGAGGTTCTAAGTCTCAAACCTGATTTCGTCGTTCACATGGTCAAAGCGACCGATGAAGACATCGCGGCGTGTGTGGACTCGGGAGTGCCTATCGTCGTCTGTCCGCGATCAAACGAGTTTTTCGGGCTTGAACTCGATATCCCAAGGCTGTTGAAAGCGGGCGCCACGGTCGGTTTGGGGACGGATAATGGCATGATTTCTAGGCCCGTGATGCTTGAGGAGCTGCAGACCGCCTATCAGATCGGCGCACGGAAGGGCGGTATCAGCCCCCTACAAACCGTCAGTCTGGCGACTTTCGGAGGGCGCAAAGTCTTAAATGCGAAGGGGAATATAACTACGGAAACCGGTGTGGGAGACGACCTTGCGGTCATCGGAGTCAAGGGCGAGGACCCCTTGCTAGAACTGGTGACATCAGCAAGGCCAGATGACGTGCATGCAGTGATCCGCGGAGGTAAGTTGTGGAGGTCTGAGAGTTGGACGAAATAAGGAAGATACTCGTCGCGACCGACGGTTCCGAATACACGAAGGAAGCGGTATCTACTGGACTTCATCTCGCCAAGATTCTCGGGGCCGAGGTCACGGCTCTTTATGTCATAGACCAGACATCTTTTGTGAGTTTTCCAATCGATTCATCAATCGTCAGCGTCTATTCACTCCTAGAGAACGAGGGCAAGCGCGCCGTGGAAGAGGTCAAGAAGGAGGGGGAGCAGACGGGGGTTAAGGTCAGCACGGTCGTGGTCGAGGGCTCTCCCACACGCAAGATAGTGGAGATGGCCGCTGACTTCGACCTTGTGGTCATCGGGACCCTGGGACGGTCGGCGTTGTCCAAACTGTTCATGGGGAGTGTGGCGGAAAGGGTGACCAGATATGCGCCGTGCCCTGTCCTGGTCGTAAGGAGCAGGAAGAGGTGATCCTCGGATGAAAGTCAAAGAGGTAATGACTGAGAATCCGATCGTAGCCGAGCTCCCTGGGACTCGGACCGAGGTTCTCAAGAAGCTCGTCAAGAACAACGTGACGGGCCTTCCCGTCGTCAGGGGTGAGGATGGCACGCTCGCGGGCTTCGTCACGAGGCAGGATATCTTCGCCAAGCCGGACGAGGAGCAGCTCGCACTCGTCATGAGGCGTGACGCGCCGACGATAGGCCCCAATGCCAGCGTCAAGGACGCTGCTCGGATCATGGTAGACAACTCTCTCGGTCACCTACCTGTCGTCGAGAAGAACAAACTGGTGGGGATCCTCACTCCAACGGATCTTTTGATAGTGGTCGAGAAGGACAATCCGCAGATTACAGTCGAAGAGATCGTCAGGTCTCCGTGCATCCCGATATATTTTGCAGCCCCTCTCTCAGTCGCGCTCGCGACCTTCAGAGCGGCCAGGGTCAACGCTCTCCCGGTCTTGGACGACGACGCGAAGCTGGTCGGCATCCTAACGGACAGGGACATGTTCAACCAGACCATCGTGGACAGCTCCGTTGTCATGAGCGATCTGGGCATAAGCGACGATGAGGACAACTGGACATGGGAAGGACTCAGGAACGTCATGAAGCTCTGGTACGAAGTCTCAAGAGTCGACCTCCCGAAGCTAACGGTCAAGGACATCATGATAAAGAATCCTATGACTGTCTTCCGAAAGACGCTGGTTGGGGATGCCGCGAGGATAATGCGCAAGCACGATTTCGGTCAGTTGCCCGTCAGAGACTCAAAGGACAACCTCGTGGCGATGATTTATGACATAGACGTGGTATCCACGCTCACAAAGTGATGCAAATGGATCCGCAGGAGCTGCTCTCCCTCTGCAAGAGAAGGGGTTTCCTATGGCCGGCGTACGACATCTACGGGGCCGTAGCCGGGCTCTTTGATTATGGTCCTTTAGGCGCCGCGCTCAAGACGAACATCGAGAACCACTGGAGAAAGCTGTACGTCCTGGGCGAGGGCTTCCAGGAGATTTCCTGCCCTATCGTGGCTCCTGAACCGGTCTTCAAGGCTTCTGGTCACCTGGATGCGTTCTCTGACATCTATGTCGAGTGCCTCATCTGCGGGGAGACCTACAGGGCGGACCATCTTGCTGCTGGCATGCACGAAAACGCCGCTTCCTTGAACGAGGAGCAGCTGGGAAAGTTGCTCAAGGACAAGAATGCCTGCTGCCTCGAATGCAAGGGCGAGCTGACCTCCCCCAGGCGATTCAACCTCATGTTCAAGACGTCTGTCGGAGCTGGCAAGGGCAAGACAGCCTACCTCAGGCCCGAGACTGCTCAGGGGATGTTCGTCAACTTCTCGCAGGTGTATAGATACGGCCGTGAGAAGCTCCCTGTGGGCGTCGTCCAGGTAGGCAGGGCTTTCCGGAACGAGATATCTCCCAGGCAGGGAGTCATAAGACTGAGGGAGTTCTCGCAGATGGAGGCCGAACTGTTCATACACCCCGATGACAAGCATTGGCCCAGATTCAAGAATGTCAAGGACCAGAAGATTCCACTGGTCCCGAACGATGGTGCGGCTAGGACGATGTCTCTCGATGAGGCGGTGAAGACCAAGGTCATAGCCAATCAGGTGCTCGCGTACTTCATATGGCTCACGTACAAGTTCGCGCTTGACGTCGGCCTGGACCCTGCGAGAGTGAGGTTCAGACAGCATCTGAGGACAGAGATGGCTCACTATGCTTCGGACTGCTGGGACCTGGAGGCGGACATAGGCTACGGGTGGACCGAACTCGTAGGAGTCGCTGACAGGGGGAGCTACGACCTCCAGGCACACATTGACCATTCGGGAGCCGACCTAACGGCATTCGAGAGGTTCGACGAGCCCAAGGAGATCGAGGAGGAGATCGTCAAGCCCAACTTCGGCGCGCTTGGCCCAGCATTCAAGGGAAAGGCGAAGCAGGTCGCCGAGGCACTTACGAAGCTCCCGGTTGCCTCAGTGAAAGGAAAAGATAAGGTGGTCGTCGAAGTGAGCGGAGAGAAGGTGACCGTGCCTGGATCATGCTATGAGATCTCCTTGAGAAAGGAGAAGGTCTCCGGGAGGAAGCTCGTCCCTCATGTCATCGAGCCCTCATACGGAGTCGACAGGATACTGTTCGCAGTCCTCGATCATTCATATGCCGTCAAGGACGAATATGTCACCCTCAGGCTCAGAGGCCTCGTCGCCCCCATCAAGGCGGGGGTGTTTCCGCTGATGCCGAGGGATGACCTCGACACCATCGCGCTCGAGATCCATGAGTCTTTGGCAAAGGCTGGATATCCAACCTACTACGACGATTCGGGATCGATAGGTAGGAGATACGCCCGCATGGATGAGGTGGGCACGCCGTGCTGCATAACGGTGGACTACGACACCAAGACCGACGGCTGTGTTACAATCAGGGAGAGAGATACTGCGAACCAGATCAGGGTCAGGAAGGAGGAAGTCCCGAAGGCGGTCGAGATGATCGTCGGCGGTACCTCGTTAGAGTCCTTGACCACGAAGAAATGAGGAGAAACCGAACAAACATGCCCTCATCTCCTCCAAAGCACAGCTCAGAAGGGGGAGCGTTCCCGCAGGCACGCGACCTGTCAGGTGAATTCAGGAAATACATCGGTAGGAAGGTCAGCTACGCAACCCATGGGATCCACAGATACCCTGCGAAGTTCATACCGCAGATACCCCGGTTCTGCCTGGAGTCGTACTCGGAGGTGGGCGACGATGTCTTGGATCCGTTCATGGGCTCTGGCACGACCCTTCTGGAATCATTCATCACTGGCCGGAACAGCTACGGGATCGACATCCACCCGTTGGCAAGACTCATCGCGAAGGTGAAGACCACGCCGGTCGACCCTCGGACCCTGGGCGCCTCAGCTGAGAACCTTCTATCCAGCATCAGAAGCGACGTTGATGACAACAACGCATGGGCCCCCGAGATACCGAACAGGGAGCACTGGTTCAGGCCTAGGGTCCTTTCTGAGCTCGCCACGATCAAGAAGAACATCTGGTCCACTAGGTCCGGGGATTACCAGGACTTCTTCAAGATATGTTTCTCATCGATCATAAGAAAGGTCTCCAATTCGGACAACGACTCGTTAATCCCCGAAGTCACGAGCTTCCAGAAGAAACTGGATGAGCAGGGAAAGAACTCCTACGACGCTCTCTCAAGGTTCGAGAACACCGTCAGGAACAAGCTGATAGATGCCGCGGACATGTGGAAGCTCTCAAAGGAGGTCGGCAAGAATTTCAAGATCGTCCCGAAGGTGAACATAATCGGGAACGATGCGCGGGACATTGCCCTTGATGATTCCTCGATCGACCTCGCTGTCACCTCTCCTCCGTATGCCAGCGCGGTGCACTACGTCAGCGTGCACAAGCTCGAGATGTACTGGCTTGGTCTGATCAACGAGACGGCCGATCTAGATAGCAGGATCGTCGGTACGACAAGGGCGTATGTCGCGGACTACGGTTCTTGGGAGCCTAGGACCAGCCTGCCTGAGCTCAGCAGAGTCATCGCCGAGCTCATCGCCAAGGACAAGAAGAGCGCGTATGTCGTGTACAAGTACTTCGACGAGATGAGGAAGAGTTTCGACGAGGTCAACAGGGTCTTGAGAAGGAACGGAAGGTATTGCATGGTCGTCGGAGAGAACACGTTCCGCAGAGTCCGGATACCGACCTACCGAATACTGGCTGCCGTCGCACACCGCTCCGGTTTCGAGCTCGAGGGGACATTCATGTATGACGTGATCAACAGGCACCTGGACATTCCCCGCTGGAACGATAGCAGGATCGAGAGAGACTACATTCTCGTGCTTAGGCGGAAGCATCGGCCGTCGGAGGCCGCTCTCTGATTCAGCGCATGCGATTCCAGGCAATGGACTGTCGAGGATCCAGCGGGGGACCACGAATTGCGTGGTCTGGTGCTCAATAATCCTTGGATCTATGGATGTGAGTCCCCCTGACGGAATTCTCATCCTCTCTTCGTCTGCACGCAAAGGGGCTTAAGTCCTTCACCTGGCATGGTTACGTTTTCTCTCCTTTGGTCAATCAGAATAGAACAAGACTTATGTTGTCCAGTAGCAAGAGACCATAGGAAGGAAAGGCGATAGCGAATTGGAGGGGTCAGATGGGCGTGAGTCCGCATTGGCCGCAACCGCCGATAGATGCTAGGTACTACGACAATGAACCATCGAAGTATGCCGCTGAGAGGGCGAGAATCCGCTACCCTGTCATCATCGTGCCAGTCTTCCTGATATCATTCTTCGCCTTGGTGTTCGGGATCTCATCCCTCTACGAAGGCAAAGAGGAGTTGGGAATTGCCATCTTCATCATCGCTGCTGTCTCCTTGGCGCTCATCCTAGGGATTTGGAGATGGTGGATGAATCAGGAGTAGATACTGGACGAGAGAAGTGCGGGTTGGCTTGCTCGGAAACCGCCATAGGGGAGGAAAGGCAGCCTTCATAAGCGAACCGGCAAGAACGAGCGAATAGATTCAATCCCGGCCAATATGATTTCGTTCTGCCCATATCACGCTCAAACTTGCGGGTGTCCAAGGGTTTCTTGCTTCAGCCTCTTCATCGAATAGGTTTAATTTGACCTTCTGTCATTATCATACTCCAAGGGATGGGACAATGGCTAGCGATCTACCGCTCGAGTTCAGGCTGTCTAGATTGACAGTTGAGAGTCTGAGGAACCTGTGTGACGCTCAGAATGTCTCGGGTGCCTCGAACTTGCTGAAGGAACAACTCATTGAATTCGTTCGGAGGAACGTTGGAAAGAGGGTCGTCGAGGATTTCTGCGCTGCCCAGGAAGAGATATACTTCGTCGAGAACATGGCAAAGGCCATCAAATGGGCCGCGAGCAGGAAGATCGTCGACATGGACCCAGATAGCGACTGCACTCTTGTGAACGCAGTCTTCACTCTCAGACGCTCGGATGGATACGAGGTGTACAATGTCAGGTTCGTCAACCAGACGACGGACGATGTTGCGACCTTGTGCGAGTGCACCGATTTCAGAGAGAAGGGATACTTCTGCCCGCATCAGATGACTGTCCTGGTTAGGTGCCTCATGGACGAGCTTTTCACTCTAGACCAATGGATGGGCCCAATGACGCCCGAAGCGGAGGACCTCATACTCGCAAACGTCTTCAGAAAGAGGAGATCAGGCAGATGAGTTGGATATGAGGCATCTCGCCTATCCAGAAGGCCTTCTGAACAAGCTTTATCTATGCTGACTGGTTTGTCCGGAAAGTCATGGCTCAATATGATTGGTGCGAGGCTGAGCCCAAATGGCAGGCCAAATGGAAGGAGTGGGAGATCCACAGGTTCGACCCCTCGTCCGAAAAGAAGATATTCAGCATCGACAACCCGCCAAGGTACGCCTCGGGGGCGCTCCACCT
>Ga0214473_10004670_pt1 | contig 16465 bp, 16 predicted proteins | sample RVTome_7_FD_203509 | JGI IMG/M metagenome (GOLD analysis project Ga0214473, IMG submission 203509) | Soil microbial communities from uranium-contaminated site in the Upper Colorado River Basin, Wyoming, United States - RVT98D197 | ecosystem: Environmental > Terrestrial > Soil > Contaminated >... | reverse complement strand
ATCATAAGCTGCTGTATTCAGGGTGATTTTCTGAAATCTCGATATCTAAGTTAAGGCCAAAAGTGGAAAAGATTTCGACATGAGTTCCAAATCATTTCCCTAAGGATGGAATATCATTCCCCATTCGCTCCATCCAGTCGAGTGTAAAATTTCCCGACAGAATAGGTCTTGATGGGATTGGAGATTTGCATTTGTAATCAAGTATACTTCACAAAAATGGCCGATTGTGGATAACAGGAAGTACTCTACGCCACCATTCAGGGCCTGTCAAGCCCCTATTGGGGGCGTATATAGGGCGGCCAAGGAGATGATTTTCAGGAAAAAGAACTGCAGGGGAAAGTTGGATAGAGAAACGTTGAAGCCGGGCGAGGTGGAAGAAAAATGCGGGACTCACCCGCAGCACCTCCGATAATTGGCTCCCTGTCAATCCCAGTCTCCTTGAGCATATGCAGCAGAATACCGATCGGGCTTTACTGATCTCCCGCCTCCGCCTTCCTCCCAGGAACTCCTCTCTCGTCACTCCCAACTCTTTTCCAACGGGATCCGGGAAATTCGCATAAGAAAGGCTGTTCAGGTCCTCCTCGGTGGCCACATAAGAACTAGGGTTCATGTGCCGATCCGGAGAAGCCTTTTTCTCTGGGTTATTGTTTGCAAGTCTAGTTCCAGACACCCTCTCAGGTTCTATGGCTCTCTCTTCTCCCCACAGGGCAGGAAGAGAGGCCTGTTCTACCGCGAGGTTGAAAACGTCGTGCGCATCATCACCACTGGCCACTTTAAAACATAAATCTGTCGTGCCCCCCTAAAAGAGTCGGAAAAATCCTAAGAACGAAAAAAAAAGAAGCCTTCCAAACAGGAAGGCTCAACTGTGTAACCGTCGATTTTCTTGGTGCCTAGGGCCGGACTTGAACCGGCACGGGGTTTGAGCCCCGAGGGATTTTAAGTCCCTTGCGTCTACCAATTCCGCCACCCAGGCATTTCTTCGTGACTCGTGAATCGTTATCCGCTATCCGGAACAATAATTATACTGATTCAGAAGGTTTGTCAATACTTACCTGCACCTTCTCCTGCTTTTTGTCTCTGCCGGAATCTGGCAGAAGTTCATCCAGGACTCGATTGGCTTCGGGACAGCCCTTCTCATCATCGGAATCCGCGAGGTCCCGGTCGATGCCATCATTGGGAGACTTACAGGAAAATGATGTTCACTACGGAGCCACTGAGATCACGGAGGAGTTTTTATCTTTTGTCCGGTCGGGAGACTACGACCGGACAAAATCCCATGCTCCCAAAAGCCCGAAACGGCTATTCCCCCAGATGGCAGAAGGTTTTGATTTGCCGGTACCTCCCCGGCAAATTAAAAAAAACCGCTCTTCTCTGTACCCTCTGTGTCTGTGGTGAATCCGTGTCTAAAGGAACTGATCCAGGAGAACGCCCGGATCAAGAAACAACTGGCAGCCGCGCAGGAAGAAAAGCGGATGCTCTTAGGGAGGCTCCATGAAATCGAAACTCAACTCAACGCTGTTGCTTCTAACCTTCTTCCTTCTCTGCTCATGAGGTCAGTGGCAGGCTGCGGATGCGTATCCGGTATCGTTCCACGGTCACGACTGCGCCCCGTTTGAGATCTTCCTCGCACTGCATGAGAACAGTCCGTATCAAGTTCGCTGTGGCTTCTCCCTTCAACCCCTCTATTCGAATCCGGATGACCGATGGAGATGTAGCATCGGAGAGGGCAAGCAGGGCATGAAAGTCAGCATCCAACGTTACGACAGTACGGTCTTCTTCCCGCCCCCGCTCAAGAATAACAGCGTCTTCAGACTTAGAATAGCCAATTTCGCTGACGTGGACAGCGTCTATCCCCGTCTCACGCAGGAGTCTGGATGTCGACCGTGGTAATCCTTGGTCAAGCAGTAGTTTCATGGCTCGTGGGAAGATCGACAATGCGGTCGTCAAGATAGGTGGCTGCGTAGAGGAGGGCTTGCCGGATATCCTCATCCTCAAGTTCAGGGTATTCCTCTCGCAATTCATCGCGGTTGGGATATGTCGCCGCCAATTCGACGACCCGCCGAACGGTCAGACGCATGTTACGGATACAGGGCTGACCGTTCATTCGTGCAGGGTCAATGGTGATTCGGTCCAGTTTCATCCTTTTTCCACCTCCTGGTTCTCTTATAGCACAAGAAAGGAAATACTCCAAACCCATATCACAACTCTCCATCACACGAAAGCAGAACAGCCACGCAACTCACCATTATCACGGTGGTGGCCTTGGTCCTGGTCGGCCTGGCCCTTTTGTATCAGACTGCTCAATTTGCAGGTTGCTCAAAAACGGTCAGATGCAAGTTGAGCTTTGCGAAACCCCGCTTCACTTGCGGGGGCTCCCCCTTCGACACGCTCAGGATAAACTCCATCTTGAGGAGTGAGGTGTACTTTGCGTACTCCGCAACAAGCCTGCCCCGTGCTTGACACGGGGAAGGATGAGGGTACACCGGACGCTTCCGGGATCTTTATCGAAGCGGTCATAGCCCCGTACCCCACCTACGGATTGTGGCGATGCGTGACCGCATTTCCCATGTCTCCTTCAACTCAGAAGGCCTATTTGAGGAGAGTCAAGAGATGAGCAAACTTCCTGAAAGGATCAGAAAACAGCTTAAGAAAGAAGGCGCGAAATGGGACACCTCGATTGCTGGAGAATCAACGAAGAAAGTCGATAGACTTCTGAGCGATGCCGAGGTCTTCGTTGCCCGACGTCCTCCAAGAAAGCCGGTCTGTTTGCGACTGGATCCCTTTGATCTCTCTATGCTGAAGCGAATCGCCAACCGCAAGGGGATTCCATTCACCCAGCTTATGTCCATGTGGCTCCATGAAAAAATCGAAGGCGAGAAACACCAGGATGCTATTTAGTTTTCCCTCTGGTTTTCCCCGCTCGGACCAGTATTCTGAAACAGTTGCGCAATCTCTTTGGCCTTGTCAGCCTTGTCGCGGATGTGGTGGTCCTGACCTTCCTCCTTCTACTAATCTCGATGGCCTGGCCGAGAGATTCAAGAAGCTAAGCATATAGAATTGTTTAGACTTACCGCAGAGACTCAGAGGACGCTGAGAATAATTTTTTGTCTGTCGGGGAGATGCCGACAGACAAAAAGGGGTTCTGTTCCAAGGATTTGAAATCTGGCCGAAGCCCCGGGAGGCTTCTGGAGAATCGGCATCTCCCGATTGTCCAGAAACAACATTCTCCTCTGAGTTCTCCGTGTCTCGAACGAGTGCCGGTCAGGCCGAGTGGGCGGTGAAGATCGTTTCCCTGTTGTGCTTCCCCGGAAGCATGCCCTGAGTCGTGGTCGAACGGGCTTGCCCTGAGCCTTGCCGAATGGGCCTGCCCTGAGTTTGCCGAATGGGTGATGCCCAGCGATTGCTTCAACACCCACCAAAGGTGACCCTTTTGTGCTCATTTGGAATGATCCTTGAGATGCGCAACTGATAAGGCAACAATCTGATCGAGAGGGGTTTTGAAAGCGAGACAGGCGGAGACGGCATGAGGGCTCTGACGGAAGGAGGAGACAGGAGGCGCTGCTTAGCCGAGTAAATGGCCCAAGACCGATTGGGGATGATTTGAATGGGAGCCTCTGGATAAAGAGGGCTCCCATTTTTGTTGATCCATTCTTTTTGAGTTCATGAATGGAGTGCGCCCAGGAGGGCCATTTCCATCGCCTTTGCAAAGGGGTCATAATCCTCCCAGGGGTTTCGCCTGAAGAAATTGGCCTTGATGCACTGGGATTCGGTGAGGAGCAGTAAGGTGACCGGGAGGGTTTGGAGGGCCTCGATGAGGTTGTCTTCCCATCGATCCATTTGGGTCAGGGTCAGGTGGAGGGGAGATTGGTAAGCCGTGCGAAAGGCGTCGAGGAGGGAACAAAGGGCAGGATGTGTGTCCTCTCCAGAAGGCAATTGGGTTCTGCTCAGGACCACTCCCGAAGAGTCCACCAAACACAAATAGATGGAGCGATCATAAGCCTTGTTGAGTCCTGCAAACAATTTCATGGATAGTTCCTCCTTTTGGGCGACCTCAGGGGAAGGCCGGGGATCAAAGAGTTTCTTTCTTTTCTGTTCTCGGGTATGCCATGAGGTTTTCAAGTTTCCATCGATGACGATTTCAGGTTGATTTTTCCGTTGGCCTTGGAGGAAGTCCTTAGAGAAGGGCCATTGATGCGTAGGGTGATACAATGGTGTTTGAGACGATCCAAGAGGGCATCGACCAGGGGCTTTTTCTGGAAGAGGTCATACCATTCTGGATAGTCTAAATTCGTTGTCAAAATCGTGGATTTTTTTCCATACCGTTCCCCCATCAGTTTGAAGAAGGCATTGATCTGCTCCGGTTTCAGGGTCAGGTATCCGAGCTCATCGATCAGAAGGAGATCGTAGCGACAGAGGCGCTGGATGAGTTTGGGACTGGATCGGTCCGCCAGAGAGGCGTAGAGTTCATCGAGGAGGTCCTGGGCGTGGTAGAATCGTCCTCGATATCCGGAGAGCAGCGCCTGACGTAAGAGCCCGATGGCAAGGCCTGATTTACCGGTGCCGGGGTTTCCGATGAAGACAATATTCTCTTTTCGTTCCACGAAGGCCAACCCTGAGAGCTGTTGAATCTGGGCTTTGTTCACCCCGGGCTGTTTGTCAAAGGGGAAGGTTTTGAGAGTCCAATCCCAGGGGATTTTGGCCCCCTTGAGGCGATAGAGAAGGCTTTGATCCTGACGATAGGACTGCTCCTCAATCAGGAGACGAGAGAGGACTTCCGAGACAGGGGATCCCTCGTTTTCTGCCCGTTTGAGTTCTTGATCGAGGGCCCCTGCAAATCCCTTCAGATGTAATTGGGCAAGGAGTTGATGGAGTTTTTCGTTCATGGTTCTTTGTCCTCTTCATCCTGGTCGATGTTGAAGAAGTCTCCCTGGACCTGAGAGAGAATCATTTGCTCCAGGCGGGGCAAATCATAAAGCCCATAACGGAGGGCTTGGACAATGGCTTTTTCAAAGGCCTCCGGAGGATAAGTCCGCTTCAAATCCAAGAGTCGACGCAGGGACATGAGACCTCTGCCACTGGAATGCCTTTTGAGTCCTTCCACAAATTGATCGAGCCACTCATGGTGGCCAACCAGGGCCTTTTCCTCAACGCAGGGCCCCTCATGAGCTCGTCGACGGTTGAACGGAGGGTGGTGTCCATTGGTGGTGATCCGGGTCTCCCGTTTATCCAGGAACCTTGGATGATCGGCCACCTTTTGATTCTTGAAGAAGACCTCGATCCGGTCCCACAACTTATGGACCTCCACCTCCTTGCCGATCAGCCGTTCTGGCACCGAATAGCGGTTGGTATCGATCTGCACATAGCCTGCTACATCCACGGTTCGATAGAAGGTCTGGTAGACAGGAGGGAGATAGGGCGGAAGAGCAAGGAGGTGAGGTCTTTCCATCAGGTAGGCCGCTTCAGGGCTCATGCCCAGGGACCGTTTCACCTTTTGGTTTGCCACTTCCTGGCACCATCGTTTGGCCTGCTCGTTGAGGTCATGCCAATCCGTGAAGGCGCGGCCCGCAAGAAAGTTCTGTTCTGCATAGTCAAAGTTTCTTTCCATTTTTGCTTTTCTGTCCGCATCGCCGATGGCATGGGGAATGAACTTGACCCCAAAAATTTGGCCGAACCGTTCCATCTCAGGGGCAATCTCCGCATCGGGTCCGCTGCCATGAGCCACGATGACGCTGGTATTGTCGATGATACAGCACGGGCAAGCACCTTCCATGAACCGAAAGGCCTCATCGAGAAAGACCCTGGCTTCGAAGCGTGTGAAGACGGGGTAATACTGGATAAAGAGCTTCCTGGAGTAACCGAGGACCAACCCCGCACACTGGGCCTTGACCTTCTTGTCACCCATGAGTACCTGATGGGGAGACGTATCGTGCTGCATCTCCTGGCCCGGACCAAATTCATAAACGCCTGAACGCGGCTTTTTAGTATCCTCCCTCAGATCGAGGTCTCGAACGATCCGGGTCAGAGTGCTGTAAGGGACGTTCTGGCCGTATTCGCTCTGCAAGATCTCTCGGACCCTGACGACATTGCCCTTGGAGCTGCTGAAGACCTCCCGGATGATGGGAGAAAGCTCCTCGTGGGGAGATGGTCTTTGCGGCCTCTCTTGCCACTTGCCCCGGATCACACGCCGGATCGTGTTTCGGGAGATCTTAAGGATTTGGCTGATCTGCCGGGTTTGAACTCCCCGCTGATAGAGACTCAAAATGGCTTGCTTCGTCTCCTGAGTGATCATCGCGATCATACCTCCTGAGCTGTTTTTCAAGCTCCATAAATTGCTTCTGACTCTCTTCAAAGGCAGTAAGCAGGATGCGTCGGTCAAGATTGCACTGGCCTGAATAGAAGAGCGTGGGGACTTCCCGGAGGAGTCCTCGGAGCATCTGAGCGATTACTCTCAAATCCCTGAGCCATTTGCCCTCTAGCCCTTCTTTCAAGCTCTTGGCCTCTGTGGCTTCCTCCTTTGCACGCAGTGCTTTTAGGAATAGGAAGGGATCACGCACCATATTCTCTCTCTGCTTCCGATTGGCTTTCTGGTAGTGGCGAAAGAATTGGGCCAGCTCCCGTGTGGACAGAGACGCTTTGGAAAGATTCTCTGAAAGCACCTCTGCGTGCTCCGGTATTGCGCGCGCAATAGGGGCAATCACCCGGGTGGCAGCCCAGGTCGAGATCGACCCCCTTCGAATCGACTCCAAAAGCTCTTCAGAAAGAGCACTGTAAAGAGTCAGTCGCCCCGAGACCCAACTCTGTTTGCGTCCCACCCTGGAGGCAATCCTGCTCTGGGACAGATGGTGCTGATCGTGAAGCTCCCTTAAGAGGGCCGCCTCTTCGAGCAGATCCCATTTGCGGCTATGGGCCCGAACCAGGATCTCCACCAGAGCATCTTCTTCTTTGCCCTCCCAGATCTCAGCCATGACAGTGTCACGCAGACAGCGCTTCATGGCCTTGACCCTCAGATAGCCATCAAGCAAAACGAAGGAATTGCCATCCTCCTTCAAAACGATCACAGGCAGGATCTGTCCGAAGCGCTCGATGGAACTGGCCAAAGCCAAGACCCTCTGCGGCCACTCGATCCGGGTATGGGCATAGCGAAGATCAAGCTGTGCGATCTCGATCTCTTTGACCTCTCGAAGATGTCCAGGATCCATGAGCCTCTCACTCTCGACGGGGAAACCGATCTACCACCTGCCCTTTGCATCCACAAAAATGACACCGCCCAACCCTGTCAAACCATGCCCTGGCCCGAACGGTCAGGAAACGGGCATAGACAAGAAGTCCTATAGCACACCAAGCCAACCCTTTTGAAGATGGATCATCCATCTTTTTTTCATTCTCTTTGCTCCACCCGTGACGACGGCGGTTTTCTGCCTGACGGTGAGCCTTCTTCCCTTTCGGGGTCTGCCGGTACCGTCTTTGCGCATCCCGGTGAACTCGGCTCCTTCCTAAACGACGACACTCCTCGGAACAATAGGCTTGCCCTCTCCAGCATCGCTGACATACGCAGAAACTCACCTTACACCAGCGGCAACAAACCGCAACCAAAAGCAAAATGGCCTCCGACCCCTTGCAAACAGTCAGAAGCCATGATAAAAATAAGTATGCTTGTTGAGCCTTCCGGCTGTTTGCGGAGCTCTCCTTCAAAGCCCGAAGTTTGCCTCTTCGGGCTTTCCTTTTTTATCCCTTCATTAACCTCATATGATAATTGTTAAAGGATTGAGAGGAAAAAACAGCCCCCCTCTTCTCTGGAGGGCAAGGGTGGGTCACATTCCTGAGCACTCTATCGGTGGGTCAATTCTTGTGAACAAAGGTGGGTCAGGTCACGTGAGCGTCAAAGCTACAAGGGTTAAACTGGATTGGCGGAAGATGGCAATGCAAAAGAGATGTTAGATTGACTCTATCAGCAGCGGTTTACAGGAGCATCTCGGTGTAGGCCGGATAGTACTTGTAGATGTTTCGGTAGGCTGCTACTTTCTCCGGTTCGAGTTCGAATTCCTTCGGCACCCAACCATCGAGACATGGCATCATGCGGTCGAGGTAGAGCCGCTCCTTGCGCGTTACTCTAGGAACGATAATCTCATACGGTTCTGCAGTCAGAGACGACTTCAAAAAGTAAAGTGTTTCATGATCCAAAGATAAAAGTTTTCGGCGTTCGACCTCCGTGCCAATCATTCCACCAACCGAAAGCATCCTGTTTCCGTCAGCATATGTGAAGTTGAAAAGAGGAAAGAACGTCACATCAGTACGTCCCGACATTCCTTTGTTAACCGCGGCATCAATCAGACGGGCATTTGCAATGGGCAAGTGCCTCCGCGCAAATTCAGAGACGGATGGGTTTGGCCAAATGTATCTGCCCCCTTCTTCCAAGAAGTACTTTCTCCAAGTCTTTGGGTTCCACTTGGTCAAACCATCTTCAGGACGACCTGGCGGCTCAACATCCACTGTAACAAGGAGGACAGAACCAGGGGACAACTGAGCAGCAGCCAAGTGAACGGCGTCCAGAATTTCTTCGGTTAAAAGGTTGTCGAAGTCGAGCCAAAGGATGTGTTGTATGTCTGACGATAGCCGAGGGATTGAGGCCGCGATATCCCCAATTTCCACTTCGACGCATCCGTAAGGCTTGTTGAAGTCAACCCGCCGAGTAATTTCAGCTGATAGTTCTACACTAAGAAACTTCTTGATACCCAAGTACCTGTGAAACATGATGAAGTCAATAAAGTATATGGAACCGAGTCCAGTATATTTGTAGTTACTTATTTGAAACCCAGCTGCCATCAGGGACTGAAATGTGTGGATAAGCATCCGGCGCTCTACCTGCTTTGCCGGACGGAATTCATAGTGCACTTTCTCATAACTCTTGCTTAGTTGACTCATTTCAACCCTTCTTGCCTGAGAAAGTAGTCAAACGTATGTCGTCCAATGTCGCTTGCTCCCATGCGGGGTTTCCTCAAGTGTTTTCGGACCTTCTCAAGATCTGAATTTTCTGCATCATATTGAATTCGCGTGGTCGTTTTGGGAGTCTTTACGACCTGGGGGGGAGTGAATACCGTTGACTTCCGTGACGTGAGTTCGCCCAAAGAAGCTGGGGTTACCTCTTTTGATATCTCGCGCTCTATCGGCTGCTCGTCTTGGTCGGGACCATACTTTCGGTTGCAAAAGGAGATGACTGGACGCGCAGCCACTGCCATCCTCCCTTTCACAAAAAGGTAAATAGGGGATTCCTTGTTGAGATCTCTTTTGGTCGTGGTCCATGGTAAACTTAAAGGATTTTTTGACTCAAAGAAGACGAAGCCTAAGAATGCTCTGTACTTGGAGACAAATTGAGGCATTGGCGGTACACCCCACCCGGAGGTCGCTGACTTGTCAGCTGGCAGTACAACCCGGCCATTGCATACGAGGTACCAACCTGCAGGTTCGGCTGGCAAGCGGCCATCTTCGTCAGGCATTGCTACTGTTGCGAAGATACGCACTAATACTCCGTTCCTCTCGAATTTCTCAAAAGAAGCTTGTCCTTTTTTTAGTTTGCCGACGGGGATCTCAAAGGGTTTGACACGATCCCCATTGACTTTGACGGAGACATGCCTGTCGAGGAAGAATGCGTACGTCTTTTTCATGCTTGTACGAAGTTCATTCTCGAAAGTCGCATCCTTTAACCGTAGCCTCACTTCGTCATGTAAATCTGTGATCCTTATCAATGTTCCTGCTGAAGCCTTGCTTCTGGCGGCTTCTGTGGAAGTCAGCGGAATTCGCCAGTCGTCAAGGGTACTATCCTTTAGGAGCCACTCGCTTACGTTAAGGTCGCAGGTAAAACCCGTATCGGTAGTTCTGGACGTGATGTGGAAACGATTTCCAATTTTGAAGAGTGCTCGTTTCAGGCCGATCCCATAAACCCCCAGGTACCCAGGTTTGTAGTCAGCACTATGACCGAAGTTGAAAGCCTCTTTGAGTGCATACTCAAAATCGATGCCGCCACAGTTGTCTTCAATCGATACCTCATCTTTGGAATACTTTACACTAATGGAGGGCAGGCTTCCGGTGGCTGGTCTCGAATGACCGTCCTTCCGGAAGATCCCTCTAGAAATGTCAGAGAGATTCAGATGATCAGTCCTTATTAGCCCATCAATCGAGTTGTCGACCAAGTCTAGGATGCTGTCCTCCAGAGAGATGTCTTTCGTGAACATCTGTATAAAGAAAGTCTTCCTTGGGAATGCATTTGCAAGTTCCGTTGGCATCACCCCTTTTCTTTCTGCCCCTTGGGCTCGTCCTCATAACGCCTGACGCGCTCCTCGATGACGTTAAGCATTACTTTTTCCCTATCGCACGCCAAGTAGTGCATCCCCTGTGCACTGGCTGCGATAAGTGCAGTGCCAGCGCCAGCGAACGGATCAATGAGAAGCCCGCCCGTAATTCCGCTGATCTCAACTGCCCTTGCAGGGATCTTGATAGGAATCTCGTTGCTTGGCCTATGCTTTAATCTGCGATGCCGTACCGGGCTGATGTCTTCCCATACGTCACTGAGGTTCAGACCGTTCTGGACATACTTCTTGTAACCCCCATAGTCCTTAATGGGATTGCCACAATTGCGGCACTTCGCAATGGGTATTCGCGGTCTGTTAAAGTGCGCAGGATCTCCTTTGGTATAGTAGAGCAGCGCGTAGTGTGCTGGGTGTAGGTACCGGCCTCGGACGAATCCGTTTTTCACTGCAACTGCAATCCAATGGCGGAATTGAAGATCTTGGCCGAGAACAGAGGATAGCCGGAGCGCCCATCGGGGAATGTGGTAAAGATACAGAGCGCCCCCTTTTTTCAGAACAGCGGTACATCGAGACAATATTGATGTCATATATTCGAAATATTGGTCGTCATCGAGGAGATCATCCCTTTTTGATCTAGACCCGTATGTCTTTCCCAAATTAAAGGGAGGGTCGAGGAAGATTATATCCCCGCACTCGTCATGCAGACAATTAAGGAAGTGGAGGGCATCGTCGCAAACTGCCTCCCCCCGAGGGAGTCTTAGAATAGTGCCTCGATAAGTGCCATTCCACCAAACTTTTCTTGATTTCGATAACAATTTCATCACTCTCAACCTGCAAAGTACGAGCTTATTCGTGAACCTCTCTCTTAATTATGAAATGAAATTTACAACTTTCGGTGAGCCAAGTCAATCGTAATTTTCAGGTCTCAAAATTTCAGGTTGATTCCGCACCCAGTTTTTCTATCAGAATAGTGGGAAATGGCAGGATGCGCACTGATTCCAGGGAGGGGCATGCTTGGAAATTTTGTTAACTCTTTTTTTATCACCTCGGAATCTCAGGTTCTATCGTTGGAAGATGACCTGATTTCCTCATTCTCATCAAACCCTCGGCTTCTTTTTTAAAGTATTCCATTTGCTCCCTTCTGTACTTTTCCGGTAACCTGGTGTTCAAATAACCCAGGAACCCAATTTCTCCATGCAGGTCGTGTATCCCGGCGCATTGTGGCAAGTCATAAACACCGACGATATTGCATCCATTCACGAATATTACCTGACCCTCGATGTATCTCTTCTCCTCGTCATCATCGTCGGCGTAGGGCGTTTCGGACACCAAAGCCCAAAAAAGAACCGGTTCACAGAAAAGTTCTCCGTCATCATAAGAAAAGAAGACGGCTTCCCATCCTTCAGGCCATGGCATGATCTGGACTATCTTTTTCACAGCCGCCCCCCTCTTCTGACTGGGTCACATATCGAGCTTACAACCGATTTGAGTCTAAATCCCAGTCTATTTGGCTCTCTTCATCCTCAATGTTTCTATCTCTCTATCTTTCCTCCTTTTTTTCTGGTATCGGTAGACCATCTCAAATGAAAAGGCCCGTGCCATAATGGACCACGGGCCTTACTGAGTTTCCCTTGCTTCGGCAACCCGGCTATCCCTGGAGGACCCGTGCCTGCACGCCGTAGTGTCTCCAAGGGTACCAAGGGTAGTAGGCGTTCCAATATGCAAGCACTCCCGCATGCTTTCTTGTGTTTCGGCACGCAGGCGTGGCTTTCCGTCCCACGATTACTCGTGGTTTGGCTTTATCGGCTGTTTATTTAAGTCCAATCTATAAGCTGCAATCTGAATGCCAATAATGGAACTGAGGTTCCATATGATCAACTCATTAAAATCATTATGGTTCTAAAAATAATGAGACCTAAAATGTGACCATTTTTGTCTTATTTGGTTACATAATGTCGTTCGCAAGCGCTTATCCCCAAATCTTATCCCGACCTGGCGACTCGCGGCCCCCCTTGTCGCCTCGTTTTTGCACTTCCTAACTTGGGAAGTAAAAGATAGGCTGCGTCTTTATGACGAAAACTTTTTTCCGTATCCGCGAAACATTATTGTCTGGGCGTCCTTGACAGTGAACTATCGTTCACCTTATAATGCAGTCGTGGAAAGAGAGTTGAAGGAAAACAAGTTGCGATCCAGAATAAGGGAGATCTCCCGTTTCTATCATCGACGAGGCAGGATGCCGAGTTTCTCGGAGATCGGGGAGATGGCGGGCTTCCGGTCGAAAAATGCGGTCTTCAAACTCGTCAATAAACTTGAAAAATTGAAGGTCCTTGAACGGGACACAAAAGGCAGGCTCATCCCGGTATCCATCGCATCTTCGGTAAGGATACTCGGGAGCGTTGAGGCCGGGTTTCCGAGCCCTGCAGAGGAGTCCCTGGCAGACACCCTCTCCCTTGATGATCTCCTCATACGGGACCCCGAGACTACCTTTCTGCTCAAGGTCTCCGGCGATTCTATGTCTGGGGCCGGCATACTCCCCGGAGACATGGTCCTCGTCGACAAGGGGCGGACTCCAGAGAGTGGGGATATCGTCATCGCAGAGGTCGACGGGGCATGGACCATGAAGTATCTGAGAAAATGGGACGGGATTGCCCTCATCCCGGCAAACCCAAACTATAAGCCAATAGAACCTAAAAATGAGCTCAGGATCGCGCGCGTGGTGACGGCAGTAGTGAGAAAATATAAATGAAAACGATGAGATACGCCTGTGTCGTGGATGACTGTCGCGAGTAATTATGTTACTTGTAGTAATATACTTCAATCATATTATTAGTGACATATGATTAATGATATGATATCATTAGTGCATGCCAATAGTCACCTTATCAGGATTTAAATGTTCACGGTGTAATCACCAGTGGTTTCCGAGAAAAAAAGAGGTTGCTCGGGTATGCCCTAAATGCAAAAGTCCTTACTGGAATACACCAAGAAAAAGGCAGGTGCAGAAGACACACAAAGATAACTAAGTTTGTAGGGGTATTACGACTGATGATGCAGAATGCTATATTTGAGGATATTGACGCCGCATTTGTAAAGATAGGCTACAAGCGCAGCCTTATCAAAAAAGACTACAAATATGCAGACTTGTTTTCGTCCGGTGTTCCTGTTCGCACTGTTGGGCGCGCTATCTTCGGACAAGAACCGCTGGATTATCGCTCCGCCTGTTTTGGTATTCATGTGGCTGACCCCCATCGTCCATCTAAATCTATTGTTCTTGAGTTAAAAGCCCTAGGCGCTCCCCAAATATTTATTGTAAACAACGGCACCGCTGAATTATGGACCATTACTGAACGGGAGCCCATCTCACAGGCTAAATACAGTACAACCAATCTACCTGATATTATCGTGCAAAATAATAAGGATTGGAATCCTCAAGTTATTATAAGAGCAAAAACTGGTTTTACTAAACCAGGTCCTCAACAATTGGATTTCGTTGACATTGGGTTGCTTCCGGCTTTGGAAAACGAAGCCGCTTCGAAAATTGACTTTCTGCTTAGGGAAATACTCCATCATACCGAAGTAGAGTTTAAAAAACATGGATCTCCCTTTGAACCTTCAACTATTTTCAGGATTGTTTTTAGTCTGCTGGCCGCAAAATTGCTCCGAGATAGGGAAATATTAAATTCGCACACGATAGATTTTTCTTTTCCGCAAACCGCTCTGCATGCTGTAAGCACTCATTACGGATCCTCGCTAACTGCTGCTGCTACAAGAATTCCTGCATTAATACTGAAGGCCATTTCTCAGGAAATAGGACAAAGCTTTTCATTGCGCAATATCTCCGTCGACACCCTGACATATATTTATGAGAATACTTTTGTGTCACCAGAAAGTCGCAAGAAACTTGGCATTCACAGCACTCCCTCATATGTGGCAGACTACGTCCTTTCACAAATTCCGATTGATGATTTGCCCAGATCGCAATGGCATACGACGGATCCTATGTCAGGCCATGGTATTTTCTTGATCGCGGCCATGAGAAGAATGAGAACTGTGCTACCCCAGGATTGGAGCGGCCGGCAACGCCATAAATTCTTTGCTGATCATTTACACGGCGTCGAAATTGACTCGTTTTCTGTTGAAGTTGCCCGTATGTGTCTTATGCTGGCTGATTTCCCGGAACCAAACGGCTGGGACTTAAGCAATGCTGACGTGTTTGCGAGAAAGACGCTTGAAAATGCAATGGCGAAAACTTTGATACTCGTTGGCAATCCTCCATTCGAAAATATAGAAGGCAGAAGCCCTGACACACCAAAACCCATTGAGCTTTTAAGACGTGCCTTGCCAAATTTACCTCCTCATGCTTTCCTTGGTTTGGTATTGCCACGCTCTTTTATTGATGGCGCAGACTATAAGAAGGAGAGAGAAGCTGTCTTAAGTAATTTCGATCTTATTTCCGTCACTGCGCTTCCAGACCGCATCTTCTTGTATTCTGACGCTGAAACTGCAATTGTCATCGCGCGGAAGCAGAAACCGAAAAACACGTTGGGTGTTACCTATAGGGAAATCCAAGACAAAGATCGCGATGCATTTCGCGCTCGGAATCGCATTACATGGGAAGACAAAGTACCGCAATCCTATTTTAGGGACACAATGGAAGGTCGATTGCATGTTCCATTATTGCGCGAAATTTGGGAACGGTTAGGAGATTATTCTCGACTTAGTTCTTTTGTTGAAATCAAAAAAGGGGTGGAATATAAATTGAATATCGGACTCCAAAAAGTTATCCAAGCAACCCCTTTTCATGGCTCGAGACCTGGCATTGATAGAATTACAAAGAACTTTTATCAGTTTCTTGCAGCAGACACTGTTTATATGTCTGTGGAGAAGCAATACCGAAGATTTGAAGATTCAAAGGCATGGAATTTGCCGTGGGATAAGGCAAAAGTAGTTCTTCCGGCATCACGAATGTCGCGTGGGCCTTGGAGGTTTGCAGCGGCTATTGATGATGGAGGACGCATTGTTAGCCGACTATTTTACGCTGTTTGGTCTAAAACTGATGCATTGAGTGTTGATCTGTTGGCGGCATTACTTAATTCTCCAGTTGCAGCAGCTTTTACCTATGCTCACAGTTTTCAGAGGACTATTCCCAAGAGAGTATACGAGGACATTCCTATCCCTGAAGTATCTTCTGATTCAGGGCAGGTTATTTCTTCTCTCGTTCGTAATTATTTGATTGCGTTGCAGAAGGATAAGGCTAGAGCTAAAGATATTTTACTTCGGATAGATGCTGAAATTCTGAAGCTCTATAAACTTCCACCTCGATTGGAAAGACAGCTCTTGAACATTTTCTGGGGACATCAACGCCCAGTACCCTTTGAGTTCAAGGGTTACATCCCCTTAGAAATTGATTCATGGATCCCACTGCATATTTATATATCAGACCAATTCAGGGAAGCAACGCCTCAAAAAATCATGGAACGTATTCCCGTAATTCGTGATGCGGCATTCCTTGACTATCTTAAGAGCCTTGGAAGGGAAGAAGAATGAAACTCCGCCATTATCTTCTCGACACGAATATCCTTGGGCCTCTCGCTGAATTAAAGGCTGGCGGAGAGAACCCTGAATGCAGGGCGCTGGGGATACATTGGAATGCGTTGCCCGAAGGAGCAAAGATCTTCTTGTGCCCGATAAATGTTGGTGAGGTTGAATATGGGCTTCGTATCGCCCCCTATGATAAACCCGAAGAACATAAATCGACTAGGGCTATGCTGAAGGAATTTCCCGTTCTCAATATCGATACCGATTTGGCGCGTGATTATTATGCTGAGCTTCGAGCAAGAGTTTTCAATGAGTGTGCACCTAGAGATAAGAGAAACAGACGAAATTATGCTAAAAGGGTCGAAGAATGGAAAGATCCTACTACATCAAAAGAGTTGAAAATTCAGGAAAACGACCTCTGGCTTGCAGCCATTGCAATGGCTCACAATATAATACTGGTTACCCGCGATAAGATGGACGTGATAAAGAAAGTCGCCGGACCAGATATAGTATTTGAGAACTGGCTTAAATAATAACAATAGGTAAACCCCCGGCTCTGCCGGGGGACTCCCAGAGTTTGACAGTTCCGGGAATATAGAATCGTCATTCCGAGCAAATGTAAC
>Ga0214473_10004669_pt1 | contig 16465 bp, 18 predicted proteins | sample RVTome_7_FD_203509 | JGI IMG/M metagenome (GOLD analysis project Ga0214473, IMG submission 203509) | Soil microbial communities from uranium-contaminated site in the Upper Colorado River Basin, Wyoming, United States - RVT98D197 | ecosystem: Environmental > Terrestrial > Soil > Contaminated >... | reverse complement strand
GGCGTCTCCTACGCCATCCCGAAGTGGGACTTCGCGTTCGATCTGCGCTGGGTCGACGAGTTTCGCTGGTCGGTAGGTCCCTTTCAGGGGGACGTCGAGGCCTACGCCACCGCCGACGTCCGCGGGAACTACTATTTCAACGACCGGATCGGGATCGGCGTCAACGTCGCAAACCTCTTCGACAACGGGCACTGGGAGAGCTTCGGAGGAGACCTCCTGGCCCGCCGAGCGCTCGCGAACGTCGTCGTGAAGTGGCAGTAGCGGCGTCGCAGCTCTCGCGGGTGTGGGTTCCTTGAGCTCGTGGCCTTCCAGGACCTGAACCCCGCCGCCAAGGGTTCGCGAGGCGTCGTTCGTCCCCGGGCCTTCGACCCGCGCGCTCGCTGCAGAAGACTTGACCTACCATCTCGCCATGTGCTACGTGGATGTTTGCAATAGGAGGTTTCGAATGCTCCGTTACCTTTGCTTCGTTCTAGCGCTCTTACCCCTTTCGAACGGCTGCTCGCCCCAGAACAGTGAGGCGCAGGCGACAAAGGACGCGATGATCCACGACGCTTTACGCGCGGCTATGCCCTCGATCACCGACAAGGCGACCATCAAAGATTGGCAGGGCAACACGCTGCGGGAAGGCTCGAACGGCTGGGTTTGTTTTCCGACTCCGGCCGGGTTCACGGCCGAATCCTCTCCGATGTGCCTCGACAAGACCTGGCAGGCCTGGGCGGACGCGTGGGCCAACAAGAAGCCGTTCAAGGCCGAACGTGTTGGTATCTCCTACATGCTTCGCGGCGACTCCGGCGCGAGCAACACCGACCCCTACGCTACCGGGTCCACGCCCGACAATGAATGGGTCGTCTCCGGGCCGCATTTGATGCTGCTCGTGCCCGATGCGGCCTCGCTCGACGCGATCCCGACGGACCACCACAGCGGCGGACCCTTCGTCATGTGGAAGGGTACCCCGTACGCGCACGTCATGGTACCGGTCCCGTCGAAGTGAGCGCCTGATCGAAGGATAGGTTCCCTGAACGGGTCGAGATAGTTTCTTCCGCTCGAGACGGCGTCTCCTACGCCGTCTCGCGCTGGGACTTCGCGTTCGATCTGCGCTGGGTCGACGAGTTCCGATGGTCGGTGGGTCCGTTCCAGCGAAACGTCGAGGCCTATACCACCGCCGATGCGCGCGGGAACTACTACTTCAACGAGCGGATCGGGGTCGGGGTCAACGTGGCGAACCTCTTCGACAGCGAGCACTGGGGGAGTTTCGGAGGAGACCTCCTGGGGCGGCGCGCGCTCGCGAACGTCGTCGTGAAGTGGTGACGTTGCAGCCCTCGCGGGTGTGGGTTACCTTGGGCGGGTGACCTCTCACAATCCGGATCCCGCAGGAGCGCGGCTCACCGAGGTACTGGCCGAGATGCCCGAGGTGCGCCTCGCATTCCTCTTCGGGAGCCGGGCCTCCGGTCGTTCGCGGCGGGAGAGCGACTTCGACATTGCGGTTTTAGTCGATGAAAAGACCGCTGGGGACGACCGTGGACAAACGATTCGACACCTGGCGTCGCGGCTGGGCCGTGAGGTCTCGAGCGCTCTCATCGACCTCGTCATCCTCAACGACGCCCCGGCCCTGCTGAGGCATCGGGTGTTGCGAGACGGCATCTTGCTCTTTCAACGCACTCCAGAGGATCGCGTTCGCTTCGCCATCAAGGCGATCCGAGACTGCCAGGACGGATTTTCTCGCCGCGAGCAGTTCACCAGGCGGCGGATCGAAAACCTGAAGGCGAGGAAGGTCGATGGTCGATCGAGAGATCTTCTCGAAAAGGCTCGAAGCGCTGGTCGGCTACTTGGAAAAGCTAAGAGCGTTTCTTGACGCCGAGGAGGCCGAGTTCGTTCGTGAGCCCGCGCTGCACGACCTCGCCGAGCGCTATCTCCACCTCGCCGTCGAGGCTGTATTGGACCTGGGAAATCACTGGATCGCCGAGAAGGGGCTCCCCGCGCCGGAGGTGAATCGAGACACGTTCACCGTCCTCGAGAAGGCGGGCGAGCTGTCCCCCGACCTCGCCGTGCGTCTTCGAGGCTGGGCCGGCTTTCGCAACATTCTCGTCCACGAGTACCTTCAGATCGATCACTCGATCGCCTATCGGGCCATCCGCGACGAGCTCCGAGACTTAGAGTCCTTCGTCTCTTGGGCGCTCGGCAAGCTTGCCGCTAGTTGAACGAGGTCCACCCCAGGCGGTGAGGGTTCCCGCTGCGATCAGCGAGCCCGCGAGGACTACGAGCGCCGCCGACATGCTCCCCGTCGTGTCCCGCACGTGCCCCACGACGAACGGGCTCACGTAGCCCGCGAGGTTTCCAAGGGAGTTGATCCAGGCGATGCCCGCGGCGGCCGCGGTCCCCGACAGGATCGCGGTGGGGAGGGACCAGAAGCAAGAGACGGCGGCCATGATCCCGCAGGTGGCTACGGTGAGCGCGAGGAAACTTGGAAGCGGTGAGATGCCGGGAATCGCACTTGTCGCGAACGCGGCCCCGGCGATGAGGGCCGGCAATGCCGTGTGCCAGCGGCGCTCCCCCGTCCGGTCCGAGCGACGCCCCACGAGCAGCATCACCATGGCCGCGGCGCCCCAGGGGATGGCGGTCAGGAGCCCGATGCGCCACGGATCGGAAGTCATCGTGTCGGAGAGGATCGAAGGAAGCCAGAAGGAAATTCCGTAGAGGCCCATCACCACGCAGAAGTAGATGAGCGCGAGAAGCCAGACCCTCGGGCTTCGGAACGCTTGGGAGAAACGGTGATGTCCCGCGCCCTCCTCGATCTTGAGCCCCTCTTCTTCCTGGACTCGGCGAGCCAGAAGCTCCCTCTCGTCGTCGGTGAGCCATTTCGCTTTCGAAGGGCCGTCGTCGAGAAGCCACAGCACGAGAAGACCTACCACCACCGAGGGGATCCCCTCCAGAAGATAGAGCCACTGCCAGCCCGCGAGGCCCGAGACCCCGGAGAGCCTCGACAGGATGAAGCCCGATATCGGCCCTCCGATGACCCCCGAGAGGGTGATCGCGGTCATGAAACCCGCAACCATCCTGGTCCGGTGCTTTCGTGTGTACCAATACGTCAGATACAGGATGATCCCGGGAAAGAAGCCGGCCTCGGCGACGCCCAGCGCGAATCGAAGCGCATAGAACGTCCTCTCCCCCGTCACGAACAACGTCGCGGACGAGAGCATCCCCCAGAGGATCATGATCCGCGCGATCCAGATCCTCGCGCCCACCCGCTCCAGAATGAGGTTCGAAGGCACCTCGAACAGGAAGTAGCCGATGAAGAACACCCCGGCTCCGATGCCATAGGCGGTGTCGGTGAAACCAAGATCCTTCTGCATCTGGAGCTTGGCGAAGCCGACGTTCACCCGATCGAGGTACGCGAGCACGTAGCAGAGAAAGAGGAGCGGGAGCAGACGCCACGTGACTTTGCGGTAAGTCGCTTCCTCCGATGGGTTCATCGCCGACGGCTCGATTTCCACAACAGCAGGAAGGAACTTCCGAAAAGAGTCGTGACCAATCCCCACCAGAGATTCACGTTCCACCCGAGCGAGCGGGCGTAGATCGCGGGATCCGACACCAGTCCGTAGGTGACCAGCACGATTCCCGTGAGGCTGAAGAGGCTTCCGACGAAGAAATGCAACTGCCTCTCCATGGGCTCACCAGAACCAGACGTTCAACGCCAGAGCACCCGCGAGAACGAGGATCGCGAGTACGGCGGGGCTCGTGAAGCCGAGCCGCCGGGTTTCCGCGGGCCGGGGCGTGGCGGAGTAGACGAGGCCGACCAGATCCTCGACGGGCTTGGGTCGGGTCGCGAGGCTCACCGCGATCGTGACGAAGAAGCAGATCGTCCAGGCGGTGATGGCCCCGTAATAGTTCGAAGCCATGTCGCTTCGATAGGAGAGCGCACCCGCGACCACCAGCAGGTAGTGCGCCGCGGCGGCTCCCGTTCCCGCGAGCAGACCGTAGAAGGCGCCCGACGCCGTGGCCCGCGCCCAGAACATCCCCAGGAGAAACGTGGCGAAGAGGGGGGCGTTGAAGAACGAGAACAGGAGTTGCATGTAGTCCATGAGGTTGTTGAAGAAGAACACCAGGTAGGCGGCGGCGACGCTCGCGAGCGTGCCGAAAACCGTGGTCGCTTTCCCGACAGCGAGATAGTGCGCATCCGGCCGACCCGGACGCAGATAGGCCTGATAGATGTCGTAGGTCCAGACGGTGTTGAACGCGGTGACGTTTCCCGCCATCCCGCTCATGAAGCTCGCGAGAAGCGCCGTGAGCCCGAGGCCGAGGAGACCGGGCGGGTAATAGCGTGCGAGCATGAGGGGGAAGCTCATGTTGTAGTTCTCGCCGAGCTCTTCGGGAATCGTGACCAGAGCCACGAGGCCCGGCAGGATGACGAGAAGCGGAAAGAGCATCTTGGGAACGGCGGCGATGAGTGGAGTCCTCCGGGCGGCCTCGAGATCCTTGGAGGCGAGCGCCCTCTGGACCACGAGAAAGTCCGTACACCAATAGCCGAAGGAGAGCACAAAACCGAGACCCATGAGCGTACCGAAGAACCCGACCCCCATGGGGTTCTGGTCCGGATCGGCGAGCACCGACCAGGTGTGAGCGAAGCCCTCGGGAAGCCGCGCCTCGAGCCCCGAAAAGCCTCCGACTTCGGTCAGGCCGAGGATGGCCATCGGCAGAAGCCCGAAGACGATGAGGAAGAACTGCAGGACCTCGTTATAGATCGATGAGGTGAGGCCTCCGAAGAAAATGTAGACCAGAACGATCGTGGCCGAGAGCAGGATGCTCGCGTGGATGTTCCAGCCGAGCATCAAGTTCAGCACGATGGCCATGGCGTACATGTTGATGCCCGACATCGCGACCGTCATCACCGCGAAAGAGATCGCGTTGAGGCCGCGGGTCCGCTCGTCGAAGCGCAGCTTCAGATACTCGGGGACGCTCCGCACGCGGCTCCCGTAGTAGAACGGCATCATAAAGATCGCGAGGAACACCATCGCCGGAATCGCCCCCACCCAGTAGAAGTGGTTGGTGAGCATCCCGTACTTGGCGCCGTTCGCCGCCATCCCCATGACCTCGAGGGCGCCGAGGTTCGCGGCGATAAACGCGAGGCCCGTCACCCAACTCGGAAGCGAGCGGCCGGAGAGAAAGAAATCCTCGCTGGTGCGCATCCGTCCCTTGAGGGCGAAACCGACCGCGAGGACGAAGACGCCATAGATGCCGATGATAGAGTAGTCGACGAAGCGAAGCTCCATACCGCTATTTTTCGCGCGACCCCACAGACGTCGGATTCACGAGAGAGTCGAGAGGCTGGCGCCGGCAAAAATAGGTCGAGTCGTTCGGCGATTATCTCACCTTTCCTGGATGGGACGAACAGCGGACTCGGAGGCCCCGGCGACCCTGAGATCCGGGGAGGTCGAGCCTCTTCGAGGCGAAACACTCCCCGACGGCGACGGTGGAATTCCCGCTGGCGCCGTTCTCGATCGCAACGCCCGCGACCGCAAGACCGTAGTGGCGATTCTTCGCGTCGGCAGGAAGGGTAACGGGGGCGAACGCGCGTCTAGCGTCAATCCGTCCCCAGAAGCGTCGCGGCCCAAGCAGCTTCGTCGGGTGGGAGAGGGGGCACGGGTGCCCGGGCGTAGTCGATCCGTAAGTCGTAGCTCGCACGGTCGTAGAGGGCGTGAAGAATCTTCCCCAGGCCCACGATCGGCTCCTCTTCACCGCGACGGAGAGGAAGAGGGAACGTCGGGACCGGGTCGCGGACGCCGAACGCGATAAGATCCGCTTTGGGCCGCTTTCGAGGACGGCTGATGAGGATGCGGTATTCGGAGACAACGGGTGGGCTGACCGTGGGCATCGGCTCTCCCGCGCGGAGGAGGTCCACCTCGACGAGATTCGTGCGAGTGGAAAAAACCAGCTCGCGCTTTTCCAGGTAGACCCGGCGCCCGGTCCCAGAACGTTTGTTCGCCGGCGAAAGGAGCTCTACCACGGTGACGACCTCGCCCGCGGGAACGCTCCGAACCTCGAGGTAGGTCTCACGAACGGCATCCGCCATCGGAATCTCGACTTCTACCATGGCCGCGGATCGTTGCACTTCCGAGGCGGAATCGAGGGCTGGGCCGTGCGCGACGACGGCAAGATCGGGACGCCCCACGAGAACCAGCTCCGCAGGCTCTTCCAGGTACGTGCGCTCCTCGAGCGCAATGTAGTACCTGGGTCGGACAAGGGGAGAGAGCGCGTCCCGGATGGCTGCGATCAACCCGTTGTGGACGTCTGGCCACAGATCGGGGTGCTCCAGGTAAGGATCCATTCCGGGAAACGGCGTCGACACCAAGAACTCCCCTTGAATCGTAGCACATGCTCCGGCCGCTCGTGCCGAACCCGATGGGCGGCGAAGGCGATCAATTTCGTCGATGCTCAGCTCGATGCGGCATGACCGTTCTCTTAACTTGGAGCTGGCCTACTAGCTTAGCTCGGCCTAGCCGCTCCTGAGGCGCACGTCTCGCGCCACCGATCCCAGATGGCCCAGGAGCACGAACCACAGAATCGACATCGCGCCCATCTCGAGGGTCTCCTCGATCGACTTCGAGAAGTGGCGCAGAGTCTCCTCCGCGGCGGTCCCGAAGCGGCGCTCCGACCAGGCATCGAGCGAAGGGTAGCGGCTCACGGCGGCCGCATAGACGTTTCTAGGATGCTCCTCCTCCAGGCCCTCGAAGAAGTCCAGGGCGACCGCGGTCGCGAGCGAGACCATCGCCGTTACCAGAAGGAGCCGCGGCCGCGTGCGACCGAGCTTTCTCCACAGGAACCCGAGGAGATAGAGGCCGAGCGCGGCGAAGGGAGGTAGAAAGAGAACGTGCCAGGTGTAGCTCGGAAACCAGGCGGCGAGCGTGGATCGGTCGGCCATGGCGTCGAAGGTGCTCGAGAAACGCTCGTGAAGCTGGGCACCGTCGTCGACTGCCATATACAGGAACGCCACGGCGAGGATCAGATAACCTCGCGATCGATCGACGGCGTAGATCGCGAGGAGCGTGAGCCCGATGAGGAGCGTCTGAGTCGAGGCGAACCAGGAGGCGAGGCCGTCCTCGCGCGCGATATTGAGGAGGCGCCTCATCGCTCCGACGTCGATGAGGCGCCCGTAGTTGATGTGGTAATCGAGGAGGACGAACGCCACCTGGGCCGCGAGGCAGAAGAGCAGCACCCGCGACGACAGGCGCCGCCAGTCGACGCGAAGCTCGACTCCCGTTGCGGGCTCGGCGACGGTCGGGGGCTCCTCGCTCGATTGGGATACGACTCGAAGCGCTGCGCTCGCCATGAAAATCTCTCGTCAGTCGTCCGAGGGCTCGACCCGGGTGGCGAGAAACGGAAGGGAGAAGTCGCCCGGGACGAGACCTTCGACCCGCACCGTGCTCCCGGTCGTAGGCGGCGTCATTCCCGGTGAGAGCCCGAAGCAGAGCTCCACGAGCTGGACCGCGAGACCGAAGTCGCAGCCCGGCGCGTCGGCGACGACGCCGGTCGCGTGAATTTCATCGTCGATGCGGAGCTTTTGCGCGACCAGGACCCCGCCCTCGGAAGCGCCCTCGGCCTTCATGGGAAGCCCAAGGTGGTCCGTGACGAGCGCCTCGAGCTCCAAGGGCGAAACCAGCGCTTCACCTGCGGCCTGATTCACGATCTCGGTCTCGCTCGTGACGACCACGAGGGTGTCCTTGATCCGAAGGGCGACGACACAGTCGGCAGCCGGGCAGGGTTCCGTGCCGAAGAACAGCCCTTTGACCTCGGATTCGCCCGCGTCCTCGTCATCGTCGATGGAATCATCGTCCGAATCGTCGTCCTCACTGACGTCGTCGGAGTCGTCGTCGGTCGAGGAATCATCGCTCGTGTCGTCTTCGCTGGTGTCGTCGTCGGAAGAACTTTCGCTCGAGCCGGAACGGCTCGCCGAAGCCGCCGTCGTCTCCAAGCGTGCCGACTCCGGGGTCACCGAAGTGGCGCCGGTAAGGCTCGGGCCATCGTCTTGACAGGCAGCGACGAAGAGTCCGGCGAGAGAGGCGAGAGCCAGGGTTCCCAACGCTCGTAGCGTTGTACGTATCATGCGTTCTTCTCCAGTTGGCGCGCGTTGATTTCGAGTGCCATCGTCTCTCGAGTTGCCTCGCGAACCAATGACGGAGGACACGCAATCGACGTGATCTGAATAACACGTAGCCGAGCCCTCGCGGGACGGGAGTTCGCTACGTTCTATAGGCGTAAAGCAAGAAGCAGCCGGCACCAATCAAGAGCCGGTACCAGGCGAATAGGTTCATGGGGTGCCGCGCGAGATACGAGAGAAGCCAGTGGATCGACGCGAAGCCGACGACGGCGGAAGCGGCGAAGCCGGCGGCAAGCGGTGGGAGGTAGGTGGCGAACCCCGGAAGCTCCAGCAGGTCCTTGACCGCGAGGACGGCGGCAGCGATGAGTACCGGCACCGACATCAGAAAGCTGAACCGAGCCGCCGACGGCCGCTCCAGGTGGCAGAGCATCCCCCCGCAGATCGTCGCCGCCGAGCGGGAGACTCCGGGAAGAAGCGCGAGCGACTGGCTCGCGCCGATGATGAGGGCATCTCGCCAGGTGATCGAGTCGAGGCCGCGGCTCCGCCGGCCGATTTTCTCGGTCACGACGATCAACGCCGCTCCCAGGGTCAAAATCCCCGCGACGACGATCGGATTCTGGTGCAAGCTCTCGAAGAACGGTTTGAAGGCGAGGCCGGCGACGACCGCGGGCACCGTCGCCAGAACGATGAGCCACCCGAGTCGAGCCTTCGGGGCCGCAAAGGGACGACGCGCCACGAGGCCCGCGAGGGTGGCCCTGGCGATCTCGGTGAGATCTTTCCAAAAATAAGCGATGACCGCAGCGACGGTTCCGAGCTGGAGGAGCACGTTGAAGACGAAGGCAACCTTGGGGTCGAACTTCCATCCGAGGAGCCACGGCACCAGGATGAGGTGCGCCGTCGAAGATATCGGAATAAACTCGGTGCCCCCCTGGACTACCCCCAACGTCAGAGATTGGATAAAGCTCATCCGGACACTTTAACGGCACTCCTGCTCTTGTTGAACACTTTTCCAGCGCGATCCGCGCCTGGCGTCATTCGTCCCTGAGCTTGTCACTTCGAGGAATAGACGTTAGGCTCTGCCCTCGATGGCCACACTGCTTGCGCTCGTCTGCCTTTCGCTCTTGCCGACCTTCGCCTTCGCCGCTCCCCGGCCGGTGATCCTGGACGTCGATCCCGGTATCGACGACGCCCTCGCGATTTCGATCGCCGTGCCGATGCGACCTGGCGAACCGGGGGAACGCGATCGACGCGGGTCGCGCTCGATGTCGACGCCGAGAGGTTTCTCGCGTTTCTCATCGGGCGACTTGAAGCGCCCTAGCTCCCTCGGGTAGGCTCGCCTCGCGTTGAGAAGACGAGACTTCCTCGGTCAATCCCTCCTCGCCGCCTGCGGCGCCTGCCTTTCGGCCCGCGGAGACGTCGACGGCGCTGCCGTCCTCGACCTGCAGCTCGGCTGGCTCGCCGGAGGAAACCAGCTTGGCGAAGTGGTGGCACGGCGGCTCGGGTACTTCGGGGAAGAGGGCCTGCGCCTCGAGATCCACCCGGGAGGACCTCACATCGACGGCGTCGGCATCGTGGCCTCCGGCCGCTACCGACTGGGCGAGGTCGCCTCGAGCCCTTCGCTCATGCTCGCGGTCTCCCAGGGAATCCCCATCCGCGCCTTCGGCGTCTGCGTCCAGGAGCATCCTTATTCATACTTCTCGCTTCCCTCGAAACCCGTGCGGTCGCCCGGGGACATGGTCGGAAAGAAGGTGGGGACGAACGCCACCGGGCGCATTCTTCTCGACGCTCTGCTGGCGAAGCACGGCATCGACCCCGCCTCCCTCGAAGTGGTGGTGATCGGATCCGCCATGACCCCTCTTCTCACCGGCCAGGTGGACGTGGTCACGGGCTGGACCACGAACGTGACCGCGCTCAAGCCGCTCGGTCCCGACCGCATCGCCATGCGCCTTTGGGACCAGGGCATCCGGCTCTACGCCATGCCGTACTACGCGACGAACGATACCCTCGCGAACGAGCCTCACCTCCTCGAGGCGTTTCTCCGCGCCGCCGGTCGCGGCTGGGAGCTCGCCTATCAGGAGACCGAGAGGGCCGTCGGGATCCTCGTCGAGGAGTATCCCATCCTTCGCTTCCAGGACGAGCTCGATGCAGCGCGGGAGCTCCTCACCTACGTGTTCACCGAGAAGACCCGGGAGCGCGGTTGGGCCACGATGGACCGCGAGACCTGGCAAGAGCAGATCGTGAGCCACGACGCCCTTGGCCAGTTCACGAAGCGCGTGCCCTCGGTCGACGACGTGATGACGCTTTCGATTCTCGAGGCGACGAAGGACCAGAGGCCCCATCTGGAGGCTCCTTGAACGAGAGCGTCTCGCTCCGGAGCGTCTCGGTGAAGTTCACTTCCGATCGGGGCGAGACCGAGGCGCTCCGCGACGTGAGCTTCGATCTCCCGCGCGGCGGCTTTCTTTCCATCCTTGGACCCTCGGGATGCGGCAAATCGACGCTCCTCCGGGTCGCGGCCGATCTCGTGGCTCCGTCTTCCGGGAGCGTCTCGCTTTTCGGAAGATCTCCCTCGGAGGCCCGACGCGCGAGGGATCTTGGTTTCGTCTTCCAGGACGCCGCTCTTCTTCCCTGGCGGACGGTGCGCGAGAACGTCGAGCTTCCCCTCGAGGTCGGAGACGGGAGAGGCCTTTCGGAGAAGGCGTCGAGGCCCGAGGACCTGCTCGAGCTCGTCGGCCTCTCGCAGTGGCACCGCGCCTACCCTCACGAGCTCTCCGGCGGCATGCGCCAGAGAGTATCGATCGCGCGCGCTCTCGTGACCGGCCCCAAGATCCTCCTCATGGACGAGCCCTTCGGCGCTCTCGACGAGATCACCCGGGATCGGCTGAACGACGAGCTCCGTCGCATCTGGAAGGAGACGGGAACCACCATTCTCTTCGTGACCCATAGCATCCCCGAGGCGCTCTACCTCGGGGAGAGAGTCCTGATGCTCGCCGCTCACCCGGGGCGCGTGCGTGAGATGGTGGAGGCGAACCTGCCGCCGAGGAGGGAGCTCTCGCTCCGTGAAACGCCGGAGTTCGTCAAAAGGGCCGCGGAGCTCCGCGGAATCCTGGAGAGCTGCGGATGACCCGCGGGCGCGTGCTTCCGGCGGCGGCCCTCTCGGGAATGCTCCTCCTCTGGTGGCTTGCCGTCGTCCTCTTTCGCATTCCCGAGTACATCATTCCTTCGCCCGTTCACGTGGCGCGGACGCTCCTCGGAGACTTCGGCACGATTGCGAGGAACCTGGTTCCCACGGCGGTCGAGAGCGTCCTCGGATTCCTTCTCGGGAACCTGCTCTCCATCGCCGTCGCCACGCTCTTCGTCCACCAGAGGACGATCGAGGAGGCGCTCTTCCCTCTCGCCATCATCGTTCGCTCCATCCCCATCGTCGCCCTCGCCCCCATTCTCGTGCTCCTCTTCGGAAACGACATGGCACCCAAGGTGATCATCGCCGCTCTCGTCTGCTTCTTCCCCACGCTGGTCAACATGGTGCGCGGGCTATCGTCGGTGAACCCCCAGGCGCTCGAGCTCATGAAGATCCTGTCGGCGACGAAAGGCGAGGTCTTCTGGAAGCTCCGCATCTACAATTCGCTTCCCTATCTTTTCGCCGCTCTCAAGATTGCCGCCAGCGCTTCGGTCATCGGAGCGATCGTCGGCGAGTGGATCGGATCGACCGAGGGCATCGGCGCCCTCATCATCCATGCGACGTACAATTTCGATACCGGTCTTCTCTACGCCTCCATCACCGCCGCCTGCGTCTTCTCCGTGCTCTTCACGTCTCTCATCTCGTTTCTCGAGCGGCGCCTGGTGAAATGGTCGCCGGGAGAGGCCTGAGATGGACTCTCGAGGTGTGGCCATCGCCCCGGCGACCGAAGAGGAGCGGGATTGGGCTGCTTGTCTCTTGGCGCGTTCCGAGCCCTGGATCACTCTCGGCGCGAGTCTCGAAGCCTGCCGCGAGTCGTGCCGGGATCCCGGGTACCTTCTCTACATCGCGCACGACGGCGGTCGTCCTCGGGGGGCGATCCTGCTGCAGCGCCGTGGAGTGGCAAGCTCGCCCTACGTGAAATCCATCGCCGTCGACCCGGAGCACCGCAGCCGAGGGGTCGGCGCCGCGCTTCTGGAGTTCGCCGAAAAGCTGTTTGGTGACGACTCGCGCCACCTGTTCCTCTGCGTCTCTTCGTTCAATCGGCGCGCGTATTCGTTCTACGAACGCCAGGGATATTCGGCGGTCGGCGTGCTCGAGGACTACGTCATCGAGGGCGCATCCGAGATCCTCATGCACAAACGCCTCCGATGAAGGACGGGGATCCTCGGAGCTCACCCTGGCCCGTCGTGGGTCTTCTCCTCGTGACCGCGACCGCGAGCTATCTCTGCCGCGTCAACATCTCGACCGCCGGGGCTCTGCTGATGGAAGAGTTCGCCCTCTCTCAAGTGGCCATGGGCCGGGTGTTCAGCGCGTTCCTGCTCGGCTACGCGCTATGCCAGATCCCGGCGGGCGCCCTTGCCGATCGCTTCGGCGCGAAGCGGACTCTGACCACGGCCGCCGTCGGCTGGACGGCTCTGACGCTGGCGCAGAGCGCCGTCGGTTGGGACGCGCTCCCGTTCGGAGCGGGAGCGACGATGATCCTGCTCCTCGTTTTTCGTTTCCTGCTCGGAGTGGCCGAGGCTCCGACCTATCCCGGCGCCGTCGCGGGAATCTCGCGATGGGTGCCCGCGGTGCAGCGGGGTCGGGCCACGGGAATCGTGATCGCCTCCATCGGGCTCGGATCCGCCCTCGCACCGCCCCTGGTATCGAGCTTGATGGTGCGCTGGGGATGGCGTGCCGCGCTCGCGATTTCCGCCCTCCCGGCGCTCGCGGTCGCACTCGTCTGGACCCGGGTGGCGGAGCCTCCCTCGCGGTTCGCTTCGACCGGGACAAAGAGCGCGCCCCTGCCCGTGAACGGAATTACCGCTCCCGCCCGCCGGAGAGGGTGGAGTTTCTTCCTGCTTACGGCGAGCTACAGCCTTCAAGGCTACCTCGGCTACATCTTCGTTTTCTGGTTCTACCTCTACCTGGTTCAGGAGAGAAAGTTCGGTCTGCTGCAAGGCGCATGGGTGGCGAGCCTGCCCTGGCTTCTGTCGATCGTGTCCATTCCGCTCGGGGGCTTCCTCTCCGATCGTCTGGTGGTGGGCCGTCTCGGTCCCGTCTGGGGGCGCCGGACGGTGCCGATTCTCGGCCTGGGATTGTCGGGCATCCTGACCTCGGTGGGAGCGCGTACCGAAAGCCCGGCCGTCGCCGCCGTCTCCCTCGCTCTCGCGACCGCGTTCGTCCTGTCGGTCGAGGGACCGTTCTGGGCGACGATGATGGGGCTCGCGGGACCAAGAAGCGGCACCGCGGGCGGGATCATGAACATGGGCAGCAACGTGGGCGGATTGATCTCTCCCGTGCTCACACCCCTCCTCGCACAACGCATGGGCTGGGAGAACGCGCTTCACATTGCCGGCATGCTTGGCTGCCTCGCCGCCGCGCTCTGGCTGGGGATCGATCCCGCGCACGAGGGCCCATCGTCGAAGGATATGGCCACCTGAGATAGGATGACCCCATGGATCGCGAAATCGCCGCTCGAGTGGTCGCGGAGACGGACGTCGTCGTGGTGGGCGGAGGTCCCGCGGGGCTCGCCGCCGCGGTCGCCGCCTCTCGCAACGGGGCGAGAGTCGCGCTCGTCGAGCGCTACGCGCAGCTCGGGGGCCTCGCCTCGGGCGCCATGGTCCTGGTCCTCGACGATATGTGCAACGGGAGCGAGGTCACCGTCAAGGGGATCTGCCAGGAGATGATCGACCGCATGGCGGCGATGAAGCTCGCGGTCTTTCCTCCGGAAGCGGATCGCCGGGCAGACGAGACCCTCCTCCGCAAGTGGGCCCGATGGGGTCTCTACGACTACTACGCGCGCAGCAAACCCGCCCCGGTCTGCTACGCCGCCGCGTTCGACCCCGAGGGCTGGAAGCGCGCCTCGGAGGATCTGGCCCGGGAGAGCGGCATCCACCTGCGGCTCCACTCGTGGTTCTCCTCCCCCATCATGGTCGGCGACAGGATTCGCGGCATCGTTTGCGAGACCAACGACGATCGCCAGTCCATCCGAGGCGACGTCGTCATCGATTGCAGCGGTGACCTCGTCGTCGCCTCGAGGGCGGGAGCGCCTTTCATCGGCGGCTCGTACTTCCTCACTACCGTATTTCGTCTGGGCGGAGTCGATACCGACGCCGCGGAGGCTTTCGAGTACGAGTCCCCGGAGGAGTACGCCGAGGTCGACAAGAGGGCCAAGGAGATCCTCGCGGGCTCGTGGGACAAGTGGTGGCTCAAGACGCCGCTTCCGGGAATCGTCTGGTGCAACTGTCCTCACATGCGGAATTACGACGGCGTCAAGGTCGAGGACCTCACGAGCGCGCAGCTCGAGGGACGGCGCCGCATCGACGAGCTCTACGCCTACGTCCGCGAGAGCTACCCGGGCTTCGAGAAATGCACCATCGTCGACCTCGCTCCCCAGATCGGCGTGCGGCAGACGCGCCTTCTCGACGGCGAGTACGTAGTCACCAAGGAAGACGTCCAGGACCGGGTGCACTTCCCCGACAGCATCGCCCGGGGGCGCGACTACTACACCCCCTATCGCGCGCTCCTCCCCAAGAAAGTCGAGCAGCTCCTCGTAGCCGGCCGGCACTATTCGGCGACGAGCGTCGCCCAGCGCACCTCGCGCGAGATCCCCCCGTGCATGGCGATGGGCGAAGCCGCGGGAACCGCGGCGGCGATGGCTCTCGAATCCGGAGGGCTGGTGCGCGCCGTCGACGTATCTAAGCTCCAGAAGAAGCTTCGGGCGCAAGGGGCCGACCCGGGGGAAGTGCCCTCGGCGAACGCAACCCTCCTCGCAACCAGACGTCCATGACTCTCCCCCTGTCCGGCGTCAAGGTCATCGACCTTACCCAGGTGATGCTCGGTCCCTGCGCCACCCAGCTCCTCGGGGACTTCGGCGCCGATGTGATCAAGATCGAACGACCGGGACAGGGTGACCTTTCCCGCTGGTCGATTCCCGATCCCGCGGGGCTCGACAATCCGGTATTCTGTAGCCTCAACCGCAACAAGCGAAGCGTCGCCCTCAACCTGAAGCATGAGAGCGCCCGGGATATCGTGCGCGATTTGGTTCGCTCGGCAGACGTCATCGTCAACAACTTCCGGCCCGACGTGATGGAGCGGATGGGCCTTGGTTACGACCGGCTCCGCGCGGAGAACCCGCGGATCATTTACGCCTTCGGCACGGGATTCGGGAAGAGCGGCCCTTACGCCCACAAGGGCGGTCAGGACGTCCTCGCCCAGGCGATGACCGGAGTCATGGCGCGGAAAGCCGACCCCGATCATCCCCTCGCGATCTACGCCACCGCCCTCGCCGACTACTCGGCGGCGATGCACCTCGTCCAGGGGATCCTCCTGGCGCTTCTTCACCGGGAGAAGACGGGAAAGGGACAGATGGTCGACGTCTCCCTTTACGACTCCATGCTCTCGATGCAGACCCAGGAAGCCTCGATGTGGCTCATGAGGAAGGCGGAGCTCAACTGGGCGGCGATGCCTCTTTCAGGAGTCTTCGAGACGAAGGACGGCGCCCTGGTTCTCGTCGGGGCCTTCAAGGAAAACCCACTTCGCGACATTTCCGCCGCGCTCGAGATCGAGGACCTCTCCCGGGAAGAGCGCTTCTCCACGATGGAGCTGATGCGGGAGAACCGCTCCGAGCTTCAGGCCTTTTTCCGGAAACGCTTTCGCGAGGGGACGACGGCTCACTGGATCGAAAGGCTCGAGGCACAGGACCTCCTGTGCTCTCCCGTGAAGTCTCTCAGTGAGGCGCTCGACGATCCTCAGACGAAGGAGAACGGGATGCTGATCGAAACGACGGACGGGCGGCCCGAGACCATCCGCATGGTGGGAGCTCCGGTGCACCTCTCGGAGGCCCCGCTCGCAATCCGCCACGCTCCCCCCCACCTCGGCGAGCACACGGACGCCGTCCTTCGCGATCTCGGCTACGACTCGGCGCGAATCGAGAGCCTGCGCGAGGGAGGGGTGGTGGCGTGAGCGTCCGCTACGAGCTTCACCAGCACGTGGCGCGGGTCACGATCGAAAGGCCCGAGGTTCGCAACGCGGTCGACGCCGCGACCGAGCGCGCGCTCCAGGACATCTGGGAGCAGATCGAGTCCGACTCCGAAGTACGGGTGGTGGTCCTCACGGGCGCGGGCGACAAGGCGTTCTCCGCGGGAGCCGACATGAAGAGCGCCTCCCCCGAGGACGCCGCGAGCGGGCTCGAGTACTGGGCGAAGTCGCGG
>Ga0214473_10004668_pt1 | contig 16466 bp, 13 predicted proteins | sample RVTome_7_FD_203509 | JGI IMG/M metagenome (GOLD analysis project Ga0214473, IMG submission 203509) | Soil microbial communities from uranium-contaminated site in the Upper Colorado River Basin, Wyoming, United States - RVT98D197 | ecosystem: Environmental > Terrestrial > Soil > Contaminated >... | reverse complement strand
TGTATAAAACTGTTCGCATGTGTGATAGCGTCAATAACCTCCTTCTTAAAAAGGTTTCGTTCGCCTATAGCTCTTAAGCCCGTTTCGTCAGATGCATGTATGCGCCGTCCTCGCGGCATGAGCATGTCCCCCGGAATTGTCGCATCCAATTTTCGAGACTCGAAGTCTCATGCGAACTCTCGCGCTTACTTCCGTGTAGACGAAGCAGGCCTCTTTATTTTCTTTTCCCTATAGGGCTCTCCTTTTTTCAAAATCCAATAAGTATATTTCTTTTTATTGGCTATTTCTTTGAGGATGCGTTTATCGGCTCTATTTTCGCCGCTATAATAGGGGCTTCCCATTTCGAGGCAGCAGTCTAATATCTTGTTTAATTCTTTCAAGTAATCAGCAAAGTCAATTCCGCCAATTTTATTATTTAAGTGAATCAGCATGCCACATTTCTTCGAAATGTGAGCATTTCAACAAGCCACTGCCTTTCTACAAGGTTCAGGAAACCACGCCCTGGATGCGTTTCAGCACGGCCGGCACCCGCGGGTCCGATCCCGGAGAGGAAACCGAGGCGGTGGGAGATATCGACGCGGTTCAAGCCACGACGCTCGGCTATAAAAATCTCCGACGGGTGATGGATATGCTGTCCAAAGCCGTGCTCAAGCCTGGTGAGGATTACGCCGACCTCGACCATATGTACGGTGCCATCTGGAGCCAGGCGCAGCTCGAGGCGGGTCACGTGGCCAATATCGTCGGCGGTTACGACAGCGAACCGAAGGTCGGATTGGCGCCGGGAGTGCGATTCACCCCGCTCTCCAAAACCCGACAGCAGCAGGCCGTGAGTTTCCTGAACGAAAACATCTTCAAGACGCCGGCCTGGCTTTTCCCCGCGGATATCCTTCGGAAAATCGAACCGACGAGCGGGCAAACCCGTCTGGGTGCCCTCCAATTGGGCGTTTTGAGCAATGTCTTGAGCGCCGCCCGGTTCATGCGCCTCCAGGAACATGAAGCCATCCTGGGAGATCAGGCATACACTATCGCCCAACTTCTTGGCGATGTTCGCGCCGGTATCTTCGCCGAGCTTGCGGCCGGTGATACGTTCAAAATCGATCCTTATCGTCGCAACCTGCAGCGGGCTTACGTCGAGCTCCTCGGCGGCCGCATCACCGCTGCTCCGGCGGCGGCGGGAGCCGGCGCGGCGATGAAGGACGACAGCCGGGGCGCGATCCGGGCGGAATTAAAGTCTCTCAAGAGTCTCCTTGAATCCAAAATCGCCGGGGCAGGCGACACGGTCACGAAAATTCATTTCGAAGACCTGAGAGATCAGATCGCTCTTATCCTGGAGCCGAAGTAAGAAGCAAACGGGCGCAGGATTCGTTCCTGCGTTTCCAAGTCGAGTGACTCGATAGCCCGCCGCGCTCTATTGGCGATTTTGCTTATGCGCCAGCTTTTTTCGGGAGAGGTCACGCTTCATCTCCTCGAATGTCGCATAATGACCGCGTTCAATTTCGCGAATTCCATCCCGGACTCTTCTCCACTCCGCGGCGCTCAGCTCGACCTCATTAATCTCGACTTTGACCATATTCCTGATAAACTCCCTGATTTTGCCGGTTTTGCTATAGCCTTTTTCATCACAGATCTCGGTAAACGCCATATATTCCTCTTCAGGAAGACGAAGGGTGATGCTCTTTTGTCTCATAGCGTCCTCATTTCGAATTAATCAAAGGCATTAAATTTAATGCTATTTAATGCCTATGTCAAGAGCCCGGTCTAAACTTAAATAAATTCGGGGACACGACACCAGGTCCCCGATATTTCAGAAATCCTGATAAAATATGCGGGGGATACCGTCAATAGTGCCTTCCCGTCCTGTCTATTCATGGCCATTCGGAATAAAATTGGGGAACATGATATGTCCTGAAGGAGGCACGGTTTGAAAATCGTTCGAATGGGATGGTCTTTGGGTGCCTGTCTTCTTGCCGTTGCCGCGTCCTGCGCGATTCTTGCCGGCGGATCGCCGCAAACGGAAGGGCCGGATTTTCGCTCGGCCTTTATCGCCGCCGGGCTGTCGCCGCGCGCTCCGTCCTTCCGGATATTTTCCATCGATGCGCTGGGCCGCGGAAAACTCGGCTGGAACCCCGTCCTTAAAGAAGATTCTCAAGGCGGAGTGTTTCGGCTCGAGGCCAAAGGGGGAGGGGCGTTCGCTTATACGGCCAGAGCCGCGGACGGACATCACGCCGCCGTTTGGACGGTCGTCTACTCGGAGAAGAAGATTATCCTTCGATCCGAATTCGCAGCGGGAGCGGACCGGTCTCCATTCCTTCTTGCTTTCGATCAACGTTCGAACCACGCCACGCTGCTCGGCCTGATGAAGCCGGGGGAACGACGCATGGCTTTGCCTTGCGTACTCCATCTGCCCGATATGGGCTCGGTCCGCATCACGGCCAACACGGCCGGAGCAGTACTCGAGTACAACGCGCGCCGCTATGTCAAAACGCCATTCGTCCGGATCGCTTTTCCAGCTGCGGCGGCTGACCGGCGCCGGATCGAATATACGCTCGAAATCGCCGAGATCCATCCCGATATCCCCGGGATCGTTTCCAAACAGCTTTTCGACGGCTTTCGCCGTTCCTATCTCAATCTTTTCCAGGTCAATCCGCGCGTCCAAATGCTGGCCAACAACTCTTCGAGCGACCCGGTGCCGTTCACACTCTACATGGGCGTGGAGCTTGCCGCAAGCGCGCCTCCTCTGGCCGAGGGATTGTCCTGCCTTGATCTCATCCGGATGACGCTCGACCGCTATCTCGCCGGGGCAAAAGGCTACGGCATGATCGGTTACGGCGTCGAACCGGGCGAGGCCGATCTTGTCGCGTGGAAGGCGCCTTGGAATTCGCTCGACACGCTCCCGTCCCTGCTCCTGGCGGCCTGCGGCTATGTCGCGGGAAAACGGGATTTCGCTTGGGCCCGGGCTCACTATGAGCAGTTGGCTGCTTGGGCCAAGGAAATGCTGGCCGCCGATAAAGACGGCAACGGTCTCATCGAACACCCGCATACGGGGAACTCGGGCGATCGGGCTACGGCCGACCGCCGTCCTTCGAACTGGTGGGATACGATCAACTTCGGCCATGAGGATGCATACTCCAATGCCCTTGGCTATCAGGCCTGCGTCCAATTCTCCGGCCTTGCCCGGGCCCTCAGCCACGGAGCAGCCGCGGACGAGTTCGAAGTCAAGGCGGACAGGCTCAAGAAGGCCTTCAAACCAGCCTTCCTCAATCCGGCCACCGGTCTTCTCGCCGGCTGGAGAAGCGCCGACGGAAAGCTGCACGACTACGCCTTCACCTTCGTCAACGGAATCGCCGTGAGCTACGGGCTGTTGGACGAGCGGGACGCGAACGCGGTCATGGATCGCCTTCTGGCAAAAATGGAAGACGCCGGATTCTCGGAATTTCGCCTCGGCCTCCCGGGAAATCTCATCCCCATCCGCAAGGCCGACTATGTTTTTCATAATTGGGCCGGCGCCCGCGAGATCGGCGAACCCTCGCTCGAAGACGGCTCGGACGCCTTCCAGATCTACGAAAACGGCGGAGCCACGGCTTGTTTCGCCTATTTCACGATCAAGGCCCTGTATTCCTTGGGCCGCGTCGCCGATGCCCGCCGCATTTTCCATCCGATGCTCGAGAGCTATGCCGCCGGGGATTTCCAGGGATTCTGCGACAACGGCAAGTCCAAGGACTGGCGCGATTGGAAAGGCGGCTGTCACGGCTATGAAGGGCTTCTCACGGACGGCTATCTTCCGCTCCTGTGCGTCCTTGACGACGTTAAAGCGAAAAGATAAAGATGTTAAGAAGGGGTCAGGTCGAGATCTGACCCCAACACATGATCCCAACGCGGGAGGAAATATGAAAAACCGGATCGCGGCTTTGACTCTTATCCTCGTCGGTCTGTTGATTGCACTCCCGAGCGCGGCGGGCGACGAGGGCATGTATCCCATCAGCGAGCTCAAGAAGCTCGACCTTCGGGCGAAAGGCCTGGTGATCGCGCCCGAGGAGATCTTCGCGGCCGACAGGCCGAGCCTGATCTTCGCCATCGTCAGCGTCGGTGCGACGGGCTCGTTCGTCTCGGCCGACGGCTTGTTCCTGACCAACCACCACGTCGCTTTCAGCTCGGTCCAAGCGGCGAGCACCCCGGAGCGCGACTACTTGACAAACGGATTCCTCGCCCGGACGCGAGCCGAGGAAGTTCAGGCCAAGGGAATGACGGTCCGCATCACCGAGTCCTTCCGCGACGTATCGGCGGATGTTCTGGCCGCCGTCAAGCCGGGTATGTCGCTCGCTGACCGGACAAAGGCCATCGAGAAGCGGATGAAGGAGATCGTGGCCGAGACCGAGAAGGCGAACCCCGGGAAAAGGGCCGAGGCCTCCGAGATGTTCATCGGCAAGACCTATGTCCTCTTCATTTATACTTATCTCAAGGACATCCGCCTGGTTTATATTCCGCCGCGCTCGATCGGCGAATTCGGCGGCGAAACCGACAACTGGATGTGGCCGCGGCATACCGGCGATTTCTCCTTCCTCAGGGCGTACGTCGGACCCGACGGGTCGCCCGCGGATTTTTCTCCGAAGAACGCGCCCTTCATGCCGAAGCGGTTCCTGAAAGTCGAGCCGGCCGGAGTCAAGGAAGGGGACTTCATGTTTCTCCTCGGCTATCCCGGGCGGACGTATCGCCACTACACCGCGAGCTACATGGCCTACGAGGAAGAGGTCCGGATGCCCTACGTCGCGGACTGGTACGGTTGGCAGATCGATCTTATGGAGAAAGCGGGGGCGAACGACCCGGCTCTGGCCTTGAAGCTGTCCTCGCGCATCAAGGGCTTGGCCAATACGATGAAGAACTACCGGGGCAAACTCAAGGGCATGAAGAAGCTCGGCCTTGTCGAGGCGAAGCGCAAGGAGGAACAAGCGCTTCAAAAATACCTTGACGCGGACGCCAAGCGCCGCGCGGCCTACGGCGATGTCCTGGCGAGTATCGACAAGGTCTATGCCGAGCTGAGCGGCCGGGCGGAATATGAGATGGTCCTCGAATATCTCAGGTCGAGCGTTAATCTTTTCAATTTCGCTTGGACGGCCTATGAGGCGGCGGTCGAACGCCGGAAACCCGATCTCGAACGCGAAGCCGCCTACATGGACCGCAATTGGGACCAGACCAGGCAGAGGCTTCAGCTCGCCCAGAGAAACTATGACTCTTCCACGGACAAGGCGATTTTCAAGGAGCTCCTTCTCCGGGCCCTCCATCTGAAAGGGACCGAGCGGATCGCGGCCGTCGACGAGCTTTTCCAGGGTGATCGATCCGAGAAGGCGGTTGATGCCTATCTCGCCCGAGTCTATTCCGCCTCGAAGATACATACGGAGACCACGCTGGTGGACCTGCTTAAAAAGTCGCCCGAGGAAATCAAGGCTATGAAGGACCCGTTCCTCGAACTGGCCGCGGCCATGTATCCCGCTTATCAGCAAATCAAGGAAGCGCAGAAATCACGCAAGGGTGCGCTCGACACGCTGTTCGCCCGGCTCTCCGACGCCAAGGAGGCGTTCCTCGGCAAAGCTTTTATCCCCGACGCCAACGGCACCCTCCGTCTGACCTTTGGGCGAATCAAGGGCTATGAACCGGCCGACGCCGTTTTCTACAAACCGTTCACGACGCTGGCCGGCGTCCTGGAAAAGACGACCGGCGCCGCGCCGTTCAACACGCCCCCCAAACTCTTCGATCTCTGGAAGGCCAGGGATTTCGGCCGGTTCATGCATCCGGGTTTGAAGGATGTCCCCGTCTGCATGCTCTACGATGCCGATACGACGGGCGGCAATTCCGGCAGCCCTGTCCTCAATGCCCGCGGCGAATTGGTCGGGATCAACTTCGACCGGACTTATGACGCGACAATCAACGATTATGCCTGGAGCGAAAGTTACAGCCGCTCGATCGCCGTGGACATCCGGTATGTTCTCTGGGTGGCGCAGAAGTTCGGCGGCGCGGGATTCCTCCTTACGGAAATGGGGATCCGATAAACGGGCCATCGAACGGGGACAGGCACAAGAAACATCCGCATTCTCCCGACTGAGCGGAAGCGCGCATCGTGATAAAAAATCCTGTCCCAAGACGTGGAAAGGCGTGAACGCATCACCTATTTTTATTGTCGGCTGTCCACGGAGCGGCACGGCATTGCTTCGTGACCTGCTGCGTTCTCACCCGCGGCTGACCTTTCCGCCCGAATCGCATTTCATTCCCGCGTTTTATAGAGGCTACGGCGACCCCCGGACCGAGCGTGAAGCCATCGTCCTGGCCCGGCGCATTCTCAAACTCGAGTGGATTCGTTTCTGGAATCTACCTATGGAAGCGGGCGCCTTCGCCCCGGACCGCTCTTTCCGGGACATCCTGTGTCGCCTCTATGGGGCATGGGCTCATTATGAAAAGAAGCCCCGCTGGGGTGACAAGACGCCGCACTACGTCGCCGATATCGCCGCCCTGGCGGAAATTTTTCCAGAAGGAAAAATCATCCATATCATCAGGGACGGGCGCGACGTGGCGATATCCTGGTTGAAATCCGGGCATGAACCGCGCAATCTATTCGTCGGGGCTGAGAGATGGGATTCTTACGTCCGCGCCGGTCGCGCCAGTGGAGGAAAGTTGCCGAGCGGCAACTATCAAGAGATTCGCTATGAATCGTTGCTCCGCCGGCCCGAAGAGACAATGACATCCGTGTGTGAATTTATCGGCGAACCTTTTGTCGAAGCCGTATTGCACCCGAGTCCCGCCCGGCCGATGGTCCGGCAGCCGATTTTCGGAAGGAGGAGGTTATTCCCCGTCACCCGCGCATATGTTATCGCAAAAAATATCGAGAAATGGAAAATCGAAATGCCCTTGCCCGATCGCAGGTTGTTCGAGTCCGTGGCCGGTGACTTGTTGACGGAGCTCGGCTACGAAACAGAAGGATTCAACCGAACTGTTTCAAAATTCAGGAGATTCGCGTGGAATGCGCATCACCGGTTTTTGTGGATGGCGGCGCGCTTGAACATGAAAGGCAACTTTCGCTGGCTGTGGACGGATTTTCAGATCAGGCGCGCTTTCCTTTGGGCAGATCATCGTCGGCGTTCACGGCGGGGGCGATAACAGCGGCCGCGCTCTCTTAATAAAAGTGGTCTGAGCGAGAGAGGGCGTTCTCGGTCATTCCGTCCGAAGTGACAAGAGTTTTTTATCAAACCGGTCCTTCACGCTGAAGTCGATTTCTTCAATTTTTATGCCCGGCACAGCCCGAATTTCCTCGAGTCCGAAACACCTGGCGTATGCTTTCCAGACGCCGGGGCAGACCTTGTCATATTTGCAGAGGCGGCACGCGGAGGATTTGCGGCATTCCCGGAAAGATTGGAATCGGGCAATCGCTTCGGCGTAGCTTTTCCGGCGGCCGATGCGGAGCATGCGCCGGATGTCCATAAAAAAAAGGAGTCCGGTGAAGACTGAAACGTCGCGGATCAGTCGGCTCCGCCGGACTCGGACGCGATTGAAAAAATCCCATTCGCATGGATCGTAGAGATTCTGCCAAAAATTGGTGATGTGGTGCTCGTAGCCATCGAGAAAACAAAAGGGAACGGCTTTAACCGACATCGTTTCGAATTTATCTCTGAACCGGTCGATCATTCTTTCGAGGTGCGGAGCGGCGTCCGAGTAGCGGACACCGATTTCTTCTTGAAGGTGAGCCGCATCATCAAGGGGGGAAAAGAATATAAAATTGATTTTTCTCAAGCCCAGATGGTGCAATGTTTGGGCGATATCCGAGACATAACGGTGGTTCAGCTTGTTCACAACGGTGTTGGTTCGGCAGGAAGCCCCGGCGTTGAAGACGTTGGTGATGGCTCGGGAAACTTCGTCAAATGATCCCTTTCTGTCCGTAAGCCGGTCGTGGAGCTCGGCGCTGTGGCCATGGACGGAGATCAGGACGTCGTCCACCCCGCGGCGGATGGCTTCCGCGGCGAACGCGTCGTCGCAAAAACGGCTTCCGTTCGTGATGATCGAGATGTTTTTGAAACCGAGATCATCTTTGGCGAAAGAAATGAGCTCCATGATATCCGACCGCAGGGTGACCTCACCGCCGGTCAATTCGAGCGTCTCAATGCCGAGTTTTTTTATGAGGCGGAGAAGGCGCTTGGCTTTTTCCGTGGGAAGAGGGGATCGCTGATTTTTACGCTCTCGAAAATAGCAGAAGAGGCAATTGTTGTTGCATTGATATCCGAGATGAGCGTCGAGGCGGGTCGTCAGGGGCATGCCGGAATGCGCCTTGGGTTTTGTCCCGAGGGATTTCCGCTCGATGAGCATGGGGGTGGAAGGGGAGGAGAGTTTATTCATAATAAAATGGGTATTTTTGGTTTTTCATCTCGAAGAAAGCCCGGAGGACAGGCTTGACCACGCCTGCAACGGCTTTGAGAGCTAAAATCAGTATCCTGTCGATGACGACAAACGACGGTTTTTCATAAAAGAGCTTTTTCAATGTCCCGGGAGTCTTGGCCAAGAGATTCGTGGAGCGCGAAATTCTTCCCTCATGGACGGCGATTCGATAGATCGCGGTATGGGGATAGATGCGTATCCAATTCAGGCTGACGCGCCCCCGTTTCCATAAGACCAAAGGGACGCCGATCCAAAAATAAAACGATTTTAGGACGTCTCGGATTCCCGCTTTCGGATGCGAACAGAAGAAGTTAAAAGCGAAGGTGATCTGTTTTTCGTTCTTGGCCAACCGGATTCCCCGGCGGATGTCTTCCGGAGATATTTTTTTCCCTAAACCATGAAGCCCCTCTTGGGTCGATGCGTCCGGCGAGAAATCCATGGACCGGCACCCCGCCTCACGGGCCACATCGAGGAAATCCCGCGAAACTTCGGAGAGGTCGCACCAGGCGGCCCAGCGCACATCCAATCGTCTTTTGATGATCTCCCGGCAGATGGCCAAGGCGTGGTGGAGCGGGACGTTGAAGATATTATCCGCGAACGAGAAATGGGACAACCCGAAATCCCGGTTGAAGAACTCGATTTCATCGACGACATCCATCGGATCCCGAAGGCGGAATTCCCTGCCGTTGAGAAAGGGGTAGGTGCAATACGAGCAATCAAAGGCACAGCCGCGTTTTGTCTGAATGCCGAAAATCTGGACATCGTCCCTCACGTAGGGAGCCATGTCCATCAGGAGCGGGACCTTTTTATAGTCTCCCCGGTGATAGGCGGGGAGCGGCCGGCGGCCGGAAAAGCGGACTTGTCCGCTCTCGCGATAGAAAATTCCCGGGACGCTGTGTGGCGCATCGAGGTGGTCCAACAATTCGGCGAAGGATTCCTCGGCTTCAAGAAATACCCCGAAATCGAGGAGCGGGATATCATTCATGATTTCGCCGGCGAAGAGCGAGAAACCCGCCCCTCCGGCGACCATATGAATCCGAGGATTTTTCTGCTTGATATAGGTGATGAGCGGGGGGACCGTGCTGTAAAAGACAAAGGGATCCAATCGGTTTGTGGTGTCGATATATTTGATGGAGAGGCCGACGACATCGGGTTTAAAGATTTCGATTTCCCGCTCCAACTCTCGCTGAACCGCGGATGACGGAAGGAGGTTGGGATCGTAGATCCTGACACGGTGAGAAGGAGAAATGCGCGTCGCCAGACAAAGCAGGCCGATGGGGTAAATGGGCTTGGCCCGGTTTCTGCGCCCCAAATCTTGCTGGATGAGTAAAATATTCATCGAACGCTGTTCATCGTATCAGAGCGGGAATCTTGCGTCCATCGGGTCTTCTTGCCGCCGGTCCGGAAAGTTGAGTTGGACAAAAACACCCAAAAATCGGCCGTCGGTCGAGGCGGGATCTTGGCGATGGGGAGCGAAGCCGCCGCGGCTTATGATCTTCAGAGCGTAAAAAGTCATCCGTCTCAGCCGTATGCCGGGCGATGAGGAGAGCGTGATCATTTCGCCGCGCGACCCGATGATTTTTTGAATACGCGACTTTTCGAATTGGATTTCAACAGGGATGGGCACCGAAGACGAAAGGGAGACATCGATGCGAGCGAGCCGGGTCGGAGCGGCGATGAGGATTTCCGTCCGGCCGTTTCCTTTCGTCCAAAATCCCCCGGCCTCCATCCCGAAGGAATTTTCATCCTGAAAATACAGACGGCAATTCGAGGTCCCGAGAGGGAATCCTCGGTCGATGTGGACATCAAAAAAGGAATAGCCGAGAAAGGCAACCGATAACCCGAGGATAACGATCAAGCTTCCGGCCCCCGCGGCATTCAACCTTCTCGATGGGACCGTCTTTCGCGAGCGGAGAACACAAAAAACGATGAGGACGGCAGCGCCGATCCAAGCCAGGGCCGGCCGCCAATCGATCGAAGTTTGGCCGACCAGAGAAGGAGCCCATTTCCGGAAATTGACGAAAGAATTGCTGAGGGAATCGAGTAATTTGCTCGATGGATCGATGGGACTTCCTCGGCTGGCAAGTCCTTCATGGTAGAGAAGCCAGGGATTGATCACGGCGGCCGCGGCGATGAAAAAGCTTAGTCCCAGGAGTGCGGCTGTAATCCAACGGACGAGATTTCCGCGGATGACGAAGGCGGCGGCAAGAAAAAGGGCCAGCACCCAAAGGATGGGGACGAAATGCCTTCCGGGAGGGGCATAACCGCTCCAAAACCTGTTGATCGAAAAGAACGCGGTATAAAGACCCAGGATCAAGAGCGCGGTCCAGGCGAGACCGCGCTTCGCCCGGTAAAGAAGAAAGATTCCCGCGGCTGCAAGAATGTAGATCGGCGCATAGGGCAGGATTCCCGCCCGGTCGTCAAGGAACGATCCGACGAGACGAACGACGGCCTTCCCCGGGCCGGACACGAGAAAATAGCCAAGGGGGAGGCGGGCTTCGGGAGTCGTCCCATAATAGACGGCCACGGGAGAAAGCGTGCCGTAGATGTTCCACAAGAAAAGAAAGAAGAGTCCTCCAGAAAAGCCTAACGGAAGAAGGATCGGCCAAATTTTTCTGAGGCGCTTTTGGGATGCCAGGTACACAACGGAGGTCGCGATCCCAGAAAAGACGAGGGTGTGGAAAGCGTATTTGATGCCAAACCAGGGCAGAATGGCCAGCCCGATCCCGAGCGGCCAAAGCGTTCGTCCGCGGAGGTCCTTCCGGACGACGATGGCGCGGAAAGAGAGGAGGAGGATCAAAGCGACCGGCACCTCTGGATAAATCGCCTGAGCGTAGAAGAGCATCGGAGAGGTGAAGGAAAACGCCAACCACCCCAAGACAGCCGCGCGCCGGTTTTTCAAGACATCCAAGGCGAGAAGATAAAAGAGCACGGAAACCGCGGCGGCGAATCCGGAGAGGGTCAAACGGACGATGAAGATAAAGATCTTCCTCTGCATTTCCGCGCCGGCGAACAATCCCGCTGTCAGGTTACCGAGGGCATAGGCCGGAACAAGGCAGAAGGACAGGCCCGGGAAGTGCATGGAATACAAGAACTTCCCCTCTTTTTGTCCTTGGTACGCATGGGGCGAAAGCGAGGCGGGATAGTATTTCAGATAGTCCCGATTCGCGTAATTGTTATAAAGATTGATGTCGCCGTCGGAAAGCAGACTCTGAGTAATGATAAGGTAGTGAGGCTCATCCCCGGTCAAAGGAAGCGGTTGAGTCAGAACCCCCGAACACAAAACGCCATAAACGCTGAAGGCCAGTAAAAAGAGAATTCCGGGGGGGATTATCAGTTCTCTTCGTTTCCTGGCCGGGCCGCTTCCTTCCATCACCCGTTCGGGAAGGGTTGGAGCGGCGCGCTTCAGCCGGCGCCTCAGGTCCGCATTGAGGACGACGATTCCAATCAGTGCCGTCGGCCAGAGAAAAAGGCGGATGTCGCGCAAGAGAGAGAGGTTCCAAAACATGGGAGCGAGCAGAATGATGATGGGACCGAAGGCAAGAACGACGGCCGTCACGAGCCGATGGATCGCGATACCCGTCCGGCGGGATAGCCGAGAGACGTATATTGCGAGGATCAGCGGTGCGGCGGCTCCAGCCAGCCCGCAGAGAAGAATCTTGACCGCGGCCGAGGATCGGACCGCGGCGAAGATTCCCGCCATGAGACCGGCAATTTCGAAAATGAAAAGCGCTCCGCTGAGCGCCGAGCGCGGGCCGCCGGAAAAGAATTGTGTTACCGGGACCCGCTTGGGAGGAGTGACGTTCATCTCATCCGACATCATCCATCTCCTGGAGGCCTTCGAATTCCGAGCGAGAGAAACTGACGAAGCTGACCCAAATCCAGTTCGTCCAGGGCGATGAGAACGAGGAGATAGACCAGGAAGAGCGCGATCCCGCAGGGGATGACAAGAGCGCCGCGGAGAGGAAAGATCACCGGTATGATGAATAGGATCAGAGAACAGCTCATGATCTTGAAAAACGACGCAGAGCCGATCAGAACGCCGAACCGCTTTCGGACGTAGAATCCCGCGCCCATGACACCGAGAAGACAGGTGAGTGTGGTGGCCAAGGCCGCGCCCTTTAAGCCCGAACTGCGAATGAATGCGACATTGAGCAGGATGTCGAGAGGAATCAGGACCATCGCCAGCGCCATCGGAATCCGAGGTCGGCCGCTGCCTGAAATAATCGCCGAGAGGAAGTGAAAGACGACGAGAAGCGCGATTCCGAAAATGAGAATACTGAGTGCTCCGGATGCCGGCCGGTATTCCCGAGAATAGATCATGGCCAGAATCTGCGGAGAGGCGCCGCTGATGAAGGCCGATATGGGAACCAAGAACAGCAGCAGATATTTGAGCGATCCGCTGATATACATCCTTGCCCGGGCGTCGTCACGAAAGGCCGTGGCCTGAGAAATCGCGGGGAAGATCGTGATGGAGAAAGCGATAAATATCTGCAGTGGAACGCCCGCGATCATTCCGGCTGATGTGTAAAACCCGGCCGCGGTCCGGTCTAAAACAAGCTTTTTCACGAGAAACAGGTCGATGGTCATAAGCAAAGTCGTCAAGCCCGAATAGAGCCCTAGAGGAAAGACTAAAAACATGATTTTCGACGTCGCGAAGTCACCCTCCGGGCGGGAGCGTTCCGAAGAAAAAATGCCGCCGATGACGGTCCCGAGGAGCGCGGCGCACAGATAGCCGGCCAAGGCTCCGCGGACGCCCCATCCGAGAAGGATAAAAACAATCACGGCGATGATTTTTCCCAGCGAGTGGAGCGAGAGGAGGACGGACCTTTGGCCGAAAGCTCTCTTTCCGCTCAAATAGCCCGAATAAAAATTATAGAGGGACATGCCGGGGATGAGCGCGGCTGAGAGGCGAAGATAAGGAAGCAGGGTCGGATCCCCGAGCAGGACGGATAATGGTTGAGCCGCGCCATAATAAGCTGCGGTCAGGACGATCGAGGCCCCGATTTGGATCCGCATCGCTTTTTTCTTAATGACGGCAGCGAGGCCGGGGAATTCAGAAACATACTTCGCCAAGCTGTCGCGGAGGCCGCGCATGATGAAGATTTCGAGAAATGTGATGGTGCTCAGGACGACGCCGAACGCTCCGTATTCCACGGGCCCGAGCGACCGGCCGAGACGGATGTGAACGAGATAGCCGGAGACGACGAAGATTAGCCGCGCTCCGAGCATGAAGAGAGTGTCTTTTGCCAGCGACGGAGATGTCAACCGCTTGTCTCTCGAGATATCAACACCCGGTTCCGCAGAGATCAATCTTCATTCACTCCATGCGGGGGAGGTGCGATCTCCAAGCGGCTTGACCGGACCGCCGCCGCGGTTCGGAGCGCTTTTATGTGCCGGAGAGATACCTGAATTCCTTTCCTCGGAAAATTGTAAAATATTCTATGTCTTCCCACCCGGACAATGCAAGCCGATCTTCTTCACCCTGTCTTTGGCCGAAAAATTATCCGAGATCGCATAATAAATCTTTGCATAATCCGGGCCAAATATTGTAGAAATAGGGGAAGGGACAGGAGAACGAAATCCTCGTAATTTCAGGGAGGGAAACCATGCCGATAGCCTATTTCGAACCCTTGGCGCGAAGCTGGGAGCGAATGAAGGTCGCTCTCTTCAAACCTTTCGACATCCACAAATGGTTCGTGGTCGGATTCAACGCGTTCTTGGCCGCTCTGGCCGACGCGCATAACGGCTCGAGCGGCTGGAGAGCGGGCGGCGACATGAGCTTCCGCGAATTTCTCGACCTTCCCAGCCGGGGGTGGCATTGGCTGCTGGACCATCCCGGCTGGTCCATGCTCATCGTTTTCATCGCTCTCGTCGCGATCGTCGTCGGCATCGTCCTTCTGTGGCTGACCTCGCGAGGAAAATTCATGTTCCTGGACAACGTCGTCCACAACCGGGCCGAAATCGCCAAGCCTTGGAAGGAATTCCGGGCGGAAGGCCGTTCGCTTTTCTTATGGCGCCTCGGATTCGGCCTCATCGCATTAATCGTCGTCGCCGCCTTCGCCGTCTTTTTCTTCGTGACGGCGCGGCAGCTCTATGAGGGAATGTCCAGCCACCGGATTCCGATTCCTTATATCGTGGGAATGGGATTGCTATTCCTCCTGATGCTCGTCATCATCGGGTTCATGTTCCTCTTTCTCGAGAGCTTTGTCGTTCCCCTGATGTACAAGAACAGAATCGGGACAACCCAAGGATGGCGGTTTTTCCTGCCTCTTTTACGCCGCTATCCTTTTTATTTCATCCTCTTCGGGCTGGAGATGTTGGTGCTCTACGTCCTGTTTATGGCCGTCGTCATCATCGCCGGAATCGTCACGTGTTGTATAGGTTGGCTCCTTTTAGTGATTCCCTACATCGGAACGGTCGTGACCCTGCCCATCTGGTATACGTTCAGGGCTTTCAGCATCGAGTTCCTGGAACAGTTCGGCCCGGAATTTGCCTTTTTCCCGATCACCGTGGCTCAACCCGCCGCCCCGCCGGCGCCATCAACCTGATCTGGAGAGATATCGTTGATGTCGGGCATGGACCGGGACCTGGCCAAAACCACGTCCCGACGCTCATGCACGAGGTCAAGACGATGGTCGCCCAAGCCCGGGCCGAGAACGTCAAGGCGAAAAACTGATATTTTACTGACATACATTTTTTCTTCCCCTTGACCAGCACGGAGGGGAAGCGGCCCTCTGTCTCTCGGCCATCTCCGGCCGGACGACCACGAAGAATGTGCAACGGAAGAGAGGGCGAGATCGTTGGAAATCATGAATGCTAAAAAATCAGCATAACCTCTTGACAAAGGGCTTTCGAGGTGCTAATATTTTAGCATGCTAAATATATAGCATTCCAGCGCCGAGACGAAAATGAAGGAGGCCCGGTGAAAACGCATAAAAGCCTGAGCCGGCGGGAACGGCAGATCATGGACGTGATTTACGAGATCAAGGAAGCCACGGTCCAGCAGGTCATGGAGCGGCTCCCGTCCGCGCCCGGCTATTCGGCCGTCCGGGCCCTGCTTCGCGTCCTCGAGCACAAAGGCCATTTGACTCACCGCCAGGACGGCCCCCGATATATCTTCGTCCCGCTTCTCGCCAAGGAGAAAGCCCGCCGGAACGCCCTCCGCCACCTCTTAAAGACCTTTTTCGACGATTCCACGGAGGAAGCCATGGCCGCCCTCCTGGACATCTCCGAGGACAATCTCTCTGAAAAAGATTATCGCCGGCTGATGGATTTGATCCATAAGGCCCGGAACGAGGGACGCTGACCTTGGGCTCACTTATCGAAATCCGCTGGCTTTCCCTGTTAGGGGAGTATGCCATCAAGAGCACTCTGGCTCTTTCGGTGGCGCTGCTTATCGCCGCTCTTCTCAGGAAAAAACCGGCTTCGATCCGCCATTTCGTTCTTTCGCTGTGTCTCGTCGGATTGCTCTTCCTGCCGATGCTCTCGACCCTCCCCGCGGGATGGGAGATGCGTTTTCTGCCCGCTCGGCCGGCGGCCGGCCTTGATCCGACTGCGCCGCCCTTTTCGAAGGTCATGCTCGAAAGCGGCCTTTCCCCGTCGGGCGTCGGCTTCGAGGCCGAAAAGACGAAGAGCGCTCCCTCCGGACCGGCGGAGAATTTTGTCCGTGCTTCGAAATCAGGCAGCGTCGCGCCAACCAGGCCGCATTGGGGATTTATCGCCCTCGCGGTTTGGGCGGCGGGGCTCGTATTTTTCCTGCTGAGGCTGGCCCTGGGATTGTGGGGAGCCCGCCGTCTGACGAAAGAAGGCGAAGATGTCGGCGGCTCCACGTGGAAGATCCTTCTTGAACGTTTTCTCGCCGCGATCGGGCTCAAGAGAAAGGTTCGTCTTAAATGTCATCCTGAGGTTGCCGTCCCCTTGACCTGGGGACTGTTCAAACCGGTCGTCCTCATTCCGGCCGATCACGACATATGGACGGAAGACCAACGCTCTTCAGCTCTCTTCCACGAGCTGTCTCACATCAAGCGAGCGGACTTCCTGGCCATGAT
>Ga0214473_10004666_pt1 | contig 16470 bp, 9 predicted proteins | sample RVTome_7_FD_203509 | JGI IMG/M metagenome (GOLD analysis project Ga0214473, IMG submission 203509) | Soil microbial communities from uranium-contaminated site in the Upper Colorado River Basin, Wyoming, United States - RVT98D197 | ecosystem: Environmental > Terrestrial > Soil > Contaminated >... | reverse complement strand
TCCTTGTCTCCCAGCATGCGGCGGCACCTCCCTCATCTATGAATACCCCTCGCGCTGGGAATTTGATCAATCGGATCATGAAAAAGTTGACTTTGTCAGCAGCCTGCTAGACGACATGAAGGACTGGGAGTGGCGGTCGACAATCTTCGCGTGCCGGAACCTACCAAAGGATGAGGCGACGGCCTTTTATCAGAATGTCGGTGTCAAGGGAGAGTGGACTCCGAGCAACGTGGTCACGCGGGCAACGGTGGAGTACGCGAGGTCGCGGGCATAGTCCTGTGGAGAAGCCGAGAATCCCTTAATGGACGTGGCGATTCCCCAGCACAGGCCGAGAGAGGAGGGTCAACAACTGAGGCCTCGCACCCGCTGCCACAACTCGTCGTCGCTCGGGTGCGTGTACACCGTTGTGGTCAGCGGACTCACGTGCCTTGCGAACCTCTGCGCCAGAAACAGGTCCCTCGAGGCCCGGTAGACGTTCGTGACCGCTGTGTGCCTGAGCGCGCGAAAGGGGTAGAGGCGGTCGAATCCAGCTTTCACCTGCCAGGTGCGGAAGGCGAACTGGACGCGGCGCTTCGAGATCCGGCGGCGGCCGCCCTGGGAGCAGAACACCGGGTCCCCAGGCTGGAGCCCCTCGCCCTTCCGCGCCTTCCAGTTCCAGGATCGTCGGAGCTTGCGCACCAGCGAGTCCGGGAGGAACGCGTCGGCTGCCCTGCCACCCTTGACGAGCTCTGGCCGGAGCCGGATGCGGGTCCGGGGCTTGCTGTCCGGCAGGTAGACGTCACCGACGTTCAAGCCTACAATCTCGGCCAGACGGAGCCCGGTCCCGAGAGCCAGAGAGTAGATCAGGTGATCCCTAAGATTCCGGCACGTCGCCCGTAAGATTGCTTCCTGGTCGCGGAGGGTCAGGGTAGGGGGGCTGAGATGCGGCATCGGCGTGTCTCCTTGGCTCCTGAATGATGCCGCTTGTGGGAAACAAATCAAAGTGTTTCCTTGGCTCTCGGGAGGCGAAGCCGCTCCAGCGCAAGCCACTGAAAAACGATGCACTGGGCATCCAGATAAACAGCAAAGACCGGCCTCGTTACACCCTTGAACCGTCCCGACCCGGAGGTCTAGGATAGCTGCGGTAGAATCTAGCCATGGCCAATAAGCGTAGGCTGAGCGGGTGCCGGCTCAAGTCTTCTAGCGAGCTAGGGCACGGCGCAACGCAGGCAGGCCCCGTTTCTGTGCGCGATGGCGAGCGTTGCTGGGATGTCTCGACAGCGGCAAAGAGGGCGGAAGTGGACTACAGTCAGCATCTGCCGTCGATAGTGGGCACAATCCGAAACCACCAGACTGATCTGCCCCGCATCGCGAGGGATCCTCGCCTGACCTCTGCTGTTGAGAAGGCGGTCCGCTCAATCCCCACGCGACACGATCTGTTCTGCAAGGACGCCCGCGAGATGCCGGGCCTTAAGCCCGGGTCAGTCCACCTGATCGTCACATCACCTCCGTACTGGACGCTTAAGGAGTATCGCAACACCGACGGGCAGCTGGGGCATATCCAAGATTACGAAGAATTCCTGACCGAACTCGATCGGGTATGGGCACAATGCTTCGAGGCTCTCGTCCCCGGCGGCCGCCTAGTATGCGTTGTGGGAGATGTCTGCCTCGCCCGCCGGCAGAACAAGGGACGGCACACTGTCGTTCCACTCCACGCTTCCATACAAGAGCGCTGTCGCCGGATCGGCTTCGATAATCTTGCGCCAATCATCTGGTCGAAGATCGCTAACGCAGTCTATGAAGTGGAGGGGAACGGAGGTGGCTTCCTCGGGAAGCCCTACGAGCCAAACTCCGTAATCAAGAACGACATCGAGTTCATCCTAATGGAGAGAAAGCCTGGCGGATATCGGAGCCCCTCGGTGCCCGTCCGCGTCTTGTCAGTGATTTCGACTGAGAACCATGGCAAGTGGTTCCGGCAGATCTGGTCTGACATCGCAGGTGCATCAACAAGAGAGCATCCGGCGCCGTTCCCGCTCACGCTCGCGGAGAGGTTGATTCGGATGTTTTCCTTTGTGGGAGATACGATTCTTGATCCGTTCATGGGAACAGGCACAACGAATCTCGCGGCGGCCCGTTGGGGGCGAAACACCGTCGGGTATGAGCTTGATCCCCACTACTACAAGCACGCACTCCGGCGACTGAGAGAGGAGACCTCAGCGCTTTTTAGCCAGACGACTATTGCTGAACACACCAAGGCCGAGGCAAAGGTGAATCCGCATAAGCAGGGAGCGGCCGTGTGAACGATCTCGATCGACGTCTCTCCCAAGCAATAAGGCACTTCTGGCAGACCCGGATGCGCCAGTTGAAGGCCCAGGGAGCGAAGTCCGGACGCAAGGACGCTGGAGCGCGAGCCGCAGTCACGGGGGGCGCACAGTTGGATGGTATCGTGACCCTCGTTTCCGAACTACTCGCGGAAGCTGGATTGCCCGATGCGGCGGTCATCAAGAAGAAGGACGTAGTTCTGCCGGGATTTTTCCGCCCAACCAAAGAATGGGACCTCCTTGTAATCGTGGACAAGAATTTGCTTGCCGCGATTGAGTTCAAGTCCCAATGCGGTCCATCCTACGGGAACAACTACAACAACCGAACCGAAGAAGCCTTGGGGAGTGCGACTGATCTACTGACGGCGTACCGCGAAGGTGCATTCAAGCCGAGCGAGCGCCCCTGGCTTGGCTTCCTATTTCTCCTCCAGGAAGAGGCGAGATCAACCCGCCCCGTGGGAGTGTCGGAACCGTATTTCGATGTCTTCCCTGAGTTTCAGGAGGCGTCCTACGCACGCCGATACGAACTACTCTGCCTCAAGCTGATGCGAGAACGCCTCTACGATGCAACCTGTCTCCTGCTGTCGTCCAAGGAAGGTGGCTTGAAAGGACAGTATCGGGAGCCGAACGAGGAACTTTCGTTTCGGAAGTTTGTTGCGTCCTTGGCTGGGAAAGCTAATGCATACGCAAGGCTCCGGAAGATCTGATACTCGCATCTGCGGTTTGAATTGCCGCAGCATGGTTCGATCCGCTTCATTCTAGAAGTCCTTCGCTGCACTCACTCGACGACGGGCCGCGGAGCGGAGAGCCGGCCGCCGCCAGCACCGGACATACTCGAAACACCGATCGAAGTGGGCAGCCAAAGCCCCAGCGGCTTCGAGCCCAATCTGTTGTGCAGATGAGACTGACGTCCGTGCAACGTCTGGAGCCACACCCTCCCAGCCCCGAGGTTCCTTCCTTTGGCGCCTGCCGAGGAGCTGGAATAGGGAGGCCTTACGGTCTCGGGCCCGCTGCTTCGCCTGACACGGGAGCAGTCTGGGGTCCCGAGCCAGGTGGGGGGGCCGGTCCCCGCGCGCGGATGCCAGCCTCAGGAGTCAGGAGCTGCAGATTCTTCCTGGCGGCTGGAAAATCAGGATCCAGCGCCAGCGCGGCGCGAAGGTCTTCCTTAGATTCCTCGTCCTGCCCGAGCCGAAGGTGCGCCAGTGCGCGGTTGTTGAGCGCCCATGGATCTGCCGGATAGATCGAGAGAGCCGCATCGAAATTCGCCAGCGCTTCCTTTGGTCGTCCGGCGTTGAGGTCGTCAACCCCGCGGTTGTAGTGCGGCGCGGGGAATCGCGGGTCCAGCTCGATCGACCTGGCGTAGTACTCAGCGGCGGCCTCGAGAAGTCCGGAGCGGCTGCGGATGACACCGAGGTTGTTGTAGATCCGCGCGGCGACGTCGCGACTGGTGAGGTTCCGTAGAAATACGGGCCGCGCCGGGTCGGGCTCGTGGATACGATGCTGGGCCTGGTAGTAGGAGTCCGGATGCTCTGCTCCCTCTTCCAGCAGTTCGGTGTTGATCCGGGATTCCCCATCCACCCACCGGGCGAACAAATGAATAGGCGTGGAGGCGGCGACTACCGGCAGGTCCAGGCGCTCGGCGAGGATCAGGTAGACCTGCGCGAGGCCGACGCACGTGCCCTGGCGGCGCCTGAGGACGTCATGGAGCAGAAGGCCATCGACGGAGTTCTGATTCCCGTCCGGCTTGAATCCTGCTACGGAGAAGAAGAAGTGGTTGAACCGCTCCTTTCTCTCCTGGAGCGCGCTCGCCTGTCTCAGAGCCTTCTTCGCGTCATGCTCTAATCGGTTTATCGCCCGGCGGATCTGTCTGGCGCTCGAGGCTGGATCTGCTTGCGTGGCGATCAGAACCGCCTCCGGTTCCAGCCGAAGATCCGCTGAGGCTCCAACTGCCGCTGCACCACCTGCGAACGTCGCAGGGGTCCACGACATTGCCAAGGCCAGGCACAGGCGAGATGAGAGGTTCGGCCCCGCCGGGCTGGCTCCCACCAGCAATTCCACCGGCGTTGGCCCAGGCCGCAGCGTCCTCACGAGGCCATTCTAATGCGATAGCGCAGCGCGAGTGACCCCTTCCATCTGGTGCTGGCGTGCCGCAATGGTAGACAGGTCAATGTGTTAGTGCCCAGCTGGACCCCAAGAAAAAAATATTTACCATCAGACATTGACAGCCGGTCACGTTCAACGTATAACAGTGGGCGCTGAGGGGCGTCGCGGCCAGCCTCAGAATGCAACTGGCTGAAGTCGGGGGAGGAAGCCAGTGAGCCGCGACAGGGGGGCGGACCACCAACCCGCGGTCCGTTACCTTAGAGCAAGTTCGACCGAGCATCCCACCAAAACAGAAGGGCGAGTTTGTGCGCCTGGGGCTGCGAAGCCACGGCACGAAGCGGGGCTGCTGCGTTCGCCTGACGGCGGACGTGCCGAAGGGGGATTTATGCCAGCGAAGCGGACACGGGGTCAGAGGGTCCATTGTTGGGTAATCCGCGGTTGGGGGAGGGTTTCCTCAGCGCTCTTCACTGCCCCTCTGCTGATATTCCTTAGCCTGCCCACCAGCCCCACCCTCGCTCAGCAGGAGCCTCTAGCTCCGCCACCCGAGAGAGCGTTTGAAGGGATCCATGCGTACGCTGCTCTGGATCGCTTCGGCGCGGACACGGTGGACGTGCAGAATCTCGGCCTCAGGGTATCCCAGGAGCTATCGTCACAATTCAGCGCGAACGGTCTCGAGTACGAGGTTGTCGCCTACTACTCCGGAACCGGCTGGTCGGCGAAGCGCTACCCTTCTTCATGGGTCGGATCGCGATACCTGTGGTTCACTCCGGAGACAGTGGGAGGACCTCTTGGAGCTGGCTGGAACGTCCATATGGGAAAGCTACTGAGCACAGGCCTGATCGAACCGACCTATTACGACGGACGTTCGTTGACGCGTGGATTTTCACAGGACTGCACAACCGTCCCGCTCTGCGATCAGTATAACGCGGTGCGCTGGGTGAAAAACACGATCCTTCAGGCCGATGGCGGCGTGCAGCCGGCGGGCAGCTATTGCTTTCCTGATCTGTTCCCTTCTCCGGATTTCACCTGGCTCAAGGCGGACGGCGTAGATGCCAACGTCTGCGAGGCTGTTCGGGGCTGGCGGACTCCGGAGGGAACGCGCTACGAGCTCAACAGCCAGCGTCTGGTGAGCAGGATTACCGACCTGGGTGGGAATCGGATTGAAATCGACTACTACGATTTGCAGACGCTTTCCAATGTGAGGGATTGTTCCACCCAGTCCTGGTGCACCTACGAAACAGCACTCCAGAATGTCGACTGGTTCGGGGAGGATGGCGATCAACCCACCTACGAAGTGATGACGCCCATAAAGTCCATCCGCGACTCCAACGGGCGTCGCATCGACTTCGAGCTCACGACAGTGCCTTATGGCGGCAAGTACCGGATCGCCGAGATCCGGTCGACCGCTCCGGACGGCACGCAGGCGGTTTATCGCCTGACCTACGAGGAGAGGGATGTCTCCAACTACGTCAACGCCGCACCGCCAGAGTTCTGGGGAAGTGTGACTCCTCCTTCCACGTGTGACGCAGGTGGTTGGCTGGCCAGCTGCGTGGCGCCACAGATGGACGGAAGCCCTGCTAACCAGATAATCGAAAGGGTCGCCTTTCTCATCAAAGTTGAGCGCCCCGAGGGCTCGACGGTTGAATACGACTATTACCCGTGGGGTGATCTAAAGGCTATCCGGACGGTCCATGGCGGCGTCGTCCAGTATGGATGGAAGTACTGGAGACGACCCTCCACCTGGGTCTCCTCGTATGACAATCCGAGAGCAGCAACGACCGGAATCAAGCTCGCTTCTCGGCGAGCGCGCCCGCGAGCGACGGATCCCACACAGGGCGATTACGAGTGGCAGTACGAGAAGAACTTCCTGCCGCCCAAGCTGGATGGGTGGGGTGTCTACGATCAGGACCGCACGATCGTCGTGACACCAGAGGGAAACGACATTGCCTACCGCTTCAACGACGCCGGCTTGATCCGCAACATCAAGTACTACGCCGGCACCGCCTTTAGATGGGTTCAGGGAGTGACGGATGCGGCCGAGAGCAACATCGCGTCACGCCCGATCGGCAGGCTGCTGCGTGAGGTCGAAACGTGGGTCGAACACGGCAACGTGAACATCTCAGTTAGATGGCTCATGCGCAAGAATCCGTTCGACGAGGGGATGACCATCACACCTATACAGGATCCCAGGGTGGTGCGCGAAGAGACCTACTACCTTGACGATCCGATCGGCGCAGCCCCGCCGAAGGACATTGCCGCTGACTGGCGATACGATCTCAGAGGCGGAACATTTGCGTTCGACGACAGCGGGACTCAGAAGAGCCCGAAGGCCGTGTATTCGTACGCGTCTTGGTCGCTTCAGGGGTGGCAGAGGCAGCGCGGTTACCGAATCACGGTTCAGGAAGGAAGCGCCCTCGGGATCAAGCGAACGGTAGAGAGGAAATTCACGGATTTTGCTCAGCCGACTCCCGAGGAGGCAGCGGCTGAGAGCCAGGGCTTCCGGTGGCCCATCGCCTGGGTGAGGGAGCGGCAGACGTCGGGGTCTGATGCGAACCCGACTGTCAGCGAATCTCTGACAGAGTACCAGTACGACCTCGGCCAGGTTCATCGGATCATCAAGGAAATCCATAGGAAAAATCCGTCCGCGGTCGTACCAAACGACCATCCCTACAGTTTTCACAGCCCCGGGTCCGACGGGGACGTTAACATCGTTTACCAGCTCTGGCCGAAGCGACCCGATTCTGCCTTGCCCACTTCACCCGAGCCGGCTGCATATGGCCTGCCAAGTCGTGTGACCCAGAGCGGGGGAGATCCTCTGACCACGCAAGCGAACGCCACGGGGGAGTCTGGTCTCGTCTATGACGAGACCCGCGAGTACCAGTACGGGCAGATGTCCGTCAAACAGGTAACTGACGCTCTGGGTCACACGACGCTCTCATGGAAGAGCCTGGACGCGGACATCAAGCCGAGCGGCTACGCCTGGAAAGTACGCGACTCCGCCCTCGTGCCCACGGTTCTGACGTACGATGCCGCTGGGGACTTGGTGAAGGTAGAGCCGGGAGGGGCAGAAAGCAGCGAATATCCATCACGCCTGGAAAAGGACCTCAGAGACGTGCTTCCCGAGAGCGGCGAATTCCAATTCCTCGCCGGCAAGAAGCTCTTCGGTCAAATCGCGTGGAGAGGCCCGGAGGGCGCCGCTTACAGAACGAACAGCTCCTCCACTTATCTCGAGACGGACGTGGACGGCCTCGTTCGGATCACTCGCCAGGAGCGCAAACTGCAGGACGGCTCGACGATTGTAGAGAAGAAGTTCTTCTACGGTGTCGACCTCGGAGATGGCGTGCACAAGGGCGGCTGGGATCGGGTCACCAAGGAAACGGAGTGGAGCGTGTCCGGAACGTCGACTCCTCCCGCTACAATCAAGACCATCCGCATAGAGGGCAGCGGGGACTTGGTGCTCGATAACCGAATCGATCCCTTCTTGCGGGAGTGGAAAAGCGTAGCCGCTGATTCGGCGACGCTGAAGACGCGACACTTCGGGCTGAACCGTGCGCAGACGGTGGAAGGAATCCACGGGCTCAATGGCACACTGATCAACTCACGCACGACGTACTATGTCGACGGACTCGGCAGGGTGCGAATCGTGGACGGCCCGGTTGGGGCGGCCGATGCGTACCATGAGTACGATGTCTTTGGGAACGTCACCAAGGCGATGCTCGTGGATCAGGTCCAATACGCTCCGCAATCCGATTCGAGTGGCATCTACACCGACAGGTTTGGAATCGGCAACGCGTCGGGCCAGACGCGTTCATTCGTGTTCGATGGACTGGGGCGCATGCGGCAAGCGACGAACCCAGAGAATGGGACGGTCGAACTCTACGCTTACGACCCAGCCGGGAAGCCACTGATCTCGAAGGACGCGAAGGGTACGGTTCTGTGGAGAACCTACGACCATGCCGGGCGGCTGATCCGGCTGGAGCGCTGCAACGGCAGCGATCCGAGCCTGCCGTGCATTGCGACAACCGAGAAAGTCAAGCTCGCGGAGTTCTCGTACCACAACGACACCCAGGACCCTGCTGCCCAGGGGCGGGGTTCATCCCTTGGCAAGCTCCTGACGATCAAGGGTCGTGACGATGCCGGCCTTCTGCAGGCGCAACAAGAGTATTACTACTCGGAGCTCAACGGGCGGATTTCGGAGGAGCGGGTTGCTTTCAGAGACTGGCAACCCGGCACGACGATCGAGGGGGGAACGAGTCCCTTCTACGCGGTAACCTACACCTATGGTTCCGAGGGCGCAGTCAAGGATGTCACGTATCCCCGTCCCGTGGGCTCTCTATTAGATGCTACATCCGTTACCTATGGCTATGCCCACGGCTGGCTCGGCTCGGTGAGCAGCAACCGGGCTGGCATCGGTGCGTCGATAACTTATCATCCCTCCGGTCTTGTCAAGGAGATCTCCCATGGCAACGGGACGAAGACGACCGTCGGCGCTGATGTTCGGGGAAGGGTTGGGAGCATCGACGTGACCGATGCCGCCGCTGCATCTTTGTGGTCGACGGGCACCCACCGCTACGATCAGGGAGGGAATCTCTACGAGATCGGAGAGAACTCGCCTCAGTTTCCAGCGGACGATTATTGGAAATTCGCGTATGACTACAGCCAGCGATTGGTCTGGGCGAAGCTGGCAGGTTATGAAGTCATGTACGACCACGACGTGTACGGGAACCTGGTGGGACAGAGGTTCCCTTCGGGTCCTAAGCCCGCCGGCATGGCGTTTCAGGGTCGCAGCTACGCCGATAGCCAGGGCAACAACAACAAGAACCAGGTGCAGTCGCCGGGCCTCATGTATGACGCCAATAATAATCTGGTGCCGGCTCCGTTCTACAGCTACGACTCGAATGGCGATACGCGAGACGGCGGGGGGCTGGGCTACGACTACGACGTGCGCAGCCGCATGACGGCGGCGGGGACCGTGGATGCAAACAGCCAGCTCGTTGCCACCGGCGTGTACAGGTACGCGGGTACGGGCTTCAGGTCAAGCAAGGAGGATCGCATCTCGGGATGGACGACGTTCTATATCAGATCCCTGTCGGGAGAGGCGCTCTCCGAGTACGCGCGCCCCAACGCCGGCGGCTCGCCTGGCTGGAGCCGCGACTTCATCTACGGAGCGGATCGCCACCTGGCTGTCGTCGAGAACGGTCCTCCGTCCGTTCCTGGGGGATATTCCACCTGCTCCCAGGCAGGCACGCGAACGTGCGGCCAGCCCACGGGCAGTTACCCGGTCATTACCGTCGATTGGGTCAACAACGCGGACCCGGACATCTATGGCTATCGTCTCTACCGCGCTTACAGCAGCTCGAGCTTCACCGCAGGGGCGACGAGCCCGCCGGTCAGGCTGCACACCGGTGAGCTGACCTTCTCCTACTTCGTCGACACGAGCGAGAAAAATTGTCCGGCTGACGGAGGTCAGTACTGCTGGTACGCGCTGACGGCGGTGGACCGCTCGAGCAAGGAGAGCGGGTACTCCACGCCCACCGCCATCCAGACAGGTGACACGACACCTCCGGGAGCGGCGCGGCAGCTGAATGTGGACGGGTACACGAGCACGACGGTGAGCGTGTCCTGGGCCGCGCCGAGCGGCACTGCGCCGCCTGATTTTCTTGGGTATTACGTGTGGCGGGGTGCCATGAGCAACGACCCGCAGCCGGCGCTGGTCAACACCATGCCCCTCACCGGAACGGCTCTGACGGACGTGGGTCTGAACTGCGGGGTGGTGTACTACTACCGGGTAACCTCCATAGATACGTCTTCAAACCAGGCGGCGTTCAGCGGCGAGGTTTCGGCTACCACGGGGCCCTGCGGTGGCGGTGGTGGAGGTGGAAGCGGGGACAAGAAGCACACCGCTCTTCGTCCTGGTGAAGGGCTATCCCCAGACGACGGAACGCTGCCAGTCATCGGGGTAGCACAGGTCTCAGCGACGACTGCAGAGGAAAGTGCGCCAGCGGCGGAGAATGGAGAGGGAGAAAGGGCGCAGCAGATTGCAGCTCTGGCCAGCCGGGACAAGGATGGGTTCGCAGAAGCCCCACACCAGAGCGTCGGGCAGGTGGCTGCTGATTGGATGGGCTACACCTTGCACACCGACCATCTGGGGTCCATCCGGCTTGTGACGAGTGCCGCAGGTCAGATTGTCGCGAAGCATCGCTACTTCCCCTTCGGTCAGGAGATCGGGCCCATAACGAAGTCACCCTCTTCGCACCGCTATCTTGGGAGAGAATGGGATCCTGAAACCGGGCAGCTCTATCTGATGGAACGCTATTCGCAGCCCAAGGACGGAGCCCGGTTCGCTTCCGTGGATCCCCTGGCGGGTACGGCGTGGAGGCCAGGATCTCTAAACCGCTACGCGTACGCGTTCAACTCGCCGCTCTCATTTGCAGATCCGTATGGCCTGGAGGGGACCGGTGACAAGCATTACTGTGGATCCCCCTGTAATCAGTATGTTGTCGTGCCCGGCGGGGCCTCGGGCTCAGGAGGCGGAGCTGGTGGTGGCGGGGGTTCGGGGGCTACAGACACGTCAACCGGAGACCGTACGACGACTGAGCCCAACTCTAGAACAGTTAACGCAGGGGGGCTTGTCGAACAAGAGACCGGACAATACGCAGACCTGCAGGTAGCCCTTAACTTTTTTTACTATATCTTCGGGGTGACAGGTGGTGTGATGATGGTAACGGAATCGGATCAGTATTACGTCTACGTGGGGCCCTCAGTAGGTACACCCGGTCTAAGCGTGACCGTCACGGGCCAGGAATTTGGAAACATTAGCCATGGTTGGAACTGGTCAGTGCAAGGTTCGTTTGGTGTAGCTGGCCAACTAGGCGGTCAGCTGGGACAGGGGATATCGTTTGGGGAAGCTGGTGGTGGAACGCCAGGTGGAGGAGGGTCTGTATATTACGTGTTCGGACCGTTTGGTGGCCACTAAACGCATGCTCAACTCCATGGAGACAGCCTCAACATGAGACAGATTGTCGCCGGACTTTTCTTCCTGGGTTTGGGCTGTGCCCTGTTCTTTGCACGCGAAAAGTTTGCCCGTGAGGTGGTGCACTTCCAAAATACAGTCTGGGGATTCCATTTCGGTGAGCGAGAATTGAGAGCTTCGGTGATCATCGCGGTATTGGTTGGGATAGTGTTCATTTATGGTGGTATCTCGTTGCTGATGAAAGCCATGGCAGCGAGATGACTCGGGTACTAATTTGTGGAGCACTATATTCTCACGGACTGTACAAGTAGGATTGTACAAGAAGGGTAATTGCCCAACACCCGGTCCTCCGGAGCATCGTTCAGGCTGCGAGTTCTGTGGAGAGGCTCGAAACACCGATCGAAGTGGCCCACCACTCCCACCCTGTTTCGAGTCGTGGAGAGACTCGAAACTCCGATCGGAGTGGGGAGCCACTTCCACCCACGGATTACGGGGAATCCACCACCCGCGCATAGAAGCCGCCTGAGGCGTAAACGCCGCCACGGACACGGAATACGAGATCGTTGTCGCCGGCGGCGAGCTCGAGCGGGATCTGCTGCCCGGCATGCGCCGGGTTCCGGAAGAAGTCGAACCAGGCGGCGTCACGGCGGGGGATGAACCAGTGGAACCGGCCGTTGACCCACAGCGCCAGATCATCGACAGTGCTGATCTGCAGCTCAGCGGGGCCGGCGGAAGCGCGCCGGACTCGAGTCAGGAAGTAAGCCACCGTCTTCGGACCGTGGAAGTCGACGACCGTGCCCGTAACGACCGCGCCGCGGGCGTCGGTGTCGAAGGAGGCCCACGCTCGTCCGGGGGCCGCCGGCGAACGTGCGACCTCGTCGTCGGTGCGCGCGAGCGGCCCGAGGAGTTCCCAGCGCGTGAGCAGGGGGCCCGTGTCATGCTTCAAGTCCGGGAGGGGCGGCCCCGTGTAGGAAAACCGCTCGATGGGGGTCACTCTGAGATTGTCGACCCAGACTTCCCCGCCGACGGAGCGCGGCTGCAGCCCGATGGCGCCCGAGTCGAGCTCGAAGGCCGGGAACGTCATCTGCGGCTCGGCGGAGCCCCCGACGTAGAGGTGGCAGACGCGGCCCACGACCTCCACCGCGAAGCGGAGCCACTGGCCGGTCCGAACCGCGGCGTCTCCGGTCAGCGGCACGCGATACTCGCCGTACAACGTCCGTCCGACGTTGAAATCCCGGTGCGGATTCGCCTGCAGGTAACTGTCATTCCCCTTGATGTAAACCACTCCAAAATCCGCGCGCTCGCGCCTGCGGCGAAAGTTGTAGATGACGCCCAGGTAGTTGTCTTCGTCGGATGGGAAGAGCGCTTCGCCTTCGAGGCGCACGGCTCCCCAGTGCTCGGAGCCCTTGATGAGGGCGTACACATCGCCCTGCGGAACGAGCGCCAGCACCCGGCCACGCGCCCGATCACGCGAGTCCAGAATCACCGCTGCATTCCGGGGTGACACCTCCCAGCGGCCAAGGCCGGCCTCGAAATCCTCCTCGAACAGCACGCGCCCGGCCGCCGGAGCGCCACGCGATGGGTCGGTCACCAGCCATGCGGCGCCCAGCGCGAGAAGGACCGCGAGCGGAGTGCGGCACACCGATGAGGACCCTCGCAATCTTGTCGCCATTCCCGCCGTATCATGCCTGCAGCATCTCAACACACACCCCTCCAGTCTCAGCGTCGTCCCCCGCGGACACGCTCTATCTGTAGAATATGTACGCAGCTCCGGCACCCAGGGTTCGCACGCTCCCCCACGGACGCGAGGGGCGTCAGCCAGTAGCCTGCCCTGCGCGTCGAGCAGACGCCCTGTCGATCCCCGTCCCACTCCAGGTGATCACTTAGCGGCCTTCGCGTCGCCGGGCAGGAGCACACCTCAGCTTCTGGACCATGCGGACGGTCGTGACTCTTGGGAAGTGTCTGGCGCAGGCATCGGGAATCGTGTGTTGCGCGACGGCCCACCCGGCGCCCCTCTGCCTGCAGCCGCGGGCGCGCCTCGATGAATGGACGCCTGGGTGAGGCGTGATTAGCCGGCGGCCTCTCTCCGTGCTAGCCTGAACTCCCGCTCTGTTCAGCAGGAGGTGAGCCGTGCCCATGAGAAGAAGCGCGTTAGCGTCGAGGCTGGCTGTAATCGCAGGCGTGTGCTCAGCCATGGCCTCCTGCTCCGGCGGCCCGCCGCCTGAGAAGGAGGGCTTCCTGACCACCGGTGACGGCGTGCGGCTTTATTATCGCGTTGTAGGCAACGGGGCGGAAACCATCATCGCCCCGCTGGCGAGCATCCACGCCACCCACCTCGATCCATTGGCGAGAGGCCGACGCCTCGTCCTGTACGATCCGCGCGGACGGGGACGCTCGGGTCGGGTCGAACCGGCGCGAGTGTCCCTCGAGCATCAGCTCTCGGACCTCGAAGCGGTGCGGGCCGAGGTCGGCGCCGACAAGGTGTCCCTGATCGGCTGGTCGGGTCTGGGAATGGAGCTCTTCGTCTACACCCTGCGCCACCCGGATCGGGTCGACCGCCTCGTGCAGCTCGCCCCCGTGCCGCCGCGGCGAGAGCCTTATGCCGAGCAGATGATGCAGGACCGTGACAAGCGCAGCGACCGTGAACTGTCGGCGGAGATCAAGAGGCGGCTCGAGGCAGGCGAGTACAAGGACAGGCAGGCGGAGCTGTGCCGCGACATCGCCCGGGCCACGAACGGATCCATGTTCGCCGATCCGGCCCGTGCCGCGGAGGCCCCGGATCTGTGTCAGTACGAGGCCGAGTGGCCCGAATACCTGTGGCCCTACTTCGATGCGCTGCTGGGATCGTTCGGCGATTTCGACTGGCGCGCGCGGCTGGCGGAGGTGAAGACCCCGCGCCTCGTGATCCATGGCGCTCAGGACAACATCCCGCTCGAGGGGAACCGCGAGTGGGTCGCCGGCCAGGTGAACGCGCGGCTCCTGGTCGTCGACAACTCGGGCCACTGGCTGCTCTACGAGCAGCCCACCCTGGTGTTGAGCGCCATTGACGCGTTCCTGAGCGGAGTATGGCCCGCCGGTAGCGAAGCGATCCCTGCGGCCCGCCAGGGATAGCAGCCTCTCGAAATCGCGATCTCCTTGGGGGTCCACTCCCACCCTGTTTCGAGTCGTGGAGAGACTCGAAACTCCGATCGGGGTGGGGAGCCACTCCCTTCCAACCACGAGGCACGCAAGTGCTCACTTCTTTTCCACCCGCACCATCACGTCAAGATGCGGAGCACAGTCCGATCTCAGGTACTTGCCAAAAAATTCTGCGACCAGGGATCGGGTCAGATCGGCTGTGAGCAGCGCGCGGTCAAAGACGCTGGCGTCCGGTCGGGAGCCGCGGCCAAATCGACCCTCGAGCAGGGGCGCATCGGTGAAGCTCATGTGGTCGGTCCCCGCCACCGCGACGTAGTACGTGTTCGATCCACTGCCGACGTACTCACGGGCGTGAGTTTCAGGGTCTGAAGCGTGCTCCTCTGTCGCGATGAAGAGGAACGGCTTGTATACATCCACGGGGCGAACATCGCCGTTCATGCCGGGCCAGGTGGATCCATCCAGATTGACGCCGGCAAGAATGCGGCGCTCTTGCCGCGTGGCCAGCGCCGCCGTGGTTCCGCCCATCGAATGACCGACGATTCCGATCTTGGCCATATTCAGGCGGCCCCGCCAGAAATCGTCATGTGAGCTCATCTCCTGGAGCCGGTCGAGAACAAACCGCACGTCTGGCACCAACACGTCGCTCGCGAACTTGCCTATCGCCTCGCCTTGGGTCCTTTGATCCGCCTCGGCGGGCCAATAGGGTGCCGATCGGACAACGTGCCCATCCGGGAATACCGCTATCAATGAGTCAGGCGGGTGATTGGTGGCGACTACGATGAAGCCGCTGCTAGCCAGACCTTCGGCAAGAACCGTGTAGATGGCCGGCACGACTCCGGAGCCATGCTCGAGAAGGACGATCGGAAAGGGGTCGCCTTGGGCGACCGGCGCGAGCGATCTGGCGTGTGTGTGCACTTGGCGCTCAAATTGTGGTTCCAGCTTCCATTCCTCCGCCAGTGCATCTCCGGTCTTTGAATCCATATACGGCGCTGATGCGGACGTTCCTTCCGCCGCGGGATACCAGATGGTGACCGGCAAGTCTCGATCGCGGCGCTGGTCTCTAAGCACAAAGGTCTTGGTGCCCACGGGATGGCGGCCCTTGGGCTCAGGCAGGTCAAGTCCTGCCTGGCGCATGGGAGAGGTGTGGGAAGGAGGTGCGAGCAGGACCGCTAGGAACGCGGGCAACATAAGGAATCCACACTTGCGGATCATCGTTTCACCCGTCAAGCGCCGAGAGCCAGAGAGGGTCAGCGCACATTGTGCGATCTCCCTCAAACGGAGCCGCAATTAGGTATACGAATCTCAGGCCTTTAGGTTTCATCCTGCGAGCCATCAGCCGGCATCTTCTGGCTCAGAGCGGAGTGGAGATTCCTGTCCCTACTGAAAAATCCATCCGGGTTGAAAGTGACACAGAAATGAACGCGCTCGTCGGCGCAGCCTATGGCTGGGAAGGCTGAGACGAACAGAATCAACTCAGGAGTCGCGCCGCCGGGGGTCGACCGGGCCGAGAGCAGATTCACCCTTCCCGCGCGAATCGAGACCATCCGCCATTTTGAAGATGGAGTTCAGGCCGCGCGAGTGTAGCGGTGATGCAGACCGCCGACCTGGGGTACAGCCATGACGACCCCGAGCGTCGGCGGCTCAATGGTCCGCGGGACAGGAGCATTCCTTTCCAGGGAAAGATGGGGACGCGAGACGTTGTAGTAGTTGACGTAGTTCTTCAGGATGCTCCTGAGGTGCCGTTCGCCGAGGACGATCAGGTGGTCCAAGCACTCCTGGCGTATCGACCCAATGACTCTCTCGGCGTAGGGGTTCTGCCAGGGGGACTGAGGAGCGGTGACGATCTCCTTGATGCCCAGCCCCGCCGCCCGGCGATGGAACCAATCGCTGTAGATGGAGTCGCGATCTCGGAGCAGATATAGGGGCTCGGTTCCTTCTGCTGGGAACGCTTCGACG
>Ga0214473_10004665_pt1 | contig 16471 bp, 14 predicted proteins | sample RVTome_7_FD_203509 | JGI IMG/M metagenome (GOLD analysis project Ga0214473, IMG submission 203509) | Soil microbial communities from uranium-contaminated site in the Upper Colorado River Basin, Wyoming, United States - RVT98D197 | ecosystem: Environmental > Terrestrial > Soil > Contaminated >... | reverse complement strand
TGGGACGAAACCCCCGGCTTTCGACCCCTCTCCCTACCCTCTCCCCAAAGGGGAGAGGGGTTATGGCATAGGTTCTCAGACGACCGCCCACCGGAGGCTACCAGTGTCGTCGAAGCGCGTTTCGACACGCCGCAATCGGCGGTGACCCCCGGCCAGGCGGCGGTGTTTTACGATGGGGATATCGTCCTGGGCGGCGGATGGATTCGGTGTGGAGTTAGGAATGGCGCGTAGCGAAGGGGAAGGCCGGCCATGCGTGCCCGCATCGTGTGACCCGACGGACGTACTGTAGGAGGGATCGGCTTGTCCAAGCTTTCACGAGCAGGCGAGGGCGGGCTGCTGGTGCAGCTTCTCGACGAAGCCTACCAGCGCAGGTCCTGGCACGGCACCAACCTGCGCGGGTCGATCCGCGGGGTATCAGCCGAGCAGGCCGCCTGGCGACCGCACCAGGCCCGCTACAGCATCGCGGAGATCGTCGTGCACTGCGCGTACTGGAAATACGCGGTCCGCCGCCGGCTGCGCGGCGATAAGCGCGGTTCTTTCGCCCTGAAAGGCAGCAACTGGTTCAGTTTACCCGCGCCGCTGACGGAGACCGCGTGGCGCGAGTATGTCGCACGGCTCGACGCGGAGCATCGTGCCCTGCGCGAGGCCGTCGCGGCACTCGGAGATGCGCTTCCTGATAAGCCGATTCGTGGGAGCAAGATGCCCGCCGCCGCGCTCATCCGCGGTGTCGCGCTGCACGACGTCTACCACGCCGGACAAATCCAGCTTATGAAAGGGATGCGGAAGCGGGACCTGAGTACCGACTAGCGCATTCAACGCTGCCTACGGAACTGGAGAAACACGAGATGGCGCAGGCCAACACGCCCTTGTACATCGGCACGGGTCGTTTCGTCGCCGCCCTGGACGCACAGAGCGGCGAGGAACTGTGGCGCACGAAGCTGCCGCACAGCGGCAACGGCGGCCCGGTCACGTTGCTCATCAAAGGGGCGCACGTTTTCATCGGCTGCCACGGGCGGGCCTACTGCCTGGACAAGCATACCGGCGGCGTACTCTGGCAGAACGGCCTGCCCAAGATGGGCTTTCACGCCGTGCTGCTGGCCCTGGAAGGCGCGGACGCCGGCTCCTGCGGAAGTGCCGCCAGCGCCGCGGTGCAACGGCAGCGCGAGAAGGCGGCCGCCGCCGCCGCGAGCGGCGCCGGCAGCGTGTAGGTCGCAACGCACAAACGGTGGCAGCCACGCTTTCGCCGGGCTTGAGCCAACCGATGAATCGTCTGGCCGTGTTGCACGGCGGCGCCCTCGGCGACCTGGTGCTGACGATCCACGTCGCCCTGCGCTTGCTGCGTTCTGCTCGCCACGAGTCTGTGCACCTGATTTCACGCACCGACCCCGGCGACCTCTCCGCATGCACACCGCCAATCACACGCCGCGCCGCGGAGGGCCTGGGACTGCACTGGCTCTACGCGCGCGACGACGCGGTGCCTCCGGTGGAGTTGCGGGAGCTCGTGCACGGCGCGCACGTGCTCAACGCGCTGAGCGACACGAATTCGGCGGTCCATCAGCGGCTCGCGACACTCGCCCCAGCCCGCCTGCTCAGCTTTGACCCGCGACCGCGGCCGGGCTTGCAGCGACATATCACACAGCAATGGCAGACGGACCTCGAGGCTCAGGGGCTGCTGCTGCCAAAGTGCGTTCACCAGTGGTCCATGCAGCGGAGCCTCGGCGTCCCCGATTCGCTGCGGACGCGCGGGTGTCAGGTGCTGCGCGCGGCCGGCTGCGACGCCGGTTGCTGCCTCATTCACCCCGGTAGCGGGGGAACCTGGAAATGCTGGCCGCTGTCGTCTTTTGTCGAAGTCGGCCGGCGTCTGGCCGCCGCGCGACACGACGTCTGCTTTCTCCTCGGTCCCGTCGAGGTCGAAACGTGGAGGTCGGACGAACTTCGCGCGCTGGCTGACGAATTCCCTACGCTTCGGCTCCCGGACGCGGATGCGCTCGCCGCCGCCGTCGCGGCGGCACAAGTCCTTATCGCCAGTGACTCTGGCCCCGCGCACCTGGCGGCGCTCTTGGGTACGCGCACGGTCGTTATCTTTGGCCCCACGGCGCCGGTCGTCTGGCGTCCGCTCGGGCGAGATGTACGCGTGCTGGTCGGCAACCCGAATGTCGATGCGAAACACTGGGCCATCGATCCAGACTCGGTCATGCGGGAGGCCCTGTGCGGGCTCTGTCCATAAGCCCTGTGGCGAAAAATAGTTACGTCATTTCCGGTCGGAAGCCCGCCGTGAACTTGCGTTCGTGATACTTTTGTGCTATCATAATAATATCACAGATTTAGGAGACGCGGACATGCGGACGCAAGAGGCAGTCGGACGCACGGTCAACGGCTGGGCCGCCTTGGTTGTGTTGATTGTGATTTCCGTAGCGCTCGGAATCGGCGAGTACCACGCCATCAAGACGCTCAGCGTGCAGAAGACCGGTTTGAATGCACTCTGGGTGCTGCTCGCGTCACTGGCGTGCCTGATCTGCCTGGTGTGCTGGGGCGGGTTCTTCACGCTTCAGCCGAACCAGGCGGCCGTGCTGGTACTGTTCGGCAAGTACACCGGCACCGAGCGCACCGTGGGCTTTCGCTGGGCCAACCCGCTGCTGGATAAGACCAAGATGTCGCTGCGGGCACGCAACTTGAACATGGAATCCATCAAGGTCAACGACAAGCGCGGCAACCCGGTCGAGATTGCCGCCGTCGTCGTCTGGCGCGTGCAGGATACGGCGCAGGCGGTTTTCGACGTCGATAAGTACGAGCATTACGTCACCGTGCAGAGCGAGGCCGCGCTGCGGCACCTGGCCAGCGCATACCCGTACGACACGACCGAAGAGGGCGAGCTGTCATTGCGCGGCAGCACCGACGATGTCTCCCGCGGCCTCCAAAGCGAATTGCAGGATCGACTCAGCAAGGCGGGTGTCATGGTCGACGAAGCCCGGCTCAGTCACCTGGCCTACGCGCCCGAGATTGCGGGGGCCATGCTCCAGCGGCAGCAGGCCGAAGCGATCGTGGCCGCCCGGACGCGCATCGTGGACGGCGCGGTCGGCATCGTCGAGATGGCCCTCGACAAGCTCGAGCGCAGCCAGAAGGTGACGCTCGACGAGGAGCGCAAGGCAGCGATGGTGAACAACCTGCTGGTAGTACTCTGCGGCGACCGCAGCGCGCACCCGGTGATCAACACCGGATCACTGTACTCTTAGTCCCCGAGGCGGCGCATGTCCGCGCGCAAGCCCTACCTGCTGCGCCTGCCGCCGGAACTCCTGGACGAGCTGAATCGCTGGGCGGCCGACGATCTGCGCAGCCTCAACGCGCAGATCGAATACGTGCTGCGCGAGGCCTTGCGCGAGCGCCGCAAGGTCCGGCTGGGCGACGACCAGCCTGGTGCGGCGCCGCCGCCCGAGGCGCCGTCGGTTTCGTAGGCGCGGCGCCGAAGCCGTTTACGGCTGGGTCAGCAGCCGCACGAACGGATCGATGTCGAAATTGTTGACGGCGTGGTCGCCGTTAACGTCGGCGTTGGTAATGTCGCAATCCGGGTATCGGGCCTTGTAACCCGTCGGGTTGGTCAGCGCTAGCACGAACGCGTCGATGTCGAAGTTGTTGACGGCGCCGTCGCAGTTCAGATCGCCCAGCGGGCGGAACTCGTACGCGCCCATATCGACGATGGGCGGCATACCCTTCCCGGTATCGGGCGTGTATGGGTCGTCGCGGAAGCGGTCGTATTCCGCCAGATCGAGCGGCAACGGCTCGACGGTATTCCCGTCCCCATCGAGGTCGTACGTGTCCGGCGGCACGGCGGTGTTGTCGGCGGCGTCGATGCACGGCGAGCGGTGATCGAGGCGCAGGTCGTCGTCCGGCGTCCCCGGAATGCCGTCGGGGCCGAGCGGATCAAGGAAGCGCGGGTCCTTGCCGTGATTACCGGCACCACCGAACTGGCCGGTCCAACCCTGCACGGACGAGTAGTTGATGCTCAGGCCCGTCGTCAGGTCCTTTGAGACCTGCGCCGACTCGCCGCTGCCACCGGCGTCACGATTGCCCCACAGCGTGGAGTTGCTGATAGTGAGCTCGACTTTCCCCGAACTGATGATTCCGCCGGTTTTGCCTTGCGCAGTGTTACCTGCGAATGAACAATGGACGTAGCTGCTGAGTACTTGGCGCTCTCTCATCGTGGTCTGGGCGCACGCGCCGCCGTCACCGCCCGTAGCGTTACCGCTGAACATACAGTTCACGGCCCGGACCTCGGTGTCCCAGCCAAAACCCACGTCGTTCAAGACGAAGAGCGCCCCACCTGCCTCGCCCGCGGCGTTTCCGATGAACGTGTTGTTGACCAAGTCGGCCTCACCGTAGCTGACGCACACAGCCCCGCCGTTCGCGGCCGCCCGGTTTGCTTGAAACTCGCAATTGATGACGGCCTGGCCGCGGTCCCCGAGCACGAGCGCGCCACCCGTACCCGCTTCATTGTCGTGGAACCGACACCGGCCGATCACGGCTGGAGTTGCCCACGAGGACCGCTCCGGCCACCAGACTGCGCCCCCGATCAACGCGGCCCGATTGCGCACGAACTCGCAGTCGGTCATGGTCAGACGGGCTCGATAAATCCACATCGCACCGGCGTGAACCGTCGCCAGGTTGTCCGCGAAGTAGCAGTTCTCGATCGTCAGTACTGTTTCCCACTTGCTGTACCAGGCAATTGCACCGCCCCCCAGGTACGCCTCGCTTCGGTTGCGGAGAAACCGGCATGAGCGAATCGTGGCCTCGCCCTCGCTGGTCGACCTGCGCGATATTGCGCCGCCGCCCTCGCCGGTGCGCGCGTTGCCGGCCGTAAGAGTGACGCCCTCCAGCAAAGCGCCAAACACGTAGCCACCCATCGAGACAATGTGGTCCGCGTTGTCCTGGTAGTTCACGAATCCTGGCTGGTCGTCACCCTTGAGGTCGCCGCTCAATACGGTCTCGAAGCGCACGAGGTCGCGGCGATCCGGATTCCGCGGATCAGCCAAGCCCGCATACCCGCCGACCAGACGGATTGGGGCCGTGAACGCGAATGAAGCGGCACGGTCGCCGGGCTGCACTTTGCCGGCCTCGTCGCGGTCGGGTTTGTAGAGGCCGCCGGCGACGCGGATTTCGTCGGCCGTCTGCGCGACCCAGAGCGCGTCCTGTAAGTACCGAAACGCGGTCTGCCAGCCTTTGCCGTTGCCGCCGAGCGGCGCATCGTCATCGACGTAGAAAACGCTGCCGAACGCGGTCGCGCCCGCCAGCGCCAATGCCCCACTGACGACTATCTTGGAATAAGCGGTGCGATTCCACCGTCGCCCTGGAAACATGGTGCACCTCCTCCTGCGGTTGCGCGCCGTGGACAGCGATGGCGTGGCGGGCTCCGGCCTGCCACCCGTCGTCCAGCCGCGCCCTGCGCTACCCATTATACCACGGCCATCCGCACCGGTCGGCGAGAATTGTCCCGCGCCGACGAACCGGAAGCGGCCGCGTTTGCCGCAGGGTGCTCGCGGTCTTACGATGCGAGGCGCCAGGCGCGGAGCATGAGGTATGGCCGAGATTCTCTTTCACGGTGCGGCCGAGGAAGTAACCGGGTCGATGCACCTGATCCGCGTGGACGACCGGTGGGTGGCGCTCGATTGTGGCCTGTTTCAGGGCAAGCGTGCCGGAAGCGAGGAGAAGAACCGGCAGTGGCCGGTGCCGCCGCAGAACATCGCCGCCGTCGTGCTCTCGCACGCGCACATCGACCACTCCGGCCGGCTGCCGCTGCTGGTGAAGGACGGCTTCAGCGGGCCGATCTTCTGCACGCCGGCCACGCGCGACTTGTGCGCGATCATGCTGCCCGACTCGGCGCATATTCAAGAGGAAGACGTTTACTACGTGAACAAGCGCCGGAAGCGCAAGGGCCTGCCGCCCATCGGACCGTTGTACACGTATGATGACGCGCTGGCCGCGATCCGCCAGCTTCAGAGCCTCTCCTACGAGCGTTGGTTCCCCGTCGTGCCCGGGCTGTTGGCCTGCTTCGGCGAGGCCGGACACATGCTCGGCTCGGCCGGGATACGGTTGGCGTTCGCCAAGCGCAACGGCGACACGCCGTCCCTGTACTACACCGGCGACGTGGGCCGGCCCGGGTCGCCGATCATCCGCGACCCCGCCGCGTTTCCGGCGGACGAAGTGATCCTGTGCGAGAGCACGTATGGCGGCCGGATCAACGAGGAGGTGATGGCCGCCAAGGAACATTTTCGCGACGTGGTGCAGCGGACCGTCGCGCGCGGCGGCAAGGTTATCATTCCCTCCTTCGCGGTTGGCCGGACGCAAACCATGGTGTACTTCTTGCACGAGCTGATGGTGACCGGCGCGCTGCCGCGGATACCCGTGTTCGTGGACAGCCCGCTGGCGGTCAATGCTACCGAAGTCTTCAAGATGCACCCCGAGTGCTACGACGCGGAGGCCCGCGCGTTTCACCAGGTCACGGGCGACATCCTCGGCGGTGATTGCTGTACCTACATCCGCACCCTGGACGAGAGCAAGGCGCTGCACAATCGCCGCAAGCCGTGCGTGATCATCTCCGCCAGCGGCATGTGCGAGACGGGGCGTATTCAACACCACATCAAGAACAACATCGGCAAGGAGCGGAACACCCTCCTCTTTCCGGGCTTTCAGGCGGCCCACACGCTCGGGCGGCGGCTCGTCGACGGCGCCAAGCGGATCACGCTGTTCCACGAGGAGTACGAGGTGCGGGCGGAAGTCGTGCACATCCACGGCTTTTCAGGCCACGCCGATCAGGCCGACCTGTTGCGCATGCTCACCCCCCACAGGCAAAACGGCGTCCGCGTGCTGCTCGTGCACGGCGAGCCGGACCAAAGCACCGCTCTGCAAACCAAGCTACGCGAGACCGGCTTGGCGAACGTCCAGATCGGCCAACGCGGCCAGGAATTACGGCTCGTGTAAGGTGCGCGGACCTGCCCAGGCTTCACGTGCGCACCGCGACGGCGAAATCGGGTCGCTGGCTACGGGGCGCTCGTCTGTGGAGAACCTATCCCAGAATCGGACACCTGTGGAGTCCGTATGATTGTGCCTGTTGAAACTCACGGACGGACAACTGGACTGGCTGGCGGAACGGATTCCTGATGCGCCGCGAAGCCCGAAAGGCGGTCGGCCGCCGGCGGACAAGCGGCGCACCCGGCGCGGGGTCTTTCGGATGATGCCAGACCCGGTGGGCGGCAGCGCCGAACTGGAGCGTGAGCACGTCGAAAAGACGGTTCCGCTTCGCTCTGGAGACGGTCAAACGGGACCTGTGGGACTTGGGGAGACGCGGCCTCGTGCCGTTCGTGCGGACGCCGAAGCCCGGTTTCCACGGCCCCAAAAAGCGGCAACCTTCACGCGGACCGCATCATCACTTCTGGCCAGAACGGCACTTGCACGACCGGCTCCGTGACCGCGTCCACGAAGGCCGGCCGGGCCGGTTTCAACGAGCGACCGGCGGCCCGCTTCGCAGCATCACGGAAGACCCGCCGTCGTTTCCCCGCCCGATTTACTGCCGAAGCAGCGCGTTTACGTCCGCGGCGCTGCGCAACTGGCGGCCAGCACGTCGGCCGAACGCCTGGTAGAATGGTTTGTTCGCCACAAACATCTCCTCCGACACGTATCCGTCCAGCCACTGGCAGGACGACAGGTCGCGTCGCGCACAAAGGAAGACATAGCCGCTCGCCACATCCGCCAGGACGAGCCGTGGTTCGGCGTGGTACTCGAAGGAGCCCGCGTCTCGCAGCAAGGCAAACGGCGAGTTCGCCACGCTGAACCCCACTGGCGCATCGCGCCGCTGCCGCATGACGCTCTCCAGAAACTCGCCCATTTGGGGCGGCGGGGCGGCGGCGCCGGCATCCACCACGGGGGCCGGAAGGTCGTAGCCGTGCAGCCGGATCTGGAACACCCGGTTCCCCAGTCTCCGGCCCAGCAGGAATCCCATTCGATTCGTTGCACTCCGGCCGGGTCCGATCTGTGGGCAGTGAATCGGAGAATGATTCCGGCCTACCCAAACGATCCCGCGTTCGCCTTTCTCAATGATCTCCAGCTCGACTTGCCTGGCCATGAAGGCGTCGCGCGCCAACACCCGTGGAAGCGCCCGCACCAGCCGGAATACGCGCAGCTTCTCCCAGAGGGGACAATCGGTCGCCGGATTGTCCCCGAGTTGCAGCATGCCGATCGATTGCAAATCTATGGGCTGATCCAGTCCGACGACTCGGACCTTCTTGCTGCCGGCGGGAAGGCTGCGGTTGAGTTGCCACACGGTCTCAAGAACATCCCAGTGCTCCTTCCAGCCCCAAGTCCCCCACAGTTGACGGCGCGCGATCTCCAGGGCCGACTGCCGGTCGAAGTGGGGCGCCGTTACCAGGCGCTGGATCGCGCTGTTGTCGCGGGCCAAGCACACCTCGAGGGCCACGCACGTCACCCCCGCCCGGCGATACGCCTCGGGAATCAATTCGTTCAGGAACATCAATTCCGGCCGTTGCCCGTGGAACTCGCCGAAGATCACGACTTCGTGCCTTGCCGCGGCCTCAACGGCGTACTCCAGCGGGTCCTTCCCGTTTTGGTCGAGCCACTCGTTGAGCTGCGCTCGGTTCTCCTCGTTCAGCGAAGACACCTCTCTGGCGTCGGCCGCGTCTCGCTTCAAGTACGCGGCCGTTTCCGACGCGCCGGAGTTCATTTGCGCCATGAGGAGGCCGGCGCGCATCGCCTCGCCGGCGAGCAGGCCGGTCACGGCCAGGCTGATCGCGAGCCCGACCAGCCAGCCAACACCGGCGCGGCGCCGAGCCGTGGGATCCCGCACCACGGCCGTACCGGCGAGGTAATCATGCCAGGCGAGCTTGTGGCGGGAGATTGCAACCCAGACGAATCCGGCCAGAAAGAAAACCCCCGAGACGAGCTTGCCCGCGAACTCTCTGAACAATGTCCTACGGAACCCGATGCGCCCACCGTTCCTGGATCTCACCGACAGACCGCACCAAGCCTTGCCGGCCGTCTGACCTCTCAGCGCGACGAGGAGCACCGAGTGCGCCAGCCACGCCACCAGCAGCGTCAATTCGAAAGGCAGATACCGTCCGCCGCGCGCCGCGATGGCGACCAGGGCGGTCGCCGCCACGTAGGCCAGCAGGGCGTCGATCCAAGTCGCAGCCCACCTGACCCAAAAGCCCGCAGCCAGAGCCGGCACAGGAGACTCCCGTTGGTGCTGGTTTGTCCATTAAAGCCCGTGTGCCATCGCTGTGCAATGCGGTGCGCCGTACCTGGCCGAGGCCATCTTCGAGCCCTCGAAACCTGAGACGCTCGTGACCCGCCCAGCGCGACCTTCAGACCCCCGGGGCCGCTGACCACGCCGAGTTCGTCGGCCCGGCCAAAACCGGGCGCCATCGCCCGGCCCGCCCGCGCTAGGCGCTGACCGGCGCAAGTCGTGCTACGGCACGGAGACGCGGCGCCGCTGACCCGACGACGGCTGTGACGTACCGTTCGACCAGAGCAGGCGACGGTTCAAACGAGTGCCAGTCGCCCCGATCAAACGGGAACGGAAGCCCCTGGCAAATGCCGGCGCCTTTCTCGTTTCAAAACAGGCAGGCACCAGCCGAGCCGCGCTCGTTCGGTTCAGACGAATCGAGGGCCAATCGGATTGCCAAAGCGCTCTGGTCTCCTTTCCCACACAAACACTATCACGCCTGGGACCCTGGCCGGAGGCTAGCAGCTTCGTGCGCCCAGCTACAGACCGTTCGCACCGCCACCAACGCTTGCTCAACGGAGATGTGAGATTTCAATACGTGGACGCGCTGCGCGATCGCGTTCGGGTTTGTTTCGGCCCCCATCTCTTGACGGACGTAAAACGCCGTCGCGAACCGCTCCAGCTCAACAACCGGCCTCTTGCTGACTTGCTCGGCGACAAACCCGACCCGTGGTTCGTGCTCCCGGAGCGTTTTCGGGAATCGCTTGCGCAGCGCATCCGCCGCCGGTTCCGGCACGATCGAGGGACCGTAGTCCGGATTCTGCACGCGCAAGGAAACGAACCCATCCGCGCGCATGGCTGACAGCTCGTCCCGCAATTCGAACGAGAACGGTCCGTGCTTGTAAAGGATGAACTCAAAACCCATCGGCACACCGGTCATTTCTTGCAGGAGGTAGGCCGCCTTTTGAACGTGCGTTTCGCCGCACCAGCTCCCTCGCTGTCGAAGCGCCTCAATCAGCCGAATCAGGATTACGTCACGCCGTAGCCGATCCATCGATCTGCTCCCTTTCCTGGGGCTCAACGATCTTAGCCCGCTCGTCCTTGAGCCACTTCTCCGCGTTTTCCACCAGGCTGGCTTCGACGAACACGAAATCGAAAGCAGCAGCCGGAATTTTCAGCAGCACGTCGGACATCTTGAGGGATGATTCGATCCGCCGGTCCTCCGTCAGAACCGGGAAATCCACGCCCTCGCCCTTGGCGGGTCGCGAGTCGCGCCGGACATTGTCGTTTCCGAATCGATCGCACGCGGCCGCAAAAACAGCGTCGGCCGCGCCCGGATTCACTTCGGCATCAACAGGGTTCCGCTTATAGATGCGGTGGAAATGGTCGTGTTCGACTATTCGACGAGCAGCGTCGTGCCCAGGGCTGTCGGGCTCGCGCGCCGCCTTCAAGATCGCCGCCATGATCTCGTTATCCGTCAGGGCCAAGTGGGCATCGACCGCCGTCGGGAATCTCCCGCCCTGGTGCTGCTCCTGTAGCCATACCGCGAGGAAGTCTTTCAGATGCACGTCGTAGATTTTGCGGACTGGGTGGAAATAAACCTGCGTGTACATGAAGTAGCGCGCCAGCAAAAGCGCTTCGGCGGAGTGCAGTCCGCCCTCTTCCACGCCCAACGCCGGTTCCTCGGATTCTTCGTGTTTCTTTGGAAGAATACGCAACGTGTCGATTAGGCGATACTGATCAAAACGTCCGTATGCCACACCCGCGTGGTACGAATCGCGCAGCAAGTAGTCCATGCGGTCTACGCCAAATGCATCTCCGACAATGACCTCGGCCAGGATGGCCTCCCAATCGCTGAACGGCGTGGCGCCCACTGGCAGGGCGCCAGCCTTCTTGTACTCGGCCCACTGCTTCGGCCCAACCGCAAGCTTCATGATGTCGAGGCAGCGCAGGGGCGGCGTCATCGCTTCCCACACCGTGACCAATTCCTGGCTGGAGATGATCTCCGCAGTCAAACGCTCATGATCCCATCCGCTCGGGAGAAGCTCGTGCTCAGCAGCATGAGAGAACGGCAAGTGTCCGACGTCGTGGGGAACAACGCGGCCATGCGTAGCACGCGGCGCCAATACCCGCGTTGATCTGGCAACGGCATCATCTCCCGAACGGAATCGTGCCGAACGTTCTCCAGGTTTGTGATGACATCGAACACGCGTCCAGCTAGGTCCATCACACCGAGGGAGTGCTCGAAACGCTTGTGCGTCGCTCCCGGATACACGAGATGCGACATCCCTAACTGCTGGATGTGGCGTAAGCGCTGGACCGCGCGCGAGTCGACCGCCTCTCGCTCATCCGAATCGAGATGGATGAACGTATGAACCGGGTCGCGGATTTCGTGCGTGCGTTTCGTCATCGCCGGCAAATCCGTGGCGAGCGCAACTCATTGCACGGCGGCGGGCGCCACATTGATGATCCTAATATAAACCTAACATACTCCCGGCGCCTTGTCAAGCCGCTCGAACACCGGTTCCCGCGACTGGCACAAGTCCCGGCCACGGAGATCGAGAGTGATCTTAACGGCGAGCCAGGACGGCGCATACCAGGCGCGCCCAGCCCTCGGGCGAATCGCGGTACCCAGTCGAGCCCGGGAGGGCACGATCCGGCGAGTCCGTGCCAGCTTTGTCGGGGTTGCGCGGGGACATGCGGGGACACGGACCTGTTTGATGACCGCGCACCGCGGGCAGATGTCCCCGCCAGCGCGCGGCACCACTGGGCCGTCGATCACCTCCGAAGCGGCGCCAAATTGGAGCGTGGACAGGTCGAAAAGCAGTTCCGAATCGCGCCAAGAACGGGCAAGCGGGCCCCGTCCGACCTCGTGAAACGCGGGCTCGTCGAGGTAGTGCGCGCATCTTGCCCGCAGCCGCGGAAGCCGAAGCCGGCGATGCGCGCCGGATCGCATTGCTCGTCGCGGGTGAGGGCGTCGTCGCCGGCCCAACCCCCGTTCGCGCCAGAGCGTCCGATGGTCGCAGAACTGACCGGCAGATGCCCGGCTTCCGCGGGGTCGCGCGTGGTCCGCCCGGCGACGCGGCAGGACGCGCGTTGAGGCCTTTGCTCAACCTCAGAACCGGACCTTGCTTTCGAAAGCCGGCAGAACGCGTAGCTACGTCGCGAGGAAGTCGGCCCAGGTCGGTGAAGCAGGTCGTGGTTCTGCCATTCGCACTCCATGGTACGTCAGATGTTCAGCACGTCCTCTTCGGTTACGGGAAGGTCCGGGCTGACGCGCGCCCCGATCCAGCTCAGCATGTTCAGGTTGCGAACGGTAAGTGCCACTTCCTTCTGATCGAGCGGTGGGCGGCGACGCTGCTTCCAGTCCATCACCCAGCGCAGGATAGCGGTCTCGTCGGGCTCGGTTTCCCCGCGGTGCTTTAGTTCCTTGGCGGCGAAGTGGACCGTTGCTGCAACCTCCGCCTGCTGTGTGTTCATGCGCATGAATAAGTCTGCGACCTTGTCGACCACATCGCGCCACTGTTGGAGCTGGTCTGCGTAGGCACGTCGGGCGTCATCGAAGGTCTGGCCGACGCGGACGGCGAACATGCGGCCCAGTCGCTCCTCACGAATCAGACCGTTGTTGACCAGCGCGGTGATATGGCGCTTCACGTCATCCGCGTAGGGGCCGAAGCTGCCGCGGCGGTACTGCAATCCGGTGGGGATTCCTGACTCGGTCGCGAAGTAGGCGATCTTTTGAAAAGTCGTGCGGCCAACGGGCCAGTGGTACGGCTCACGCTCAATGCCACGGAGGATTTCGACCAGAGCGACCCAGGCCGGCGGGATGTGGTACTCCGGCGACCGATGCGACGTGGACGGCTGCCCTTCCTTCGCGGCGTCCAGGAACGCAGGCTTGAGCGCTTCGTGCGGCGTGCCAAGCGGAGCGAAGAGATCAACGGGGATGTCGAGCCGCTTGAGATGACCGTACAGCGTTGGGCCGACGACGCGCCATTCGAGCTGTCCGTGACCGCAGCCCAGCGGCGGGACGGCGAGCGACGTGACGCCCCATTCGCGGTAGTGCGCCCGGAGGTAGCGAAGACCGCCGACGATGTCCTGGAGGCGCGAGACCGAACGCCAGTGGTCCTTGGTCGGAAAGTTCAGAATCCACGGCGGAGTAAGGCGGCGATGCAGATACGGCTCGCCGAGCTTGACGCGGCCTTGCTTGCACCGTTGGACGTAGTCCTCGTACATGTCGGGGAAACGCTCTTTGAACTCGAGCGCGATCCCCTTGCCCATCACGCCGACGCAGTTGACGGTGTTGACGAGCGTCTGGGCGTCGGACTCGAAAATGTCGCCGATTCGCACGGTGATCATGCCGGTCCGTCCTCACAGAAAAAACAGGTGTCGGTCGACGCTGATGGTCAGGCCGACGTTTAGGGCCTCAAGCTCGGCCTTTGCCTGGTCGCAAGATACGTAGGCCCCGCGGACAAAGCGAGGCTCAACCCGGTCAGGTACGAGGACCTCGGCGCACTTGGCAGCCTTACGCCGCCAGTAGTCGATCTGGTCCGGGGAGGTCCAGTACTCCGCAAACGTCAAGGATCGGTCCACAATGCTCAGACCGCTCGGCGAAGATCGGAACTGCGCATAGGCACCCCGACCTCCGGCATTGCGATCGGTGATGACCACTCCTGGAATGTCCAGGACATCCGTACTGATCAGTAGGACGCATAACTCGCTGTGTCGGCTCCGCCGTTTGTAGAGCATCGGGTTGCGAGTGCAGATATACAGGTTCGCGTACTCGTGCAGCGGACGACCGCCAGGAACACGAATCGATGCGCGCCGCGCCTGCATCTCCAGCATTGCCACGGACTGGTGGGGCAACTGTGTTGCCCGAGCATGCGATAGGATGCCGCGCTGCATGATCGACGGGACGTTGGAGATCAACGTGATGTAGTGCAGCTCTTGAAGCTCGCTCCGATCCATCACAACCCCTGCTGACAGGCAGCCTGCTCGACCGTGTGCGCCGAGATCTCATAGTGCGATGCAGCGATGACCGCCTTCTTTGCGTGGGCCAGCCCATGAAGTGGTCGTCGAACGTATCCAGCTTGAGTGGCTGGCCGATGGCGTCCAGAACCAGCTTGAGCCGGATCTGCGATGCGTTCATCGGGACCGACCTCCGACCTTACCTAACATATGCCGAATGCACCGGCTTGTCAACGGCCCGGCGAATGAAAGGGCCTCTTTCACCAACGCGACCGGGGCCTAGCGCTCGCTCCACCAACACTGGCTTGTACCGGCAGGACTTTCGACCCGCAAGCCCGCGCGCCGTTCTATCCCCGGTTCGGCGACGCACCGAGGACTCGCCACTCTGTCCCGGTTTGTCCGCGCTAGGGGCCTACCGCCGCGAGTCGCTCTACGACGCGAGGATGCGGCGGCGTTGACTCGACGAACGCCCCCACGTACTTTTCCCCCCGCGCGGGTGACGGTTCAAACGAATGCCAGTCGGCCCGATTGCGTCGGGACAAGTCACCGCGCGACTGCTGGCGGCATGTTTCGTGCGTTGAACCATTCACGGGCTGGCGCGCCTCGTGTCCGTGGTTTCCCAGCATCCGCCGTCCCGATCGGTCTGCACTGGGCAAACTCGATCCCCGCGTGCTCCCCGCCGGCTTGCCATCGCGCCAGACGGCTCGACCACAAACTCGCCGGAGCCGGGCGGCCTCACCAGGGGTTCTGCACGTGGCAGGCGCGGCCGGTTTGGGCGACGTAGTCCTGGTGGGACTCCTCCGCCGGCCAGAACGTCTTGGCTGAATCGATCTGCGTGACGATCTTGCGCCCGCCGAAGCGCTTCTGGACCTCCAGCTCCTGGATGAACGCCTCGGCCTCGCGCTGCTGCGCTTCCGTCGCGTACCAGAGGCCCGAGCGGTACTGCGTGCCGACGTCCGGCCCCTGGCGGTTGCGTTGCGTCGGGTCGTGCATCTTGAAGAACGCCTCCAGCAGGCGGCGGTACGTGATGCGCTGCGGGTCAAACACGACCTTGACCGTCTCGGCGTGGCCGGTCGCGTGCCCGCACACCTGTTCATACGTCGGGCGCTCGACCTGCCCCTGCATGTACCCGCTGACCGCGTCGAGAACGCCGGGCCCCTGCTGGAAGTAGTGCTCGAGACCCCAGAAGCAGCCGCCCGCGAAGTACGCGACCTCGGGCTGCACAGGCTGGCTCTCCGGCGGCGGCGACGCACCCTTTTCGTAGAACTTCAGCGACGCCGAGTTCAGGCAGTGGCGCTCGCGCGTCGGCGGCGGGCCGTCGTCGAACACGTGCCCGAGGTGGGCGCCGCAGCGGGCGCAGTTGATCTCGGTACGCGCCATCCCGTGGCCGTGATCCGTTCGCCGCGTGACGTGCTCCGGATCGAACTCGCGGTAGAAGCTTGGCCAACCGGTGCCCGAGTGGAATTTGTGCGCGCTGGAGAACAGCGGCAGCCCGCACACCACGCAGGAGTACACACCGTCTTTCTTGTTATCGAGCAGCGTCCCGCAAAACGGAGGTTCGGTGCCGGCTTTTTGCGTGATCCGGTACGCCTCGGGATCAAGCTTCGCGGCGAGGCGCTTCACCTGTTCGCGCGGCAGCGGCGTGATGTCGTAGAGGGACTTTGAATAGCGTGGTTTCATGTTCGACGTCGTCTTCGAAGGTTGTGCCGCGGCGGCGGACGCTTCCGACGGGGTCGCGGGGCGGCGTTCCTGAGACGCCGCCGGCTGACAGCCGGTCTCCGCGACCGCGAGCACCGCCGCAAACCAGAGCGCTTTCCGAATCGTCATCCTCATCATCCTATGCACGAGAACCTCCGTGTCGCGTGCTCTATTCCGGTCCACGCGCGACGGAGATCCTTGGCCCGCCGGTTGGGGGAGTCCCCGCGGGTCGCCGCGTGGATCGGGCTCGCCGTCATGGTACGTGCGCTCAGAGCGATGATGGTCATCGTGCACCAGCGGATCGCGGCGTGGCGGGTGGTGCCGTAGCGTCGTCAAAGTCGGATGACGGCCCAAACCGCCAATTCAATAGGGATTATAGCGCGACGCGCCAACGGAACCCCCGTGGCCAGTGCCTCTGGCCCGACGAGGCGCCGGACCCCTGCCTTTGCGCGAGCTTCCGGTCGCAGCTCGTTGGACATTAGTGTCCTGAATCAGAAATCGACTTCACAATTCCACCAGAAGAGCCGCGGGCTTAAGCCCCCGCGGCGCGGCACAAATCATGGGGGACGGAGCACCGCG
>Ga0214473_10004664_pt1 | contig 16471 bp, 21 predicted proteins | sample RVTome_7_FD_203509 | JGI IMG/M metagenome (GOLD analysis project Ga0214473, IMG submission 203509) | Soil microbial communities from uranium-contaminated site in the Upper Colorado River Basin, Wyoming, United States - RVT98D197 | ecosystem: Environmental > Terrestrial > Soil > Contaminated >... | reverse complement strand
GTCGATCGACAGCGCTACGCAGGTGACGTTGTTCAAGGAGGCGCTGCTCACTTACGTCGGTGGCCAGTCGGCACTTTCATTCACCTGTCGGACGGGCGTTCACGATGTCGGTTCGGCGGTCGGTGCGCTGGCCGATGTGGACGGCGCAACGGGAACGCTCACGGATGCTGGTGCTACGTTCACGACCGATACCGCACTTGGTGATCGCGTGGTGGCCATTGGCGACATCGTCGAGATCTTTTCCGGAGCAGCAGCGCATCTTGGTTACTACAAAGTGACCGCCGTGGCAGCGACGGTGTTGACGCTCAACACGTCGGACAAGGTGTTCACGGTCCAGTCGGGCCAGTCCTACCGTGTGTGGCGTCCCGGAATGTTCCTCCAGAGGTTCGACACGGATCTGGTCGGTTCCGGTATGTCGAACATGAACTTCAACGGTGCGGGAAACCCTGACACGATGACTCGTACGGGCGGGTCGTGGATCACCGACGGGTTCGTTGTCGGCTCGTCGATCAGGGTGTTGGATGCGGAGGAAGCGGGGAACAAGCAGTGGATGATTGTCGGAACTCCGACTCCGACGGCTACCGTCTTGACGCTCATTCTCGCGGAAGCCGTCACCACGAACGCCACCGATACGGTTGCGATCAACGGGAACATCACCGGCGAGTACGGCGTCATCCGCACGATCAACCTCATCAAGTATCCGTTCCACTGGCGTCTCTTCGCGCACGGTGGAACGCTTTCTCAGGTGTTCCAGTTCCTTCAGCGGGAACTGCGCCGGACGACGGACATCGATGGTGGAAACGGCTCGGAGCGCGGGGACATCACGGATCTGCTCATGTCCTTTGCGAGTCCGACCGGCACGACGCTCGATCTTTATCCCGACGATTTGGCGACGGCCGAGTCGAACAACGTCACGTTCCGCGATCTCACCGGCGACGACCGCACGAACGCATTCATCGTCGGCATCACGCTCGACGTCAACGCGAACCTGATCAGCAGCGCGTCGAAGCGTATTACGATGTACTTCACGACGAACCCCGGCGGGAACTTCGGGACCAATAACGCCATCATCGTGGACGACAAGGACGGCGTGGATATCAACTATACGTCGATTCCGGGGGATCTCCAGACCTCGTTCGATTACACCAACAACGCACAGGGAGGTCGGACTCCCGATACCAACGCAGCCGTGACGGTCGTGGCCATCGGCGACGATCTGGCGCAGCACATTCTGGCCGTGGCGACCATCACGAAAGTGAACTCGCTTGTGGTCGCGGTGCAGGCAAGTCTCGAAAGGAATTACGCGACTTAGTCGTCCGAGGTGTCTTCCCCATGTCGATGGCGAAGTTCACTGTCAATACGAGTCTAAAGCTCTTCATCGCCAAGGCGGGCATCACGAGCTTCGATGTCAAAGTCGACCTCTACTCCGATGCGAAGGAGCACTGGCTTGCGGGTGGCGCGGCGATGGGTTTCGATTTCCCGTTGCGAACGATTGGCGGCGATCCCATCGGCGGTGGCGTCTTCGCCGGTGACCTGTACTTCATCCGTGACGGCTGGAAGATCCGGCCTGACGAAGCTGACCACACGCTTTCGATAACCGGTAACCTGTTTCTTGACGACGGCGAAGTGGGTGGCATCTTCGTGCCGACGGTGGGAGATTTCACCGTGCTCACGAACATGCGGAACTCGAATCTCGTGCTCGCAGTTTCGACGAGCGGCACGGCGGATTGGACCGGCGACGAGCGTTCCCAGATCCGCCATCGCCTCGGCATCGACGGTACGGCCGTGAATCCGGCGGCCGATCCGTCGCTCGCCATGGCGGGTGACGCCATGTCGCTTGTGGCCGGGGCCATCAATGAAGCTGCGCTTGCTTCCGACGTGCGCCGGTATCAGGTCAAGGTCTGGATGGTCTGTGATGCCGCTGGTGGTTTCGACCGCTATCTGGCGGTCTTTTACAAGGACTCCAAGCCGGTGACGACGGGGATCACCAATCCGCAGATTCAGGTCATCATCGCTTCGAATGGCGCCACGCTGACCAGCGGTGTCATGTCCCAGATTGGAGCGACGGGTCTTTACAAGCGAAACGAATCCGCCGCTCGAATGCAGCTTGGCGCCGCATACATGGTGAAAGTGACGGCCACGATCGACGGCACGGCGGTAGAATGGTATCAGCCGATGTCGAGGGATTCCTCACTGTGACCATTCTTTCGGGTGCGTTCGAGTTCTTCGACGACGAACAGATCGCGTTCGGCGCCATGGGGGTCGTGGCCGCGCCGGTTGCGGCGGTTGCATCGACCGCAGCACGCGGTGGCCGATGGAAACAGGCGCCGGTCAAACCCGATCCATGTCGCGGCATTACGCCGTCCGAGAAACTGGTTCGATTCGCTCATGATGTCGCGGAGAAAATTGTCAACGCCAAGAAACAGAAATTTCTGCCTCAAGATCCCCTGTCGGTTCCGCGCACGCTTGACCCTGACAAGGTGCGACAGCGCGATCTCAAGATCCTGCGCGCCAGAATTTCAGAATTGCAGCGCGATCAGAAGGCGGATCGCAAGGAGATCGCGCAGCTTTGGGAGTTGATCCGGAATCTGGAGTGCGTGATTTTCCAGCGCGAACGGGAGATCGCCGCCTATCAGCGGTACATGAGCAGCGTGATGGAGGCGAATCGGAGGATGGCCGGGCAGGTCGAGACTCTCAAGACTCAGACATCAGAACTGGCGGATACGGTGACAGTTCTCGAATCAAAGGTCACGGAGCTGCAGGTTGAAAACGCGGTCTTGAAGGTCAAGACGATCACGCTCGACTGGGAGCAGGCTACGCCGTGGTTCCTCGGCGCGATCGGTTCCTTGGTTGTGTCGTTTTTCCTGCCTTCCGACGTGCGTCCGATCGGTTATGTCGTCAGCGGCGCGTGCGGGACGATTGGACTTTTGAAGTTGTAGTCAGGGTTATCGCCGCCTGACGAATTCCGGCAGCTCCTCGAACGGCAGGCCCGTGGCGCCAAGGGCTAGTGCGATCCTGCCAAGAATGATCTTCAAGTGGTGATTCTCGGCGTCGAGGACATCGATCGGCCTCGCCTCGCGCACCTGTTGATCGAGCAGGATCTCGCTGAATTGGCCCGTGCCGTGGTCCGCGCAACGGTCGACGAGTTTGCCGCTGCAGCCGCAGGAGAGATAGAACACATCGGACGCGAGCTTCAGGTCCGCGAGCAGGGTGCAGCGCGCGGGATCGTGGCCGTTCAAGCAGTGTTTGGCGGCGATTTCTTCAGGCGTCATGGTTTCTCCGGGAACACGGGGTCCTTTAAGAAGCTGTCGAGCCATTCTCGTGCGCTTTCGAGGCTGTTCTTGACGCGCTGGTAGCCGCCGCCGACAAGGAACTTGGCCATGCGCTGGTACGCCTTGGCGTCATTGACTCCGGCGTTCCAAGCGCCGGTGATCTCAGACAGTGCATGCTGGAGGTTCTTGATCTCGGTATGAAGCTGTGCGTTCTCGCGTTCCAGTTGGTGCAGTTGCTCCTTGGAGTCCTTCTCGCCGTCGGTCTGACCACGCTTGTAGGCGTCGTCGATCCGGCCTTTTTCGCCGTAGCGCTTCACGGTCGATCGGATGAGACTAGTCCAGAAGGAGCGGTTGGGTGGAACAGGCTCCAGTGCCTCGGCTTTGACGAGCGTCTTGAGTTTGTTGTTCGTGAGCTGGAGCAGACCCCATTTCGGCGGCAGCTCGTCCGGCTTGACGATGTTCGCCGTTGTTTCCACGATCCACCATTTCGCGCAGTGGCGGAAGAAGACTTCTGCTTTCGACGGGTCCTTCAGCTCTCGCAACCAGTCTGTTCGTGACGCCTTGGCTTCGAAGCCTTCAATTTCCATGCCACGGCTCGGCCAGTAGCCGATGACGAGGGCGTCGGCCGTGCGGCTGGAGGCATGGCCGGTGGCGTTTTGGACTTCCGGCAGGACGGCGAAGGCGGTCGCCGGATAGCGCTCTTCCAGTGCGGTGATGAGGGTCATTTGTGTTTCTTCGCCGGTTTCCGTGTCCCACCCAGTTCGATATGCCCGGCATGGAATTCTTCCGCCGTTAACAGCAGGTTGGCCCACTTGAGGTAGTTGGCGCGCGTGCGCGGGTCCGCGTAGAACTGCTTCCAGTCACCGGGCTGATAGTTGTCCACGCAGAAGAGCCGCGTCTCCGGCACCTTGAGCGTGGCGGGCAGCTTGTCGCCGCGTCGGCCTCTATACGTTGTCCACTGCCGCTCGCGTTCCCAGCGGAAGAACGCCGTGCGCGATTTCTTGTTCCATTTTGCGATCTTGGCCAGATACCCCGGGCCGGGGTTGCCGTAGGGATAATGGCGCGATGGCTGGTAGCGATCACTGTTTCGTCCGCGCCAGTCGCGTGCGTTATCTTTGTCGGCTTCCTTTTCGGCGAAGTAATCGTCTTGACCGATGGTGATGGCGCCGTCGCAGAGACTGGCGTTGAGCTTCTTTCGGTAGGCTTCAAAATCGGGCGGCTCACCGTGATGGAGCGTCATGGCATCGTAGACCAGTTCGACGGCATTCGCGAATCCTTCACCGTCCCAGAGTTTCACGGGCGGATGCGGGTGGAGTACCATCGACCGGTCGTAGAGTCCTTGGATGATGAGCGCGATCCGGTTGTAATACTTCATGCGGGTCGTGAGCGTTTCAGAGATCTGGTCGAAGTAGACGCTCGTCTTGTCGAAGGGCTGGTATTGGTCGAACTCGAACGAGGAATTCCGCAGCTCGGATGGTTCGTCGATCCACTCTTTTTCAGGGTTGGCCTTCCGCCACGCTTCGAGTTTCTTCTTGCGTTCCTCTTCGTTGGCGACCAACACGTCATATTCGCGTTTGGTGATGATCTCCTTGGTGTCGTCACAGAACATCTTTGCCATCATCGGTTCTGACAGGTTGAACTCGTTCTTACCGGGGAAAATCAGCGTGTCGAAGTCGAGTTCACAGTTCATGCGGTAGAGTTGTTCGCCGTTTCGGATGTACAGGAACGTCGTCTCGTCGAGATCACCCATTTGCATGTTGATCCACGCCGTTTCGAGACTGCCACCCCAGTCACGTTCTTTCTTGTGGCGACGCACGCGGAAGGCAACCATGCAGCGCGGCGAAGGCAGGCACCGGTTCAGATTCTCCGGCTCGGCCAGCCACTGATCAAAGTCCTTGATGTTGTCGAAGTCCATGCCGCCGAGCCGATAATTGACCAAACATTCTTCATCCATGAAGAGAAGCCGCTGGAAGAGATGGAGCTTCTCGCCTGCTCCAGCGGGTTCGCCGTCGGTGATCCGTGTCACCTGTTCCGTGAGCCCGGCGTATAGCGAGATATTGAAGACGCGGTCTTCGATTTCGGCGATGGCGCCTTTCATGCCCTGCGCGAGCGCGAGCATCGGCATCGCCTGCGCCTTCATCCATTGCGCCATGACTCCGTGGGCGCTTTCGATCTCTTCAAATAGCTTGGGTAGTTGCTTGTCCTTGGCCTTGATGAGTGCGAGCTTGTACTTCTTCACGTCGTCGGTGCCGGAGAGGACGGAAAGCGCGCGGGTCTCCGGCTTGTCGGCCTTGGCCTGTGCTTCGAAGCCGAGACGCGCCGTGATCTTTTTGACTTCTTCGAGTTTGTGGCGCACTTCGGTCCGGGCCTTGTCGATGTGTTTGTGAATGACTTTATCCGGATCGGGTTCAAGACGGCAGTTCTTGTGGAAGTCGTCAAAGTGGATGCGGTCGTTGGAATAGCCGCCGTGAGTGCCCGGGCTTTTGAATGCAACGTAGTTCGAACCGACTTCGACGACGCAGGCGAACCAGTCAGGCTTGTTTTTTGGTTGTTTCACCCAGTACCACTGGCCGATCTCAATCGTGGTGTCGTTCGGCAGCGGCGTGGCTTCGGGTGGTTTCGGAACGATGTCGGTCATGGCTTTTTGAAGATCCACAAGTATGAATGTGATTTTCTGGCATGGAGCTGATGCGGCCAGCGGCTCGCCGGAATCGTCTTGGATACGAGGACAAACAAGTCCCATGGCACGAGTTTAAGATCAAGTGCTTCGCCCCAGAGTTCGATGTGACTCCACCGTTGGTGGCTCGATTCGATCTCGTCCTGACACTTCACCCAAAGTTGTCCATCTGGTTTTAGCACACGACAGGCTTCCTTCATGCCTTTGGCATAGAACTCGATGACGCTGGCGTGGCTGCCAAAACCTTCGAAGTTGTTGTTCTTGTAGCAATTTGCGATTGATGCTTTCACGGTCTTGTACTTCGAGCTGTGCATGTAGGGTGGATCAAAAACGACCACATCGATGGAATCATTCTCATATGGGAGCTGTCGGAGATCCGCCTTCACGATGTTCTCATTCAAAGGAATAAGATCGGTTGGGAGGAACGTGAATGGCGTTAGATCTGTCTTTTTCCAAAACACGCCCCGACCGTAGGTCACGTCGGCGATCTTCATCCCCGGCTTGAGATAGAGCCTCGCCACCTCGGCAATGAGCCGGTCGTTCGTGCCGACGACGCCGGTCAAAACGTGGGTCAAAGGTCCACCATCATCCGGTGCGGCCCGTACTTCACTTCGAGCTGATGGCACGTGACCGTGAAGGGTTCTACCGCGAACAGCTCCGGAGCCACGGCCTTCGGTCCCGTCTCCGCGAGTGAGACATGCGGCTTGAAGCTGAAGGCGTCACGGATCACGACTCCGACTTCAGCGAGCTTCGTCACGAAGAGATTGCGCTTGTCCATGATGGAATCGTCGTCCTCCACGAGGGCGACGACGTAGCGGCCCTTCGACGTCTTGAACGTGTCGAGCTTGCCCGTGAAGCGCACGTCGACAGGACCTTCGAGATCGAACGCGCAGGCGACGACGCGCTGGATCTGATCCGTCGGCAGGTTCCGCCCCACGAACGTGAGCGTCAGGTGGTAGTTCTCCGGGTCGAGGATCGTCCAGCCGGTGCCGCAAAGCGGTTCAAGTAGATTCACGAAACGGTAGTCGTCACCGATGCCGACTTTGAGCATGAGTGCGCAGCCGCCTTGGTAGATCATGGATTTACTCCCATTGTTTTCAGTTGCTCGATTACTTCGATAGCCTGTTTCTTCGACAAATGTATTGTGCACGATCGCGCGGACTTCGAGTGTAGGTTGTTGAACGTGATCTTGACGCATGGCATCTTGTGCGCTTTTACGCGTCTCGGCTCCATGAATTTGTCATGGATGCCGGTGCATGCTTTGATGGCAATCTCATTGTCGAGATTGTCGATGAATTTTATCTTTGTGCTCATTTCGTGTCCTTGTTTGCGAGCTTGACCAGCGCGGGCGTCAGTCCGGCGAGGGTCGCCATGAGCCAGAGCGGCACTTTCGTTTCCCGTTCGGTCAGAGCGACGATGAGTGTTTTGGCCGTTTCCGCGAGCTGCGGGTCCTTGAGCGCCAGAATCACGTCGAGTGTCTTTTCGTGCAGGGCGAGCATCCGTTCGGCGTGGGCCGCCTCGGCCGCTTTCATCTTGTCGATCGCTTCCGTGACCGTGGGCTGGAGCGTCTCGATTTTGGGGGACACTCTGTCCATGAACTTTTCCTTGAGTGCAGCGATGCCTGCGCGAGCCTTTTTCTCTGCCTCCGCGTTCCGTGCCTTGGACGCTGCGGCTTGTTTCACCAACTCGATTCTTTCGCTAGGTGTGTGCACCGTATGTTTGTGCTGGATGTGCGCGCCGATGGCGTGGCCCCTGATCGTCTTCTTGCACGTCACGCAGTAGCGGCTGGTCATGTGGCCTCCTCGGTAGAGAAATCGTGATACTCGGCTGCTCTCTTGAGCAGCTCGATCGAGATTGTCTTCAGTCCCTCGTCGTCGGCCATCATTTTCGCCAGCCGAATGAGCTGCCGGATCGACCGGCCGCTGATGGCCTTGAATGCTGCCGAGCATGCCACCGGATCGAGTGAGACTCCGTACTGCTTGGCCAGCACGGTCCAGATCTTGACGGCGTCATGCTGCTCGGGGATGCCGTAGCGCACGTGCGCGGTCAGACGGCTGATGATGGCGTCGTCGATGATCGTAGCGCGATTGGACGTCAGGAACATGATGCCCTTGTAAAATTCGAGCGTCCTGAGAAAGACGCCGACGATCGCGTTCTGGACGATGTCGTCACCGCGCTCGTGAATGTAGACGTCGGCTTCGTCGATGAGCAGAATCGCCCGCCAGCGGGCGGCCAATTCGAGCACGAGCGTGAGTTTCTCCTCCAGCTTCTCCTCGTTGGTGCCGAGCTGGCTGCACTGGACGGAGTAGAGCGGACGCTTGACCGTCTCCGCGTAGACCTCACTTGTGAGCGATTTCCCGGTTCCGGGAGGACCGCTGCACAGGACGATCACCCCGCTCGCCTTGCCTTTGACGATGTCATCCATTTTCCGGATCGAGGAGCTGGTCAGGATGTCGATCAGGCGCCGGTCCTTCTTCGGCAGGATGAGCTTGGTTGCGAGTGTTTCGTCGTAGACGTAGGGTTCGAGGTTGGCGATGTGGGTCGTGACGAACTCGTGGGACGCGAGGCTGAAGACCTGCACCATCGGTCTCAGCGGCGCTAGAACGGCGGTCGAATCGAGTTCGTCGTCGCGTTCGTCATCATCGTCTTTTCCCGTCCAGAACGCGACGCTCACGAACGGCGAGCTTTCTCCATCGTTGTGTTTGCGTTCGTTGATCCCATACAAGTCGTCCATGACCACGCGCGTGGGCTGCCCGTCTTTGACGAGGCTCACGTCGGGGTCGTACCGTTTGCCGCTGTCGGTTTCCTTCCCGAATCCACGCGCGAGATACTGTTCACCCATCCGTTTGGCGTGGTTCTCGTGCAGCGCCACGTAGGAAGCGTGTTCGGTCAGAAGCTCGGGTGTTTCTGGATAGAGTTCGAGCTTCTTGAGCAGATCCGTGACGGCGATGCCGCCGTGGATCTTTGGTTGATCGATCCGCACGTGATCGTTCACGCGTTTTTCGCGTTCGCTGGCCACGAGCGCGATCGATACGTGTTGTGGCGAGTATGCCTCGCCCGGTTTGAACTTCACGCTTTCGATGTAATAGGGCTGGAACCGGTCGTCTTCGACGCGGAAGAGCCACTTGTTCGCGAGCCTGCCGAAGGCCACGGTGAGCGCTTCCGCGAGCGTTTCGAGGCGCGCGATTTTCTTTTCCTTCTTGCCATCCGACAGTTCTTCCACGGTCGTGAGCTTGCGGACGACGCGACGGTTTTCGATGGCGGCGGCGAATTTCTCGCTGGTGGCGACCTTCTTGATGATCTCGAAGTCACCGGGCTCGATGATGCGGCTGTCCACGTCGAGGCCGTGCCATGTGTCTTTCGTGAAGGCCGTGCTCTTGGCTCCGGCCTTGACGATCGCCTTGAGCAACTCTTGCGGGAAGTGGATGATCACTTCGCACCTCGTTTGAGCCAGAGTTTCGCGCACAGGAGACAACTCCCGATCACTGGCAGCGCCAACAGCGCCGCTTGGATCTCCTGTGGTCAAATGTGCACGTAGACGCCGAAGATGATCACTTTTCCACCTCGATGTCGATGCTGCGAATACGCAACAGGCTTTCGAGAAAACTCTTGGCATCGACCTTCAAGCGGTTGTGGATCGAATGCGCGAATGCGTTGAATGCTTTCCCGAAACGGCCGAGCGCATTCCAATGTTTCGGTGTGTATGAGATGCGGATGACGTCGTAGCCGAGATCATTCCACGAGCGTGGATCGCCTTCCGGCTTGCCGTTCGCACCCCAGTAGCACCATACTTCGTCGCCAGTGTCGAGTGTGCCGAAGAACCGGCGCTCATATTCAAGGCACAACGAGAAATCGTAGTGATCGATCTCCGATAGGTTAATGGTGATGAACGGCTTCCACTCGATCTTGCTGTCGCTGCAGGCGGTAAGACGGGCCAGTGCCGCCTTCTTGAGCTTGATCAGGTTGCCATCCTTGAAGATCTTGCCACTCACGGTGACATGGAAGGTTCCCGTTCTCGGGTCGAGATACACGGGATAGCTCTTGCCCTTTTCGTCGGTCAACCTGTCGATGGTTCTCATGGGATCTCCTTAGTAGTGCACGCTGACGAGCACGAGCCATGGATCACCGGCTGCATCCAGTTCCTTGCGCGTGTCGCTGACGAGCGTCGGCCATTTCTCCAGAACATCCTTGAGTGTGCCCGGTTCGCGAATGCCTTCACCTTCGTCGGTGTAGAGGTAAATGTCGGGACCTGTGTATTGGCCGACTTTGTAGGCTGCGAACCGGAAATCATTGTCGAGAAAAATCTGTTCGTCGGTGAGTCCCATCATGCTCCGGAGTGTCCGTAGCTGCCTCAAGAAGCATTTTTTCGTGGTGTCCATCAGCTCTGTGATCTTTGCCGTGGCCCATGGTGTCGACACGAGTTGCGGGTTGCCGTCGATTTCTTCCGGCGCCCAGTAGTCGAACGGATGCTGGCATTCCTTGCAGGCCAGTTGTTCCATGATCTTGCGGCGCTTGGCGAGCGCTTCCTTGGCATTGTGTGCGTAGACGATGAGGCCGATGGTTTCGTGCATGTTTATGAAACCTCGTTCACGATCATCTTTTGCGTGACGGGGCCATCCTGCAAGAACGCGGTAATGCTGTCTTTCTCCTCGTACTCCTTGATGGAGTATCCGGCGGTCAGGATCGCGAGAATCCATCCTTCCAGTTCCTGAATGGCGCGGTCGTAGTCGAGATCGAGCGGCTTCGTGTTGTACTCGACCAAGACGGCGAGATAGTCACCCTTGTGGTAGGCGTGGTCGGGCCGCTTCTGATCGGCGACAGTGTGGCGGTCGCTGCCATGCGAGTAGGCGATGTAGCAGTCAGTTTTTGGATTCATGATGCCGACGCATTTTCTGCCGAAGCCGACTTCGCCGTCGGCCATGAACCTGAAGCCGGTCTGACGGCAGAATTCGCGGATCGCGGTTGTATCGATCATGATTTTTTCCAGTCCATGAGCACGTTGTAGATCGCCTTCTCATCCTCGAACCGGGTCTGACCCACGTAGGTAGGCCGTACCCACGTCTTCTCTCCGCGCAGTTTCGCGTTGATGCAGCGCTCGGCAACCCGCCGCCAGTGGCCGCGCCGGTGATGCGGCACGGGCGACGCATGAGTGCCGCCGCCGTGAGCACGGTTCAGGTCGCAGAGCTGCTCATGATCGACGACGATGAAATGTGGTGCCTTCCGGATCGGTCGGGGCTCGCCACGGGCCGCACGCCGTTCTTCGCGGGGAGTCAGCCTCGGCTCGATTTTCACGTAGTAGTTGGAAGGGTGCGAAATGAGCGCCGTCTGCCGGATGATCGCGGACACGTTCGTGTGAACCATATCCTGCAGGTGGGTGTAGTGCGGGCTTTTCGCTGCTGCTTCATGGCCGTAGATGTACTCGTGTTCATCGAGCGCCGTGAAGGAGAAGACGCCTGCGATGGCGCCGTAATAGGCGATGGTCCACATCGTGGCGAAGCCGACGTTCTCCTCGATGCGGATCACGTTGAAGAACTGCGCCTTGTCCCTGTGGAGCAATTCCTCCAGAAGCTGCTCCGCGTTCTCTTCGAGCACGTTGGGATCGCGGGTGTCGAGAAACGCATTTTTTGGCACTTGAAACGAGCCGAAGCCGAGATCGAGTACGCGATCCATGACCCAACCCGTGCCCGGGATCGTCGAGATCATGGTCGTATCTTCGAACGGGAATGGAACCCGGTGCACGATGTCCTTCATCAGGTCGTCGCGCAGGTCCGTGGCGACCTTGGTCACTTCTTCGTCGTCGCCAAGGTGAAAGATGTGGCTCTGTGTGAGCGATGGAATGACTTCGCCCTTGCGGAACACGAGGCCCTTGCGCAGGATCGCGTCGGCGTGTTCGACGAAGTCGAAGAAGGTCGTCATCCCCCATATCCTCTATCGAGCTTGGAGAAATTTCGATTAATTTCGTAAAAAAGTCGTTTCCCCTCTACGATTTTTTGGCCACAAAAGTTTTTTGGAATTTCTCGAAATAGTTCCGTGCTCGATAGAGGATATCTGTCATGAGCACTTCATCCTTGTCGATCGGAACCGTCTTCGATTCGAAGAAACCTTTCTCGCTGCCCGAAGAGGCACTCGTCGAAACCTTCTTCTTCGGCGGCATCAGAGGTTCCGGCAAGACGACTGCCGTAGCCGTCATGTGTGAGGAGTTCTGCAAGGTCGGGCTCCCGTGGATCATGCTCGATCCAGTCTCCGTCGGCTGGGGCCTTCGGGCTGGGAAAGACGGCAGCCCAAAGGGTGGCCTGCCGGTCGTTGTCTTCGGCGGCCAGCACGGGGATCTCACGCTCGACAAGAGTCAGGGTGCCAAGATTGCGGAAGTGCTCACCGAAGCGAACGCCTGTGCCATTATCGATTTGAAACTTGAATCGAAGACCACGTGGCGCAAGTTCATCACCGACTTCGCCCTGAAGCTCTTGGAGATCACGCCGGAGACCCCACGCCATATCTTCATCGAGGAAGCCGGAGAGCTTTTGCCCCAAAAGGCGAAGTTCAACATTACCGCCCAGTGCAAGGAGGCCGTCGAGCGTTTGGTGCGGCTCGGCCGCAATCAGGGCTACGGTTGTTCGCTCGTGAACCAGCGGCCCGCGACCATCGACAAGGATGTGCTTGAACAGGTAGGCAACCTGATTCTCCTGCGCATTATCGGCACAAACGATCGCAAGGCGTGCCGGAACTGGTTGGAGCCGAAGTTCGAGTTGCTCGACGCCATGGAAGCGGATGGTGGAGCCGTGGCCGTGGAGGCTTCGCGGGTCAAGGGCAGGCAGGATTCCCGCGCACTTGTCAACAGCCTTGCCAGCCTGCCGGACGGCTGCGGCTACTTCTGGAGCCCGGCGTGGATGAAGACATTCGAGAAGATCCAGTTCCGTGATCGCACGACGTTCCATCCGGGCGCGACGCGACGGGACATGCGGGGCGGTCTGAAGTCGGTCGAGTTGATGCCGGTGGCGAGCTTCGTTCAAAAAATGAAGGGGTTGCTTTCGCGCAAGCAGGTTGTGGTCGGGAACATGAAAGTCGCGTTTGGTCGCGAGGAAGTTCTGGCCATGAGGAGTGGTTCGAAGGACGACATGCAGTACGGTGGTGGGGAGTGTGCCGAAAGTGATGCCACGATCGAACTACGTGAGGAAATTACCAAGAAGGACGCCGAGATCGCGACGCTGCACAAAGAGCGCGACGACGCGCGCTTGCATGCGGCGGCGACCAACTCAAAGATCGAGCGCGCTCGCAAGGTACTGGAGCCGTTCTACGAGAGCCTCAAGAGCTTCTTTGAAGAGTCGAAGGATGCCGGTGTCTCCGACAAGGGTGCCTTGAGAGCCGCCATGGAAATATGGCTCGTCAAGGCGGCTGGTGTGGGTTGCAAACGGGCTATCGAGACCCTGATCGACCGTGGAGCCACCACGCAGCGGCAACTCGCTACGCTGATCGGCGTGACCGAGCGCACGTGGCGCAATTACCGTGCATGGCTCACGTCGAACAACTTGGTGAAACTCACCGGCGACTGGCCGGAGGGCATGATCGAGCTGAAATCCGTGGTGTAGGAGAGAACATGTTCGAAAAATTCACCGAGCGCAGCCGCAAGGTCATCAGCCTCGCCAGAAGTGCGGCGCAGAAGCTCAACCAAGAGTTCATCGGGTCCGAGGCCATCCTGCTGGGCATCTTCGACGAAGGCGGCTCCAAGGCGGTCAAGGCGCTGAAGAAACTCGGCGTCGACCGGAAGAGGATCGTTGCGGAGGTAGAAAAGCTCCTTGCACCGAATCCGAGTCCCTTCGCCACGCTGGGTCAGCTTCCGTTCTCGCCACGGGCCAAAGAAGTGTTGAAGCTGGCCGACGAGATCGCGGGCACGGCGCCGATCGGTCCCGAGCATATCCTGCTCGCCTTCTTCCGCGAGGGGGAGTCGCTCGTGTTCCAGATCCTGAGCAATCTTGGGATCAAGGAAGCCGATGTCAAGCAGGCATTGGGTTTGTTTGTAGATGCCGTCGAACAGGACCGGTATCACATCAGGCTGCTACGTGCCGCCGACGCCTTGCGCTGGCACGGTCACGTCGAAGAGGCCGACGCGCTGACACTCTTCGTGAATCTCGCCGTGCATGAGAAGATCACCGGCAATAGCGGCCTGTCCGAGTTCGTGGAGCGTTACGAGAAGACTGGCGGGATGTGTGACCACTGTGACACGCCGGAAGCGCATGAGTAGGAATGTCGCGTTACTAGAGAAAGGCACAGCGCAAATGATCGACGAAGCAAAGCTGAAGGACATCGAGAATCGGTGGAGCGTCACGCCGGATGCCCCCGGCCGCAAGGACATCGACGCCCTTGTCGCTGAGACGAAGCGGCTGACGAATGGGCTCGAAACCCTAAAGGAAACCATCGCGTTGTTAATTGGAGATCGGTGGGAGATTCCGCTTCCCGGCAACGCGAAGGCGGAACTTCAAGCGCCTCGTCCGATGACGCGGGCTCAATACAACACTCTGATGTCTGTGCTGAAGGGCATGGAAGCGGGCCTTGTCGAAGGTTTGGAGATCGTTGGACCGCCGAAGTCGTAACGCTGAGGTGAGGCGACAAATGAGGATTACAGCGCAGAGGTTGGATGTGCTGGCTGGCGCGATCTACCCGCCACATGACGTTGATCGGCCAAAGCAGTACGAGCAGATTAAGCGGTCGATGGAGCGCCACGGCTGGCGCGGCAGGGCCGTCCTTGCAGTCACCTATGGTGACGGCTACATGGCGCTCACGGGTAGCCACAGGATCGCGGCGGCTCGCGAAGCTGGACTGGCAACGATCCCCGCGCTTGTGCTGGATGTACAACTCACAGACCGCGAGACAAAGCGCATGAACGAGACCGGAGAGATGCCCGCGAAGTATGTAAACCTTGAGGCGAGCGGCTGGCTCGATTTCTCGAAACCAAGCTGGGGTATCCCGTCCGACGAGGGGATGCCTGACGTCCTTGATGTGATCGGAGCGCCGCGCTCGGCTGTGCGGCTCGCCGAAAAAGAGATTGCACTCGTGTCGGATCGCGGAGCGGAGGCGTGACTATGGGTAGACCAAGAATCGATGATCGAGGTTTTAGCAGGCAAACCGCTTGGCAAAGAAAAAATAAGCGCAAAGGTTTGTGCGTTACCTGCGCCAGTCCAACCAACGGGACCGTGCGGTGCCGTTCATGCACGAACAAAATAGTGGCCCGCGCTCGCCTGCTGAGGCGGATCAAGACGAAAGAAGCGGGTGCAGTCCCCGATGTCACGAAACGGTAGGACTAAGCTGAGGAGAGACGACATGATTGGTGGACGAGCGATGACGCACGGGCGCTGGTGCCCGAAGTGCGGAACTGGCGTATGGTGTGGGTGTGACAGGTCAAAGAACCACCGCAAGGTATGTGCGGCCTGCCGCGTGAAGAAGTCGCCAACGAAATCGAAAGTCACGAATCGGTAGAAAGGACCAGCATGAACACCACCGAGCATCTGCTGACGATCTTGGCTGAAGAATGCGCAGAGGTCGCTCAAAGAGCAAGCAAGGCCGCGCGGTTCGGACTGACTGAGATTCAGCCGGGGCAGGAAGAGAACAACACTCGGCGGCTTGAGCGAGAACTGGCTGATCTGATGGCTACCGCTGACGCCTTGGGGCTTCGCGTCCGCGATGAGGACAAGGCGGCGAAGCGCGAGAAGCTGAAGAAGTTCATGCAGTACGCCGATGAGATCGGGACGCTGAAAGACGACCCCGAGAAGAGGTAAACGATGACGCCTGAAGAGATCGCCGAGCGAGTCGAAAACAGGTTGCGTTACAAAGCCGTGCCATCCGGCGTTGTTGGCGACTCGGTGATTGCGGCGCACAACAGGAGAGAGATCGCGGAGGCCATCGCCGCCGAGCGCGAGCGGTGTTTTGAGGCTGCCGTAGTCGCGTACACGGCGCAGGATCGAAAGCCGCACGAATCCGATGTGACCGCGTTCGTCGAGATCATGGGTGAGGCGCTGGGCAAATGCTAGACGACAAGAGACTGAGCGAGATCGAGGAGCGCGTGAAGGTCTGGGCGAAAGAAGTGAATCCACAGAGACGCGTGGACGCCATGGATCTAATCGCCGAAGTGCGTCGCTTGTGCGAGGCACTCGCCGCCGAGCGCATGCGGTTGATTCTAAATTTGAAGTCGGTGCCGTATCCCGAAGACGCCGTGACTCCAAGCGACCGTCGGCTGCTGGCGGCGTACTGCCGGTCGATTGCACGAATGATGGAGACCCCATGATGTATCGCGATTCGTCGTGCGCGGATTGCAGGAAGGTCACCACCGGCGACTGTGGCATGCACGGCAGCTCTTATCAAGCAGCGGTCGCTTACGCCTTACGGCTCAAGACGGCGCTGGAAGGTGTGGCGCACACGCGATTGGACGACGATGACGGTACGTTCTGCTGGTGTCCGACGAGCGAGGAGGTTGCACAGAATCCGTGTCTGGACTGGAGTGGACAGCATCATCCGTTTTGCGAGCAGGCGC
>Ga0214473_10004663_pt1 | contig 16471 bp, 14 predicted proteins | sample RVTome_7_FD_203509 | JGI IMG/M metagenome (GOLD analysis project Ga0214473, IMG submission 203509) | Soil microbial communities from uranium-contaminated site in the Upper Colorado River Basin, Wyoming, United States - RVT98D197 | ecosystem: Environmental > Terrestrial > Soil > Contaminated >... | reverse complement strand
CGGAGAACGGCTGCACCCTTCTTAAAGCAAAGTTCGGTCAAGCAGCAGACACTTCCGCGCAGCAATTGGCAGCCCAACTTTTGGGGAAATGACCCCATTTCCCGCTACGATTGCACTGAGAAGGGTGCCTGTCCCCTTTTAAATCCGAGGATTTTCCTGTGGCCGGGAGCGCATTTTTTCGAGCCAGAAGGTGAGTACAAGACCGACGACGCTGGCGGCTGTGATCGTGTAAAAGCCCGAGCTAAAGTGCCCGGTCTGGTCCTTGAGCGCGCCAAGTAAGTAGGTAAAGCCGAAGGCGCCCAGGTTGGCGAGAAAGTTTCCGAAGCCCGACAGCGTCCCCATCAGCCGGGCGCCGTACCTTTCCAGCGGCAGCGCGAAGATCGGTCCGAAGTAAAACTGCACGAACATGGCGTTGATCATTATCAGAGCGATCAGCAGCGCGCCCCAACCGACCGGGATCAGCGCGGCCGTGGTCACGGCGAGGACGACGAGCGAGATCGCCATGATCGCCGTCGGTTGGCGCAGCCGGTCGGAGAGGTAGCCGCCTAGCATGTTCGATGGCGCGATCAACAGCGTGCGCAGCGCCAGGATGAATCCGGTCGTCCCCAGCGCCAGTCCTTTCTCGTCGATCAGCAAACTGGGCAACCAAAAGGCGATCCCCTGAATGGTGCCGAGCCTGATAAATTGAATCAACCCACAAACCAACATGAACGGATCACGGAAAAAGCGCAGCGCATCGAGCACACCGACTTGCCGCGCGGGATCTACGCCGGCGGGGCCGCGGCCATACCATAGATAGGCGATCGACGAGAGTATTCCCGCCAGCCCAAAGGAAAGAAAAGGGAAGCGCCAGTCGAAATGCCCGGCCAGCCATGGAGCAGTGCCATTGATCAACAGTTGACCGGAAAAAATCCCGATCAGAGAGAGCCCCATGGCGGTGGCGCGCCGTTCGGCGCCGTAGCGGCTCGCCAGCAGAGCGAGCGCAGATTGAAAAAGAAAAGCGTGGAAGACGCCGGCCAGGGTCTGGTTGAGAAACGCTTGGCCGTAGTCGGCGACCAGACCGAAGGTCAGCAAAAGAACGGTGGTGCCCAACGCGCCGATCAGAAAGGTCTGCTTGAGCCCGTAGCGGTCGGCGAGATAGCCCGCCGGGATCTGCATCAGGGCGTAGGAAAAGATATTGGCGGCGCCGAGCGAACCGCTTTGCGTAAAGGAGAGAGACAGATCACTCCGAATCGCGGGCAGGAGGAGCGCGATGGCGCTCGCGGACATCGTCTGGAAACACTCCAAGAGGAGAATCAAAAAAATCTGCACGCCCGTTTCCCACCGGTCGGATCGGCGCAACGGGCGCCGGTCTTATCGCCCCTTGCCGGTTTCTTGAAGCGCCAGCAGGATTTTTTCCGCGCTGAGAGGAAGCTCGAAGAGCCTCGCGCCGACGGCGTCGTAGATCGCATTGGCGACCGCCGCCGGCACGGGAACGATGGATGGCTCGCCGATCCCTTTGGCGCCAAACGGCCCGCCCTCGGCGGCATGTTCGACCAGATGCACTTCGACGCGCGGCGCATCGAGGGAACTGAAAATCTTGTAATCGAGGAAAGTGGGATTGAGCATCTTGCCGTTCTTGAAGACACAGGCTTCGCTGAGCGCCTGGCCGAGTCCTTGAATCACCGAACCCTGAATCTGGCCGCGCGCCGATAAGGGATTGATCGCGGTGCCGACGTCCTGAGCCGCGACATAGCGGAGGACTTTGACCTGACCGGTTTCCGGCTCCACCTCGACATCTGCCACGTGGACGGAGAAGGCCGGCTGGTTGGAAAATTGCGCCGCCGATTGAACGCTCACGATCGGTCCGCGCTTGTGCGTCATCGAAAGCTGCGCGACCTGCGCCAGAGTGAGTCCCTTCTCTTTTGTGCCTCTGACGTAAACTCTCTTCCCCTCGACCACCAGATCGCCGGCTTCCGCTTCGAGCTTGTCCGCCGCCACCTCGGCGATCTGTTTCTTGACTTCTTCGGCGGCCAGTTTGGCGGCGGTTCCCATGCTCCTCAAACCCTGGCTGCCGGCGCTGATGGTGGAATGGGGAGCGAAGTCGCTGTCGGCGGTGCGAATATGGACGTCTTCCAGATCGACGCCGAGGACCTCGGCGACGATCTGCCCCAGAGAAGTGACGGTGCCGCTCAGATCGACGACCCCCGTCAGCACCGACACGGTGCCGTCTTCGTTGAGCTTGACCCCCGAGCTCGACGCCATGCCGCCCACTAGCCAGTAACCCAAAGCGATGCCGCGGCCGCGATTTTTTTCCCGCGGTTTGGCGCCCCACGCGGCGGCCTCGGCCGCTTTGCGCAGAGTCTCTTTGGCATGAACGTCCTTCAATGGGCCGCCGGCGGCGGGAGTCGTGTCGCCTTCCTCGATGGCGTTTTTAAGCCGCAGCTCCACCGGGTCCAAGTTCAACTCGCGGGCGATAATGTCGATTTGCTGCTCGGAGCCGAAAGCGAGCTGGGGGCCCGCGGGCGCCCGGTAGGGGCCGCAGTTGGCGTGGTTGGTGTAGACGCAAAACAGATCGATCTTGACGTTGGGGATGCGATAAGGCCCGGTGGCGAGCATCTCGGCTCTCTGGCCGATCACCAGGCCGTTGCCGCAAAAAGCTCCGGTCCCGAAGACCAGCTCGATTTCCCGCGCCACGATGGTGCCGTCGCGCTTGACGCCGGTCTTGTAGCGCATATGGCAGGGATGGCGCGGGTTGGCGGTCTGGAAATCTTCGGCCCGGCTCATGACGATTTGCACCGGCATGCCGCTCTTCTGCGCCAGGGCGACGGCGGCGGGCTCGACCGTTGGTAGCATCTTGCCGCCGAAGCCGCCGCCGATTTCGGTGGGAATCACCCGGACCTTGATCAATGGCCACTGAAAAATATCGGCGATGCTCTGGCGGATAAAAAACTGCGCCTGGGTCGGAATCCAGACGGTCGCTCTGCCGGAGGCGTCGACCCGGGCCAACACCGTGTGCGGCTCGATGTAAGTCTGGTGCACCATGGGAGCGAAAAAGCGATGCTCGAAAACCCGGTCCGCTTCGCGGAAGCCGCGCTCGATATCGCCGTGCAGGCTCTGTTTGTGGTAGAGGATATTGCCCTTGCGGCCCTGAACGAGACCGGCGGCCCAGTAGCGCTCGCAATCCTCGTGAATCAGCGGCGCGTCTTCGCACATCGCTTCAAGACCGTCGATAACCGCCGGCAGCACTTCATAATCGACCCTGATGAGCCGGAGCGCCTCTTCGGCCGTTTCCTCGTCTACAGCGGCCACAGCGGCAACTTTATCGCCCACCAGCCGGACCTTGTCACGGGCGAAGTATTCCTCGTCTTGAATGAAGCGGCCGAACTTGACCGGCGGAAAATCCCGCGCGGTAATGACCGCCTTCACGCCGGGCAGTTTCTCCGCCTTGCGGGTGTCGATGTTCTTGATCCGTGCGTGGGCGTGAGGACTGCCGAGGATTTTGCCGACCAGCAGCGGACTGGCGAGGCGCACGTCGGCGCCGAACACGGACTGGCCCGTCACCTTCTCCAAAATCTCGACTCGAGGAAGCTCTTGACCGACGACTTTCATCGCTCTTTCGCAGCCGCCAAGATCGCGTCGACGATCGTGCCGTAGCCGGTGCAGCGGCAGAGATTGCCGGCGATCGCGTTAAGCACCTGTTCGGAGGTCGGCGCGGGATTGTGATCCAAAAGATTTTTTGCGGCCATAATCATTCCCGGCGTGCAGTAGCCGCACTGAGCGGCGCCCTTTTCGGCGAAGGCATTTTGCAAAGGGTGAAGCCGGCCGTTCCGGCTGACTCCTTCGACGGTTTGGATACTCTGGCCGTCCGCCTCGACGGCGAGAATGAGGCAGGAATCGACCAGACGGCCGTCCATAATCACGGCGCAAGCACCGCACTCCCCTTCCCCGCAGCCTTCCTTGGTTCCGGTGAGGTTCAAGTCCGTGCGCAGAAAGTCGAGTAATGATTTCGCCGGCGCGATTTCCCGCTCGTAGCTCTCGCCGTTGACCGTAACGGAAATTCTTTTTTTAGTTGTCTTCATGCTTATCGTATCCGTGGAAACCGTGAAATTCTTACTTGCTCGACCGAAGTTTCACTCTTCACCACGAAGTTCCCAGCGCGGCGAAACCGCAACCAAAGATGCAATCCTTATTTCACCGCAGAGGCTCAGAGTTCGCAGAGTTCGGACTATTTCTTAATCAAGAACTCTTTACTCCGCGTCCTCCGTGGTTCGACGGGCTCACCACGTCCAGAGCCCGTCGAGGGACGCGTCTCCGCGGTGAGATCTTTTTTGGACCGATACAATCAACACCGCCACTTCCCTTCTTTAGTTGCGGCTTTACCACCTTGGGTCCTTCTCACTTGCCGGTGGCTTCTTTGAGCGCCGCCTCGATGGCGCGCCGGGTCAAGACCCGCACCATCGCGCGGCGGTACTCCGCGCTGGAGCGCACGTCATCGATGGGACTCACGCCTGCGGCGGCAAGCACTGCCGCTTCCTCGACCGCGTCTTTGTCCGAGGTCTTCCCCCTGAGCAGATCCTCGGCCGATCGCGCCCGCACCGGCGTCGGCGCCACCGCGCCCAAGGCGATCCGAATCTCGCCGATCACTCCCACCTTGGGCGCCAGTGAGAGAAACACCGCGCAGTTCACCAAGGCGATATCCATCGCCGTGCGCGTGCAGCGCTGGAACGAGCTGCCGAATTTCCCCGCCGGCGAGGGAATAAAAATTTCTTTGAGCAGCTCGTTGGATTGAAGGCAGGTTTTGCCCGGAGCGAGAAAAAAGTTTTCCAGGGGCAGCTCGCGCTCACGCCGGCCTCCGGCGATGCGCGCCCGCGCCCCAAGAGCGATCAGGGCGGGCGCCGTATCGGCAGCGGGCGAGGCGTTGCACAAATTGCCGCCCAGCGTGGCCCGATTGCGCGTCTGGATCGAGCCGACGGCACCCGCCGCTTCGGCGACAATCCCATATCGGCGTTGGACCAGGGGAGATGAGACGATCACATCCATCAGCGTCGCCGCCCCGATGGTCAGACCTTTGGCACCTGCTTTGATCCCTTGTAGAGCGCGGATTTTTTTAAGGTCAACGACGACGCCCGGTTCGACCGCCCGCCGCTCCAAACGGATAAAAAGATCGGTGCCCCCGGCCAACAGCTTGGCCTTGGTTCCGTAGCGGCGCAGCAGCGCGGTCGCGTCGCCGAGGCTTTGGGGAGCAAAATAGTCGAAGCTTTTCATTCTTATAAAGAACCCGCGTCAAATTGCCGCGGTGGTTACGTCTTACAAAATTTTTCCCTGTTTGCCAATAGCAGATTAGTGAAATTCTTTCTGTTCGACGGCAACGACCCGTAGGGTGCGCCTGCGCACCTTTAACCACTCACCACGAAGGACCCAGCGCGGCGGGGCCGCAACCGAGAATCGGAATATGTCGCGCAAAGACGCAAAGGCGCAGAGGTGAAAGCTAAAAGTTTCCGAACTTGGCGTCTTGGCGACTTGGCGCGAGTAAATGCCCCTCTTGGAGGGTTACGGGTGGCTGAAAAATTTGCGCAAGCGGCAATAAGTTCCAGGTATAGCAGTCGAAAGGGATAGACATTTTCTTCCGCTTGGGCTAAGCAGGCCTTTGAACCCAACGGCGCCAAGGAGGTGGACCATGAGAAAACTGCTGGTTATTTTGATCGGCTTTTTATTAACATCGTTCGACATCACCGTCGCCCAAGACAAGTACCCGAGCAAACCGATCACCATGATCATCGCCCTGGGGCCCGGCACGGTACAGGATTTAGTCGGCCGGGTCGCCGGCGAGGCGTTGCGCCAGGAGTTTAAGACCGACATCCTCTTTGAGTACAAGACCGGCGCGGTCGGCGTGATCGGTTCCGATTTCGTCGCCAAATCCAAACCGGACGGCTACACCCTCGGCTCGCTCAACGGTCCGTCGTTTACCAACGCGGCGGCCATTACCTCGAATCTCCCCTATGACCCGCTCAAGGATTTTACCGCCCTCGCCAACGTGGGGATCACCACCGCTTTGATCGCGGTGAATGCCAATTCTCCCTGGAAAACCCTCGATGAGTTCGTGAGCCACGCCAAAAAGAACCCCGGCAAGGTAAGCTGCGGCACCTCGGGCGTGGGCAGCTCGGGCCATTTCAACCTGGAGCTTTTGAAAATCGCCGCCGGTGCGCAGATCAACCATGTTCCCTATAAAGCGGGATCCCCCGCCAACATCGCGGCGCTGTTGGGCGGCCACATCGATTGCGCCTCGCAGATCTGGCCCGTCGTGTCGAGCCACGTCAGAGCCGGCACGCTCCGCATTCTTGCCGTTACCGGCACGATTAAAGAATTCCCCCAGTTTCCAACCTTCGCCAAGTTGGGTTTTGCCAAGGTAAACTTGGACGCGTGGTTTGGAATTTTTGGGCCGGCCAACCTGCCCCGCGACGTGACCGGAAAACTGGTCCCTGCCCTCGCGAAAGCGATCAAGGACCCAGCGAGCATAGCCAAGCTGGAGAAAGCGGGATTCACGGTCGCCTATGAGGATCCGAAAGAACTGATGGGCCGGATAAAACGAGAGTACGCTGTGGTGCGCGACGTCGCCCAGAAGGCCGGGATCAAACCGGAATGAAATGATCACCACCGACCGCTGGACCGGACTTTTCTTCATTCTCTTTTCCCTGTATGTCTGCTTTGAAAGTTCGCGCCTCGGTGTCGGCACCTTTTTCCGGCCCGCCGCCGGCTTTTTTCCCTTTTATTCGAGCCTCCTCCTCGGCCTATTGTCTTTGATCCTGGGATTTCTTGCTTTCCGCGGGAAGGTGGAAAGAGCCGAGTCCTGGACAGACGTGGGCAATACCGTGACGGTGTCACTGGCCTTGCTCGGCTTTGCGTTGTTGCTCACCTGGCTGGGTTTCGCCATCACCACATTTCTTTTTATCCTTTTTTTGCTCCGCGCCGTCGAGCGTCGGGCATGGCTGCTTTCCGCGAGCGCCGCTCTGTTCATTTCCGCCGCCTTTTACGTTGTCTTCGGACTCTGGCTCAAAGCGCAGTTGCCGGCGGGAATCCTGGGAAGGTAATAAAAAATGGCGGCGCTTGACGGAATCATCCAAGGCTTCGCCGTCGTTCTGACGATCAAAGGTCTCGCTTTTTGTTTCGTCGGCGTGCTTTTGGGAACCCTGGTCGGTGTCCTTCCGGGCATCGGTCCGGCGGCGGCAATCTCGCTCCTCCTTCCAACTACATTTCGCACCGACCCGGCATCCTCCATGATCATGCTCGCCGGCCTTTATTATGGCGTCATGTACGGCGGCTCCACTACATCGATTCTCGTGAACATTCCCGGCGAGGCCGCCTCCGTGGTCACCTGCTTCGATGGCTACCAAATGGCCAGACAGGGAAGAGCCGGCCCGGCCCTGGGCATCGCGGCGCTCGGGTCCTTCTTCGCGGGCACCGTCGGCGTTGTCGGCCTGATGTTCCTGGCGCCGCTGCTGGCATCCTTCGCGCTGCTGTTCGGCGCCCCGGAATACTTTTCGCTGATGGTAATGTCGATGACGCTCGTGACCTACCTCTCCCGCGGCTCCCAACTCAAGGCGCTGATGATGGCCGCGCTGGGCTTGATCTTGGGTTCCATCGGACTGGACGCGGTCACGGCCAAGCCACGCTTTACCTATGACATCCTGGTCCTGCGCGACGGCATCGGCATCGTTCCGGTGGTGATGGGCCTTTTCGGCATCTCGGAGATCCTGCAAAACGTCGGCGCGACCATGGATCGGGAAATTCTTAAGAGCAAGATCACGCATCTCCTGCCCACCCGAAAAGATTGGCAGGATTCCGCAATGCCGATTGCCCGCGGCTCGCTTTTGGGATTTTTTCTCGGCGTGCTTCCGGGCCTCGGCCCGGTCATCGCCACCTTCCTCTCCTACGGCATGGAGAAACGTCTCTCCAAACATCCGGAAAAGTTCGGTACCGGGGCGATCGAAGGCGTGGCCGGACCGGAAGCTTGCAACAACGCCGTGGCGAGCGGCAACTTTGTGCCGATGCTTTCGCTGGGGATTCCCGCCAATGCCGTCATGGCCATGCTCCTGGGCGCCCTGGCGATTTACGGCATTCAGCCCGGCCCTCTGCTGATCAAAGAGCATCCGCAAGTCTTTTGGGGACTCATCGCCTCGATGTACGTCGGCAACGTCATGCTACTGATTTTGAATCTCCCTTTGATTCCGCTCTGGGTGCAGGTACTCAAGATTCCTTACGGGATACTTTATCCGGTGATTCTGCTCTTCTGTCTCATTGGTTCGTACAGTCTCAACAACAACATCGGTGACGTGATCATCATGTGGTTCTTTGGAGTCTTTGGCTTTTTAATGAAAAAGTTCCAATTCGAGCCGGCCCCTCTGGTCCTCGCCTTGGTTCTGGGCCCCATGCTGGAAGACAACTTGCGTCAGTCCCTGATCATTTCCCAGGGAAACTTTTCGATCTTCATCAACCGCCCTTTGTCCGTCGCTTTTCTGGTAGTTTCCTTATCCGCTCTCCTCTTCCCCCTTCTCAAATTGCGCCCGCGACTGCGAGAGACCACAGAGTGATTTTTTCTCGGTTCTTGTTCTGCTCCTTGCCTCGCGCCGATCCGGCGAACGCCGCTTCATTGAAGAACTGGGCAAGAGCGGCTTCATCGATGCGGTCTGGGAAAAAGAGCCGGCAACGAATGTCGGCCAAGCACCGCTGTGAAAAAAATTCTCTAATTCCCAATTCTGGACCAATTTTTTGCTTGCTCTTCTGGTGGCGTTTCTTACAATGCCAGAGATGACTTGGTTTGCCTTGCTACATTATTTAAGCGCGAATTGGCGACCGTTTCTCGTGGCCTCCGCCCTCGGAATATCTGCTGGAGCTTTCTTACCTCAATGGGCTTTAACTAAAGATTGGGTTAATCGATCGCTAGCCGCGCAAATTCCGGGGCACTTTGTAGGTGTCATTGCCTTAATCATAGCAGCAGTGGTTTCGACACGGCGCCGAGCAGTGGATTTTTGGTCGCGGTATCGTCGGACATTGGAACTCCATCAACCCCCGATTCAACACATTGACTTAGTGGCAACCGGGGTCTTTACGGCGATCATTAGTGGCTTCTCAATAGTAAAACTCAGCCCAACTCAGTTGACTGTATCGAATCCGGCTTACTTCAGTTTTTTGGCTTCGTTGTCCTTGTTTTTCCTATGGCTTTTGGGGTCATGGATTCGGTCGTACAAGACCATCCCGCAGAATGACTCGCGACCGAGTCCAGGTCGATACGACGGAGATTACAGCGACGATCCCATTACGAGTGATGAGGATGATATCCTCGGACGAGTGCCCTTCGTTGACAGACTTTTGGGTCAAATCCTAAAATTGCCCTCGCCAAGCTCCTTCGTGTTCGGTCTCTACGGAAGTTGGGGCGAAGGAAAAACTTCGGTCTTAACACTGCTTCGACTTCGTCTGTCAAAAACTCCCGATGTGATTACTGTTAGCTTCAACCCGTGGTATTTCGCTGATGAAACAGCACTTATTCAGGCATTTTATTACCAGATCGAACGGGAACTGGCTCGTCTATATATCCTTTCAGGGCTTCATCGGACCATTACACGATACAAAAATTTGTTGACCTCCGCGCTCCGGTTCCTTGGAATCCAATTCCCGCTCAAAGACGATCCCGAGCGGCTTCGTAACGAACTTGAATCCTGGGTTCAGCGAATAGGATGTCGGCTCGTAATCATTATTGACGATATTGATCGGCTTCAATCAGCGGAAATGCTTGCCGTACTAAAATTAGCCCGCCTATCCGCGCGGCTCCAAAACACCGTGTTTCTCCTCAGTCTCGATCATCTCATTGTTATTGAAACACTGAAGAGCAGTTCAGGGCTGGACCCGGAATTTTTAGAAAAGATAATTCAGAAACCCGTACCTCTTCCCCTAGCAGAACAGAAAGATATTGACCGATTTCTGTTCTATTCAGACGCACCAGAAACTGGAGTCCACCGTTCGGCTATAGATCGCTTTCTCGACGAGTTAAAGATCGACCCTAAACGACGAAAGGAGTTCGACGATAAGACGGCCTATTTCTATCACACTATCGCCAGAAAACTCTTCAGAACGATGAGACACGCAAAGCGCTTCATGAACACACTTCGCGCGACTTTGCCTCCGATTGTAGAAGAAGTTAACCTTGAGGACTTTTTTCTCCTCCAACTACTCCAAACTTTTTACGCCAACATATACAAAGATATCTGGAGTAACCCTGGGTATTATCTTCCTGGGTGGTCACAGGACATTTTTCTTAGCTATCCCTTCGCTCACGCGGCCAATCCCGATGAGAGGTATCGTTTGATTAAGGAACACATCGAGCAACTCCTACAAAAAGAACCGCACAAAGAGATTGCGCAGGAGATATTGGAGGAATCGTTTTTTGAGGTAGAGAACGCTTTTAAGCCACACGGAAGAATGCAGCATGACAACATGGCGGAAACTTATCTCGCGGCCAAGAAACTAACGCATCCGAAGTGTTTTGCCAGGTACTTTCTTTACAGAATACCTGCCGGAGAATTTGCCGACGAACTTGTTGAAAAACTGATAGAGAGTTGGAATTCCGCTCGCGATCCCGAAAACGTAGCGTACAAAGACTTTCGCCAACATAGGGAGGGCGGTCAACTGGCGTCCCTCTTTGAAAAACTAAGGATTTTTCGACATCTCATTTCCGGCGAACGGGTCCCGCCAATAGTTCGGGCGCTTTGTAACATCGCGGCTGATCTCGCTAGCATTGACACGGAGTTGTGGAACTCAGAACGAGCCCGTGCAGAGAGTCTGGTCCTATCACTAATCAATGATCGCGCTGACCCGCAGGGGGTGGAAGTAATTGCTCGGGAATTGGTTGCTAAGGCGACTTCGTTTCCTTTTGTCGTCGCAATTGTGTACGGGTGTGGCACGAGAGGTTCCGGTTCTTACTTCCGAATTTACGAGAAGGTAAATATCACGTCACTCCGCAAGCTCGCATCTGACAGATTAACCGAGCATTTCATCCAAGGTCGTCGCGACATTTTTACTGAGCTTTCAGGGCGTGATTTGGCCCTTGTTCTATACTACTGGGCTACAAATTGGAGAACAGATGTCCAAGACAATCGCGTGACGGTCCAAAGTTACGTGCTGGAACTTATTGATCGCAAGCCCGAATACCTCGGTATGCTACTTTCTGAGTTTAGCTCCAAATCCGTTTCGACATCTGGCACGCGGGTAACATTCGACTACGAGGGTTTCACGCGAGTCTTCGACGCTAAAGCGATTTACGAGCGTCTCGAACGACATGGGGAAGTGGCATTAGTTACCCCAGAGGCCAGGGAAATGGCCAGGCTTTTTCGTGAACGATTCGAAGCCGAAAAATCCGCGTAAGAAAGCCTGCAACGCCAAACGACCAGTGTCGTCGCGAGGGCCGGGTCTATCAATTCTTGATTTCTGTATAGTGGAAGGCCGTCGAATTTGCCCCGCACCGGTCTCGGCAAGATCGACCGGGGACAGCGAGAGACGATGAATCGGACGAACTGATTTTCCTACTCCGTCTGTGGGCAAACGGCAGGGACTGCCGAACTGTTTACTTTTACCGTGGTTTCCGTATCTTACTCCTCTTTGTTTTCTTTTTGGTCGTGCGTGACGTCCGGAATATCTATCGGCAGCCGTCGGTTTTGACCGGATCGAAACCATGAAACGCAAGTTAAAAAACTGTCCGTCCAGTTTTCGTTAGCCTGCTTCGGAACCGGTTGAAATTTGAACATAAGGTTTGTGTCGTCTGATCTAGGTACCAGCCAGGAATTGACCGTATACAAAAACCGCGACCAATCTCCTGTCGACGGATGCAGCGCGACCGCTAGAATATCAAACTCGTCAAATTTATAGGGCCGGGTGTCTTCTCCCGTCGTCGGATGGCTGCCTCCTCGAGTCTTTTGGGTCTCAACGACGTACATATCCGGCGGCAAGAATCTGGATCCTTCGCTTGCCATCATCGGCCGGTGGCTTTTTTGCCGTTGCATCTTCACTTGGACCCGGATAGCGCCATGATCGTCAGTCAATCTAAAATCATAAGGGTGGTTGCCGTCCGGCGTGTTGTCGAACTGCACGGAGAATTTCGCATACCGACTCTGCTCAAAAGAGTCGATCGACTTTGCCGTGGTCTTGAGCGAAGCATCCAAGAAGGAATCCAAACTCAGGCTTGACCCCTCGATTACTCCGCCCTGGGTGCGATGGCTCGGCCGCAGGAATGATTCTGAAAGACACTGTTCAGATCAATAATCTGCCGGAGAAGGTGTGGGTGTTCATCGAAGATCCCGAGCGGATGAAATCCTTAACAACGCTGGTTCTGCTTCAGTCGATGATTCCCAACGCCGACGCCGATTGTTGAAACACTTTGGTCAGCTCCGGCTGTAATGAAGAGGATCCTATGCGTTTGCGACTTCTTCAAGCTCCTGAATGAGAGCAGGAAGATTGGGGTGAGTGAAGCTCATGTTTGGCGCGGGGATACGATGATGCTTGATGTCTGGCGGTATGTGCTTGTGATGGGGTAGTGTCGAAGCCAAAGTTGGATCGGTGGGATGGGGAAAATCATCGTACCAATACAAGCGCTCATCACCCCTGTAGGCTTCATACCCATACGAAACGATAAGGCCCGCGTCAAAGTCGACTTCCTCTCTCATGCGGAGGCGCAGTCCGTTGGTAAATAAGACCTCGCCTTCCGCAATGCCTGTGTACGGACTTTCCGACCAAACGGCCACGGTGGTATATTTGACGCTGGGTTGGCCGAGCAACTCTGTGACAAATCGGCTATAGTCGGCCAGTGATTTCAGGGGATTGGTCGGCATCAGTATGCCGGCTGAAAGCGAAGAACTTTGGCCAGCTCACGACCCTCAAGTTGCTTACGGTAGGCGTCCTTTCGCCTTCGCAAAGTTTCGTAAATCCCTTTCCAGCGACTGAAATCGGCGCGCGATTCATCGTAGGCGTCATAGCCGGCTAACTTGCCCGTAGTGAGTGCGGCATAGAAGTCTTCGCTAAGAACGCCGTATTTTTCTTCGTAAAGCGTCAAACGGCGTTCAAGCAACTTCATCTCGATGACTAATTCGTGAACTTCCATTTTTCCCCCCAACTTGCGTCGATTCTATCACTGAATCGATATAGAGGTCATTCCGTGACTCTGTATAATGCTAATCCTACATTTATTTGAGCGTTTTAACAACGAAAGCTCAACCCGAAGCAGCGCTTACGGGGAGACATTGTGGTCGAACGGAACTCCAAATTAGGAAAAGCCCCCCGGTCCCTTTTCTTGCAAGATTAAAACCCGGCTGGAGAAGGTGTGGATGTTCATCGAAGATCCGGAGCGGATGAACTCCTGGAATCCGAAAAGCCACCGCATTTCCTCCATCAGCCGGGGCGAGCGGGCTGTGGGCTACCGATACCGCATCACGTACGAGATGAGAAAGAAGACCAACGAATTCTTCTCTGGAATCATCGAGTACCGCAAGCCGGGCTTGGGGTCGTGCCTGAGTATTGACTTATTGGTCTTGCCGATTCGATTGGGCATGTAACCGCGGTCCAAATCCGATTACGCACGAACCGCCTCGCGCATTGGGACCGGTACCCCTACCGACCGGAGCAATGGAAAGAACAAAGCATTGGTTCGGCTTGCGGATTGCAAGATTCAACGCCGCGGCGGTCAACATCTGTAACACAGGAAATCTCAGTTGCTGTTTTTGCTGGCCTTCTTATCACCTCGCAGACGGACTTCCATGTTTCCGGAATTCCGGAAACATGGAAATGTCGCTAGAGCAGTTTCGCGGGCGAGTTGGCTCATGCCTTTCGCCGAAAATCGTGCTCGTGAAACGTGATCGTGCTTGTTTAACGAAAGAGTGCAGCTAAACCGGAAAGGGCTTGCGCCGCCATTAACGTAGATCCCGCTTTCATAGCGCTCCGTTCAGACTTTCCATCAGCCGCCCCCAACCCTGGATTTTCTCCCGCACCTTTAAGAGCCGCAGCGCAAGCCAGATGGTTGCTTGGGAACTGCATACCACCGGCTTTCCGATTTCCTTTTCCAAAAGAGGCACCCCATCAATAGTCGGCCAGCGCGGACAATGGACAAAGACTCCATCCGCCTCCGGCGCTTCGTCGTAAAGCTTTTTTGAAAGCTTGTAGGAGGCATGAATAGGCTGGGCGGCAATCTCGGTGTTGCGTAAGCAGCCGAGGCCTCCGATCCTGAGCACCTGAAATCCGGCGTTATTGAGAAACCGCTCCATCCGCTCGTTCATGTCTTCCCGATGGGGCGTGGAGACGACGACCTTGCGTATCCCCATCGCGCGCATGGCTTCCATCTCCGCGGTGATGACCGTAGCAAAGGGAATTTTGACCTTTGCCTGAATTCGCTTCTCGGTCTCGACCTCGCTCCCATTGCCCATAAGGGTCCACTGCGGGGAGCCGCTGGCAATGACGACATCGGCCCCTGATTGTTCCAGGTCGATCGAGGCATCCTCAATGAAATCCATCTGGTTCTTGATATGGTCATCAGCCAATTTGCGAATCCTACCCGTGGTATTCATAAACAAGAACCCCTCGGGCATCATTCGGTAAAATTCATACACCAGCGAGTCACCCCGCGACGCAGAGATATGACCTACCTTGGCTCTCCATCCATACATGATCTTTTCCCCTTCTTTACAGCATCACTTGGTTGACCTATCCAACTGAGGCAAACTTGACAATAAAGTTCACTGCGTTGGAAGTAGCACCCTTGTCCGCAAACTCGTGAGGTTTTGGATTGCTAACTGAAATCGATATCGTGCCCACCTTGAGCAGATGTGATGGAACGGTGGCGGCTACTGCATTTTGGCTGAGAAATCTTGTCGGAACCGGACTCCCGCCAAAGCGAACCACTGATTCTGGAAAAAAATCCTTTCCACTGAGAGTCAACTCCAAATCTCCATCTCTCTCGCCCGCGACTTGGCGAGAAATTTTATCTAACTTGGGGATTGGATAGCCGTAAAACTCTTGGCTGTAGGGCCGAGAGATGGGGTTGGTAAAATTGGCGTGGAAGGAGGTGTCTAAAATCTCTCCATCTTTAATGACCAAATCGATCGTCCGCGTTTGGGTGATCTCTTTGAGGGGGTCTCCACGCACGATTATCAGATCCGCCAGCTTACCTTCTTCCACGGTTCCTAACTGTTTCTCTTGTCCAAGGTATTGCGCTCCCACCTTCGTCGCTGCCTGAATCGCTTGCATGGGGCTGAGCCCAGCCTCCACTAGAAATTCCATCTCGCGGTGAAGGCTGACTCCGGGCACTACCGCGGGTGCGTCCGTCCCGGTGACCACGTTTCCGCCGGCCTTAACCAGACACCAGAGGAACTCCTGCAAGCGCTTATAACCCTCGCGCAGCTGAGCTTCAGGCAGAATGCCGTAAATCGAATAACGATTGCCTACAACCACATCCTGCTCCGGTGCGGCTAACGACCTTATTCCGAAAGCAAGATAATAGTGATCAAGCCATAACAGCCGCAGGTCTTCTGGAATGTACGAGAGACCAGGCGTCTTGAGAAGCTCATAGTCTTCTCTTTCCCACTTCTCTCTCCTGCCCACGGGAGCGCCCCAGAGAACCATAGTCGGCTCAATGTAGGTTCTCTTTTTGGCTAGAAATTCAGTGACCTCAGCATAGTGCTCGCGCTCGGCGAATGTCCAACAAGCCAAAAATTTTGCCAGCCAGAGCGTTATGGAAGCCAGATTTTTCAATCCCTCTGCGCTTCTGATCGTCGCTTCCGCACAGCCCGAAGCATGCTCCACTCCGTCAACGCCGGCATCGACGTATGGCAGGATGCTTGTGTCCAGGTGAGCTGTTAGCTTAAAACCCACTGCGCGTGCTTCGTCAGCGACGGCCCTTGCTATTTCGAGTGGCACGCCGAGATGGATCTTTGCATAGTCGACGCCTTGCCTAACGAGCTCTTGCATCATTGTTTTAGCGTCGGCCGGATTCGCAGGCACCTGGTGGTGCGCCGCTGTAGCCTTGCTGTAGAAGCCGCCACCCGTGCAAAAAATCCTCGGTCCGGCAATTTTGCCCTGGCTGACTGCATCCCTTTGGGCCAGAATCCAGTCGAGAGGGTTACCCAGATCGCGAACCGACGTAACCCCGTGGGCAAGAAATAACTCGCCGAGCAAGTCGCGATAGTGCACATGGTTATCGATCAGACCTGGGAGGACCGTCTTCCCGCTGGCCTCAATGACGCGGGCCTCCTTGGGAAAATCCGCTTTGCCCGCAGCCACTCGAGAGAAACGGTTTCCCTCGATTACGATCGTGGCATCATCGATGGGTTGGCCGCCATTTCCGTCTATGAGACGCGCACCCCGAAAAACGATTGGACTATTTTCCCCAGCCATGAACTTTGGGGCCTTAATCACCGCCCATCGATCACCTGATCACCGGCTCCCCGAATAGAGGCTA
>Ga0214473_10004662_pt1 | contig 16471 bp, 11 predicted proteins | sample RVTome_7_FD_203509 | JGI IMG/M metagenome (GOLD analysis project Ga0214473, IMG submission 203509) | Soil microbial communities from uranium-contaminated site in the Upper Colorado River Basin, Wyoming, United States - RVT98D197 | ecosystem: Environmental > Terrestrial > Soil > Contaminated >... | reverse complement strand
CTACGACAATTTCGTTTTCGAACCTCTACCCTGATAGTTCTGCACATGGGTCCAGACCCCGGAGGCCGGCCTATGTGGAAGGCGGGCCTCCGGGGTCTGGCTTTCTAGCGGGCCCAATGCAGGGAAGATTCCCTGACCCCTGGCTAGGCAAGCCTTGCTGGCCGGTCACGGCGCGAACTGCGGCTCGATGATCTGCCAGGTCCGGCCGCCGTCGGTGGTCTTGACCAGCGCCCGCTGCGCATCGGGCTGATAGCATTGCACAGCGGTACAGGCCACCGCCCAGCCCAATTGGGGGTCCACGAAGCTCAGCCCGGTATCTGCCCACCCGGTGCGCTTGATCAGCGTCCAGCTCTGGCCGCCGTTGGTGGTCTGATACAGGTCGCCCAGGTAGTAATCGAGCGGGTCCAACACGAACAGCCACCCGAGGGTTGGGCTGATGAATTGGATGTCCGTATACACTCCCGCCGGCATGGGACTGATGATCCAGGTCTCGCCTTGATTGGCGGTGGTGTATATCCAGCTCTCACTCTCGCAGGTGAGCGCCACTTTCCAGATGACGGTTGACGAGTACACGGGCGAAACGAATTCGCAGTTGCCCACGCCGCCCAGGTATGTCCCCTCATAAGGTCTTTCGAACACGAAAGCCTCCGGGGGAAGCGGCATCTCCCGGGTGATCCACGTGGCACCGCCGTCAAAGCTGGTCTGAATGCGGAATGGAACCCCCAGGTTGGCGACGCCCTCAATGGTTTTCGCGAAACCGGCTCGGAGTGCCCAGGCCGTCTGCGCGCTCGGATAGGCCATGTAGGCAACACCCGATTCCGGCGGGGGATTGGTCTCCTGCCAGGTCATCCCGCCGTCCTGAGTGGTTGCGAAGGAGACGATATCGAACTGAACGAAGCTGAGTCCCCAGACCTCCGCCTCCAATTTCCAGCCGTGCTGGCTGTCGGTGAACCAGACATCGTCCGACCAACCGACGTCTTCTATGGAGGTCCAGCTTTGACCACCGTCCTGGGTGCGCCACGACTCTCCGAGGTTTGAATTCCAAACCCAGGCCAGCTGTGCATCTAGAATGAACGCATCCTGACCGAAGCGATCCACCAGCACCGGGCTTACATCGCGCCAGGTCACTCCACCGTCTGTGGTGCGCAGGATATGGGTGGCCTCCTCGGTCCCAAGCTGCCCCTCCGCCCAGCCGGTCGTCCGATCGATCATCTTGATGTAGGTGATGGTGACAGCAACCATAGGGGTGGAGCTCGGGGTCAGGGTCGAAGTTGGCGCTAGGGGTGTTGGGGCGGAGGTTGGGATGAGGATTGGGCCAGGATTTGGCTTTGCAGGTGGCGTCTCCGTTGGAAGAGCGGTATTCGTCGGCACGGCGCTGGGGATCGGGGACTGCGCAGGTGTCCGGGCCGGAGCACAAGCCGCGAGCGCCAACACGACCAGGGGTGTGAGGGTCCAGAGCACTGAGCGGTTACCTTTCAGAAAACCGAGCATGGGGCTTCTCCTGGGCAGTGTCAGTTTCACGGCGCGAGCTGCGGTTCGATGATCCGCCACGTCTGGCCGCCGTTGCTCGTCTTGACCAGCGCGTTCCGAACATCCTCCTGATAGCAGTACCAGGCCTCGCTGCAGGCCACCGCCCAGCCGGTCAGGGCGTCTACGAAGTCTAGCCGGATGTCCGTCCACCCGGTCCGTTTGATTAGGTTCCAACTCTGCCCACCGTTGGTCGTGTGGTACAGCCGGCCCTGGGAGCGATCGAACCGATCCCGGAGGAACAGCCAGCCGATCCTCGGGCTGACGAATTGAATCTGCGCGTCCAGGCCCGCCGGCATGGGGCTGATGATCCAGGTCTTGCCCTGATTGGCGGTGGTGTACATCCAGCTCTTCTCTTCGCAAGTCAAGGCCAGCTTCCAGATTGCCGCAGAAGAATACACCGGGGAGACGAAATCACAGTTGCCGGCACCGCCCAGGTACGTCCCCTCGTACATTCTCCTGACCCGATAGGCTTCCGCAGGAAGGGGCATCGCCCGGGAGGTCCATGTGCTGCCGCGATCGAAGGTGGTCTCCATGCGGAAGTGGATCCCCAGGTTGGGGACGCCCTCCACGGTCTTGGCGAAGCCGGCGCGGAGTGCCCAGGCCGTCTGCGCATCCGGATACGCCATGAACGCATAACCCGAGCCCGGCGGTGGATTGGTTTCTTCCCAGGTCTGCCCGCCGTCCTGCGTGGTGGAGAAGGAGACGATGTCGAACTGGACGAAGCTCAGCCCCCAGACCTCCGCCTCTAGTTTCCAGCCGTGCTGGCTGTCGTTGAACCAGATGCTGTCCGAGCGACCCAGGCCCTCCAGGAATGTCCAGGTCTGACCACCGTCCTCGGTGCGAAACGCGGCACTCCCATCCCAGGACCAGACCCAGGCGAACTGCTCATCCAGAAAGATGGAGCCGCGAAAGTCGTAATGCATCTCGGGACTCACATCTCTCCAGGTCACGCCGCCATCACTCGTTCGGAGGATGCGGGTCGCCGCATCCGACCCCACCTGACCCTCGGCCCAACCGGATTGCGCGTCGATCATCTTGATGTAGGAGATGGTCACAACAGCCACGGGAGGGGGCGTCGGTGTCCGAGTCGGGGTCAAAGTGGGCACCGGGCGGGTTGAGGCCGGGCTCGGGCCGGGCGTGGGGGTCGATGTGATCGGCCGGGCCGTGGGAGTGCGTGTAGGGGTCGATGACGGCTGCGGGCCCGTTGGGGTCGCGCTGGGGCCGGGCGTCCGGGTCGCGGTTGGCCCTCCGATCGTCGGGGGCGAGGTCGGCACCAAGGGTGTGGAGGTCGGGACCAAGGTGAGTCCAGGTGCAGGTGTGCGAGTTTGGGTCGGGATCAGAAAGGGAGTGCTCGTCGGCTGGAGGACTGGGCCCGGAGTCGGCGTTGGCGTCGGAGCCGCAGCATAGGCCGCGAGTGCGACCAAGACCAGGGACGTTGGGTTCCAGAGCGGTGAGCGGGGGCCTTGCGGGTGAGCGTGCATGGGGACCTCTCCTGAGCGGGTTCAGACTGGATTCGCCCAGGATTGTGGCAGGCCAGGCTCACCGCCGGTTCCGCGGCGGGTTACTGCCCGGTTACCGTTGCTCTTGTCCCTCCTGGCGGTCACGGCACAATCTGCTGCTGCAGGACTTCCCAGGTCCGGCCGCCGTCGGTGGTCCGGACTAGCGCGGTGGAGGCCTCCAACCGATCGCATGAGATCTCAGCGCAGGTTGAAGTTACGGCCCAGCCGATCCCTGCGTCCACGAAGTTGAGCTGGGCGCTGGCCCACTCGGTGTGCTTGAGCAGCGTCCAGGTCTCCCCACCATCGGTCGTCAGGTACAGCCGGCTCCGCGGGCTACCGAGTTGATCCCACAGAAGGATCCAGCCCACGCTCGGGCTCAGGAAGTGAGCGCCGCGAATCAAGGAGCCCTCCGGCAGCGAGCTGATGACCCAGGTCCTGCCTTGATTGGAGGTGGTGAACATCCAGCCTTGATTCTCGCAGCCAAGCGCCAGCTTCCAAACCGTGGCTGAAGTGAAGACCGGGGCCACGAAATCACACAGGCCCACATCTTCAAGGTAGAAGATCCCCGGGCCGGTCTCCTGGCCAAGGCGCGCATCCAGGGGCATCGGCACGGTGCGAGTCTGCCACGTCTGCCCGCCGTCGGTCGTGACTTCCAGCCACCAGGGGACCTTGAGATAGCGAAACCCCTCGAGGTCGCGGTGAGTAGCCCCCGTTCGAAGCGCCCAGGCCGTCTGCGCCTCCGGGAATGCCAGATACGTGTAGCTGTCGCCCGGCGGAGGGTTCGTCAGCTGCCAGGTCTTCCCGCCATTCTGGGTGCCTGCGAGGTACTCGAAGCCGAGTTGGAGGAAGGTCACGCCCCAGCCGCTCGCTTGGGCTCTCCAGCCATGTTGGCTGTCGTTGAACCAGAAGTCGAACCAGGAACTGGCCAACGGCATGGGAGTCCAGCTCTCGCCACCGTCCTGGGTGTGCCAGGTCTCACCGCTCTCCCATGACCAGGACCATGCGACCAGCCCATCCAGGAAGAAGGCGCTCCGGCCGCGATTCCCCAGCGTCCCTGGACTGACATCACGCCAGGTCAGGCCACCATCCATGGTGCGCAGGAGACGCGTCTGCCCCACTGTTCCGTGGAAGCCCTCAGCCCAGCCGGTGGTCGGGTCGATCATCTGGATGTAGCTAATGGTCAGCGGCCGGGAGTCCGGCGGCGCGGTTGGCTGGAGAGGGGTCGGGGTAGGCGTAGCGGCGAGCAGGGGCTCGGGAGTTGAAGTCTCGGTGGGGACCGATGTGTGCGTCGGGAGGGGCGCGTCCGTCGGCGCAGCGGTCGGGGACGGGGTGGTTTCTAGCGGGAGAGCCGGAGAGCAGGCCGCCATGGCCATCCCGGCGAGGATCCAGAGCGGTGAGCGGGGGTGTTGTACCAGTCTGTGCATGGGGGCTCTCCCAGGGGACAGATTCGCCCAGGATTGTGGCAGGCCGCGCTCACCGCCAGTTCCCCGCTGAGTTACGGCTTGGTTACTGTCATCTCTCCCGCACGTAGAACGATCCAACAATCGCTGCGATTCCGAGCAGCATGACGGCTCCGCCGGCGAGCAGCATCCATTGGGTCAGTTCACGCACCACCGAGCCCGCCAGCCCGCGGGCGATCCCGGACATGCCCGATGAGAGCAGCGGAGGCAGGTTGGCGGCAATGTAGCTGACCCAGGCCCAGTCCAGCGCAGGCACGGCGGCGATCCCCATGCCGACCGTGAGCAGGCCGGCGTTGAACATCGGGATGCCCCACCAGCGCAGCCAGCCCTTGCGCGAGCGCACCCCGAAGACCGTCACTGCCAGCAGTAGGCCGAGCGGCACCAGCAGGCTGAGCCACAGCCACTGGCGGATGAGCCGAAGGGCAACCAGGGGATTCTCCCCCAGTGGTCCGCCGCGGTTGGTCGGAGCCGCGAGAGGATCATCTCCCGGCGGCCCCCCACCCCCAGCGGGCGCGGAAGATGAGGGAGGCTTGATGAGCACGGCCTCGTCGGGCATCTCCGCCACCAGAGCCTCGAACCGCCTCCGCATGACCGGCACCAGCGTGTCCGCGTCTTCCCCCTGCGGTTGGCAGAGTTCCAGATCTCCCTCGCCTTCGGTAACGTCCACGGTCAGCTGCGCCAGCTGGGCATCCGTGCAGGGCGGCTGGGCGGTGAGCAGGATCTGGATGACCTCCTGTCCGGCCGGGCCGGTGAGACGCTCTCTCAGCGCCACCAGGGAGATCCGGGCGGCATCTACATCCCCATCCAGATAGGCAAAGGCCTGATCCAGGGCCTGCTCGGTCATCAACTGAAGCTCATCCGGGGGAAGCACCGTGCCGATCAACCTCTCCCAGTCTGCAGGAGTGAGGTTGTTCACGAAGGCCATCGGCTCGCTGCCAGGGCCGCTCGAATCCCCTGGATCCTCGCCTGTCCCAGCACCGCTCGAATTCCCTGGCTCGCCGCCCGGCTCGGAGGCGCCCGCACCCCCCTCCGAGCACAGCGCCATGGCCTGGGTCTCGCCGTCCGTAGGCGGGCGCTCGTCGTGGAGCAGCGTGTCGTAGACTTCGTCCCCAACCGCTTGCTTGACACACGCCTGGACTTCCGGCGAGGCGGTCGCCAGGGCGCTGTCGTCCGCCGGCCTGGCTCCATATTGATCCAGGCAGGGCTGGGCGAGCTGGAGTTCGGCCTCGGTGGGCTCACGCTTGAAGCTACCGATGTCTACGAGTGCCTCTTCGCCCAGGGTAGCTGTCAGGCAGGCTTGCAGTTCCGGAGAGGCGCCATCAATTCGGCAGACCAGCGGGTTCTCGGCGCAGGGGTTGGAGATGAAGGTTTCGAATGCCCCCAGTTGCTCGGCAGCCAGGGCGGGGATCTGCGCGTAGATCCCGTGCTCGGACAGGGCGCGCTTGTACGTGTCCGCGTTCAGCAGTGCGCCATTGACGCTGATCAGCGACAGCACCAGGACGGTCGCAGCCACAAACAGGGCGCTGAAGACGCCGGCCAGCAGCTGTGCGACGGCATGCAGGACCATACCAATGGCTTTCCCCATCTGAGCCATGGTACGCCCCCGACATGGGGGATTGCTATGGGTGTACGGTCAGGGGAGGCGTTCGGACAGCCACACGTCGGCGTCGAAGGCGCCCTCGGCGTCGGCCAGGACGTGCACGAAGTACAGGTAGTTCCCGTCGGCGGTCAGACTGGGCTCACCCGCCAGCCCCTGCATCACCAGCTCGGGTGCGCTCCACGCGTCTCCGGTTCGACTGGAGCGATAGATCGCCATCCCCGTGGAGGCGTCCCGGTCCGAGGCGAAGTACATCGTGTTGCCGTCCGAGGTGAAGGCGGGCTGCAACTCGCTGCCGGCCGAGTTGACCGGCTCACCCGGGTTGAGTGGCTCGCTCCACGAGGTGCCGTCCCAGGCCGAGATCCAGAGGTCGTTGCCCCCAAGCCCTCCCGGGCGGGAGGAAGTGAAATACAGACTCACCCCGTCCGGGTGCAGGGCGTGCTCCCCGTCCGGATAGGCGGAGTTGACGGGGGCGCCCAGGTTGCGACCCGGGCCTGGCAATCCTGCCACGACGTCCGCCACGTAGATGTCCAGGAAGTCGTCGGTCGGAGGATCCTGCTGATAGCCGATGTTGGTCGAGCGGAGCGAATGGAAGTACACCCGGCTGCCATCTGGGGCGAAGCTGAGTTCGCCGTCCAGAGAGCCGTCCGTCCCCTGCCCCAGGTCGAAGCGTATAGGCTCGCCAAAATCGGCCGGGCCGCCGGTGCGCGGCGCCCGGTAGGTGCCGTTCTCCGGGGCGAACATCTGGGCCGGGGATAGGGCCGCCAGGACGTCCGTCGTAGACAGGAAGTAGAGGGTTTGCCCGGCGGAGGAGATCTCGATCGCATCCTCCGGGCATGGCGTGTTGACGGGTGAACCCAGCCTCACCGGCTGGCCCCAATCCGGGACCGTGGCCTGGGGTGTGTTCGAGTCGACTCGCGCATGGGGAGGTTTCTCGCACCGAGGCGGTGCCTGGGGCTCTGGTGGCGTGGTTGGAGACAGGGCCTGCAGCTCCGGCAATGCGACGGGAGAGGCCACCTGCTGCTCCGGCGTGGTCGCAGCGGGCCCGGCACATGCGATCGCTGCGACCAGGGCACACGCGATCAACAACGCCGGGCGGGGAATCACTTGCGCCGGTCTCCCTCCACACTTGGCGATCTCAGCCATGTTCCTCTGCAGCATAGACAACTCCTTGATGACTACCAGGGCTCCCGGAATCTGATGAGGATGATCTTCAAGACCACATCTTGCCGCCCACCCTTCCCGAATTCAACTCCGATCGTCCCGGCCAGGTACCGGCCATCCGGGCTGAAGTCGGAGGTGACCGCCAGGACCGGGTAACCCAGGTATTCCGGCGCGGAGGGCTCGTTGAAGAACGCTAGGCGCTCCCGGTGGCAGCCGGGAGCCGCAGGCTGCCGCCAGGATGGGTAGGGTGAGCGAACAGGCAGTTGGGGCATGCAGCGGGTCGTTTCACGGTGTTCCTCACATGCTATACCGCCCTGCCCGCCCTGTTTGTCGCGGGTGGGACCTTACGGTCCCTTAACCGCTGGCGCAGCCGCCCTCAGGCCACTCGAAAGTTCTTGAACTGCCACGGATCCGACCGGTCGAGGTCCTCCTCGAACAGCCACCCGCGCTGCTCGAGCGGAGTCCAATCGGAATACTCCCCTACGATGTCGCCCAGGTAGGGATCGGCGATGTCCAGCACCCGCCGGTAATCCAGCTCGTCCGGCTCGACGATGCCCGCCTGGGGGTTCTCGAGAACCCACACCATCGCGCCCAGCACGCCGGCCACCACCTGCAGGCTGGTGGCGTTGTTGTAGGGCGCCAGGGCGCGCGCCTGTTGGATGGAGAGGCGTGAGCCGAACCAATAGGCGTTCCTGGCATGTCCCATGAGCAGCGCGCCGAGCTCGTCCACCCCCTCGAAGATCTCGTCCATGAAGATCCGGTGCTTGGTCTGGGCGACCCAGTTCTTGCCGCCCAGCTCGTGGTTGGACAGCACCGCATCGTCGCACGGGTCGTAGGCGTAGTGGCAGGTCGGACGGTAGATGGCCTGGCCGTTCTCGTACACGGTGAAGTAGTCGGCGATCGAAATGGACTCGCCGTGGGTGATCAGGAAACCGTGATAGGGGCCCTCGTCCGGGGTCCACGAGCGGACCTTGACCGACATCCCGGGCCGGCCCAGATAGATCGCCGCGCCGCTCCCGAAATCGTGCCGGTGCCCATCGGGAGGGAAGTGCCTCTCGTGCGTGCCCCAGCCCAGTTCGGACGGCTGGCGCCCCTCGCCCAGAAAGCCCTCCACCGACCAGGTATTGGCGAACTCCATCCGCTGCTTGCGCGGCTCGGCCACCTGGGTGTCGCGCTCGGCGCAGTGGATCACCTTGACCCCCAGCTGCATGGCCAGTCGGCCCCAGTCCTCCCGGGACTGCGGGATCTGCTCCTCGCCCAGGATGTCCCGCGCCAGGTTGACCAGGCCCTGCTTGACCCAGTGCGAGATCAGCCCGGGATTGGCGCCGTGCGTACCGCGGCCGTGACCGCCTTCGGGTGCTTACGCCTCAGTTCGAGGACCTGCTCTCGCAGGGCGTAGTTGGAGCGGGCGGCAGGCGTGACGGAGGTGTCGATGTACCCGCCTGCCCAGGGCTCGATGCTGGCGTCGAGGTAGAACACCTCCCGCGGCAGGCAGAATTCGATCAGGGCCGCGCTGGAGACGTCCACCGAAAGGTTGAGCAGGAAATCCCCCGGCCCCAGCAGCGGCTCGAGGATGGCCAGGTAGTTGTCTGGATCGAGGGGGCTGACGCTGAGCCTCACCCCGTACTCGTCCGCCACCTTCCGGCCGTGATCATCCGCGGCGAGAACCAGGATGTTCTCCCGCGGCAGCTCGATGTGGCGCAGGATGAGGGGCAGGACGGCCTGGCCGATCGAGCCGAAGCCGATCATCACCAGCTGTCCCTCGAACCGGGCGTGCTTCTTGTGTTCCATGCCTGGATGTGGGCCTCCCACCGATTTGTCGAAGTCTAACACTCCAGGTCCTGCGCCTCGGGTCAAAGGCGTCCCCCAGGATGCCTGAGGGTTCCGAGCCGGACCGTGCGGCTCCTGACTGCATGCCCATGTAACCAGACCGTTACAGGCTATTTCGAATTCGATATGGCCCTGTCACACACAGGTGATGAGCGCCTGCCATGCTCCCACGTAGGCCGCGCAGGCCAGCCGCAGTGGCGAATGCCTGCTGCTCAGCGTCGACCGTAGGAGTCGAACATGAACCTCCTTGAGCTCATCCAACCCCAGCGATCCCTTACCTCCGCCGGTCACGCGGCTCGAACGAGCCGCCTTGGGCGGGCCTGGTGGGTACTGACCGGGTTGGCTCTTCTCGCCGGTGCGCTGGCCCCTCTCAGCGAGCCTGGCGTGGCGAATGCCGCCGCGTTGGGCCGGCCGCAGCTCGCCCAGTCTGGGTCTGATCTTCCGCACGGTCAGGGCCCTCAGGAGGGGGATCAGCTCGTCAAGGTGCTGCAGCCGCCCATTCTGTCGCTTGGACCTGGGCGCCCGGAGGGTGTCCTGGCCCCTCAATTCCAGATCAAGCCCCAGTCCGAAGTGGGCGCCTCCGACCTCGGGCAGCCGTCGAGCTACATCTTCGAGCTCGCCGAGAGCTCCCTGATGGCAAGGCGAGATGAGCTGGAAAGGCAATACGGTCTGGAGGACTCTGCTTCGCCGGCCGAGGTCGCCGCGGTGGAGGAGCGCATCGCCGGCGACCTGGCCGCGTACCGGGCCGGCCTGGAGGCCCTCCAGGCCAGGGTGATCGGGCGGGCGCAAAGCCTGGCCCCGGGAAACCCTGTCCTTCGACGGTTCAGCGCGGTGATCAACGGATTCGTCATGGCAGCCAGCCCGGCCGAGGCCCAGGCAATCCAGCAGCAGATCCCTGAGATCCAGGCAGTCTGGCCAAACGCACCTGTCGAGCTTCTGCTGGACCGGTCTGTGCCGTACATCAACGCCGACGCCGTCTGGCGCCTGGACGCCAACGGCCGGGAATGCGCCCGGACGCACAGGCCGTGTCTGACGGGCCAGGGGGTAACCATCGGCATCATTGACACCGGGGTCGACTACACCCATCCCGACCTGGGCGGCTGCCTGGGCAGCGGCTGCAAGGTGGCCGGCGGGTATGACTTCGTCAACGGCGACGACGATCCGGTGGACGATCACGGGCATGGAACCCACGTGGCCAGCATCGCCGCCGGCGACGGCGCGCTGCGGGGGGTGGCTCCGGGTGCATCCATCGTCGCCTACAAAGTGTTCGACTCCTACGGCTTTGCGGTGACCGACGACGTCCTGGCGGCGCTGGAGCGCTCCATCGACCCCAATCAGGACGGCGACCGCTCCGACCACCTGGACGTGATCAACCTCAGCCTGGGCGGCCTGGGCGATCCCCTGGACCTGCTCTCCCGTGCCGTCGACAACACCAGCGTGGCGGGCATCGTCGTCGTGGTGGCAGCGGGCAACTACGGACCAGATGGCGGCTCGATCACCTCACCCGGTACTTCCCGCCGGGCGATCACCGTTGGGGCGACCCTGCATACCGCGGACGAGGTCGCCTACTTCAGTTCCAGGGGGCCGACCACCCTGGGCACGGTTAAGCCCGATCTCACTGCGCCGGGGGAAGGGATCTGCGCCGCGGCCCTCTTCGGGCAGGCTCCCAGCAGCCGTCAGGGCATCTCCGGCGGAGGAGGCGGCGGATGTGACGATGGGGCGCACGTGAGCATGTCCGGCACCAGCATGGCCGCTCCCCATGTCGCCGGCGTGGCAGCCCTGCTCCGCCAGAAGGCACCCAGCTGGACGCCGGACCAGATCAAGTACGCCTTGCGCGCTGCGGCCATATTCGACCCCGCCCTGGGCGACCCTAACGCTCAGGGCCACGGACGGGTGGACGCCCTGGCGGCAGCCAGGCTGAGGAACCCACCACCGGCTCCCGTCCTACGCACCTTTGGGGACCAGAGCGGCGTTTTCGACATCCGCGGCCGCCTGACCAGAGCTCGATTTGCCGACTACGAGCTGGCGATCATTCCCGAGAGCGAGTGGTCGAGCGGAGGGTGGACGCGGATTGCCCGCGGGACCGAGTTCCCGCGCGGCGGCATTCTGGTCCAACGCTTCCAGTCCTATCCCTACCAGGGACGCAATTTCCTGCGGCTCACCCAGCGCAATCGGGACGGGCTGTTGTCGGTGGACTATGCCATGATCACGGTCGACAACTTCCACCTGATGAATGTGCCATGGTTCGCCAATACTGACGTTGACATCGAGGCTGTGGTGAACGTGCCGAGGCATCGGGGGTATCGGCTTGAGATCTCCCGTGACGGCCAGGATTGGCAGACGATCGTTGAATCGAACCGGCCCCTGAGAGGCAAGACCGTCGGCACCTTCCCCGCCTCGAGGCTGGCCAATGGATTGTACTGGCTGCGTTTCTCGGTCCGCTTGAACAACCGCTGGATGGTCGCGGCACCGTCCGCCACCCGGGTGACTCACGAGATCCTGGATGGCTGGCCGCGGACGACGACCTACGATGTGGAGCACGTGCTGGTGTTCGATTCGAACGGCGACGGCCTGCCGGAGATCGCCTCCAGCGAGCTGCCCATCGGCAACGACCGCGATTACCCCAGCCCGGCCAGCCTGTACCTGTGGGCCAGCGACGGGCGGTCTCAGTCCTTCGATGGCATCCAGTGGCCGGATGACCCCTCCAGGCGTGAGCCGGCCGGCACGAGGCTCTTCTCGGTCTTCGCCGATGGGTTGGGGGCCTCCATTGTGCACAACAACGTGGGAACCGGCCTGGTGGCCTCCGGGCTGGAGAGCCGCACCGCCCGCTACCGGCCGGGGTGGCCGCAGTTCTTCTCGACCCCCAACGGTGACCTCCTGGGATGGGACTTCGAAAACCCGGTCATCGTGGTCGACCTCGACCAGGATGGCCAGGATGAGCTAGTCGGCAGCTTCGACGGTGGTTGGACCGACAACTACCTGGTGGTCGCGGAGGGCGACGGAAGCCTGCGGGAGGGGTTTCCGGTTCTGATGGACGGCGAGCTGCAGTCATCGGACTTTCCGACGAAGCGAATCGGAGTGGCCGACTTCGACAACGACCAGCAGCTGGAGATCGCCGCAGTCTTCAGCGGCTCCGCCGGCGGGCGCTCCAAGACGATCTTGTCCATCTTCGAGCTGGACGGCGGCCTGCGGCTGACGAGAGAGCTGTTCTCCTCGCCTGACTCGGGCGCGACGCTGCACACCGTCCAGGACTTGGCCATCGGCGATGTGAACGCCGATGGGATCGCTGAACTGATCGTTCTGGTGTCAGTCGTCGAGTACCGGGAGGACCAGGTAGGTCGGTCCACGTTCGTCCTGGTCCTGAACGGGGACGGGCGAGCGCTGGGACCCGCCTGGCCGCAGGTGATCGAGCCCGCCGACTACGCCTCGCTGGCGCTGGCGGATCTGGACGGCGGAGGCGATGTCGAGCTGGTCGTCACCGCGGGTTCGGCCTGGGATTTCTCCTGGTCTACGAAGGTGTTCAAGGCCGACGGCTCCTCCCAGGCCTGGCCGGCTGCCGAACTGTCAGAGCACTGCGGTACGGTGGTTGGCGACGTGGATGCCGACGGAGCCCAGGAAGTCGTCTCGCTCTCACGGGGCAACTGGGCCGACCGCTACATCCTGCAAGTCTTCGCCGCCAACGGTACGCCCGAGAAGTCGATCGAAGTCCCGTTTGAGACCGGCTACGAGTTCGGCTTCTGCAACGGCAAGCCGCCCGTCCTCACCGATATCGACCGCGACGGTCTCACCGACGTGATCGCCTATGGGGACTACCACGACCTGCGGGCGGACGACATCAAGGGGATGATCTTCCCCATCGGGCTCGGCACGCCCTACGACATCGCCGGCATGCAGTGGCCGCAGTGGAGGCACGACAACCAGTCCACCGCTATCTACCCGGTGACTGCCCCCCGTCCGATGCAGTGCAGCGATGGACTGGATAACGACCTGGACGGCGCTGCCGACCATCCAGAGGATCCGGAGTGCCTTTCGCTGGATGACGACACGGAGAGCGACGGTCTGGTTACGCCGACGCCGACCCCAACCCTCACGGGCACGCCGGCGCTTGATGTCAGCCAGACGCCCACTCCAACCGCGCTGGACTCACCGACGCCGACAGCGACGCCGGAGGTCGGTCCGACGCCGACCCCGACGGAGGCACCGCTGGTAGATACACCGACGCCGACTCCCACGCCGACCCTCACGACGACCGCGACGCCGGAACTCAGTCCGACGCCGACCCCGACGGAGCCGCCACTGGTGGATACACCGACGCCCGCGACCTCACCGCCCTAGGCGTCCTCCGATCCGACTTCCGCCATAGCCCAGCCGGTCTTCCGATCCATCATCTGGATGGATCTGAAGGCGACCGGAGCAGAGGGGGTGAAGGTCGGGGTCGGAGAGAAGGTTGGGGTGGAGCTCGCGGTGAGGGTCGATGTCGGCGCGCAGGCTCCAAAGTGCTCAGCGGGTACCTTGGGATAAATCGTGCATGGGGAGTTCTCCCAGGCAGTATCGGCGTGGTTTCCCTCAACATTGTGGCAGGCCAAGCTCACCACAGATTCCACGCAGAGTTACTGCCTGGTTACCATAACCTGCTTCATCTCTGTGCTGCCGCCGCCTCCGACCTCGCTTTCTTTGCCTGCCGAATGTCAGGGACGACGTGTACCGGTGAACGAGCGCGCGAAAGCTGTCGTCCGTGTCGAAGACCAGCCGGAACTGCACGAAATCCGCGAGGGCGCGGCGTAGCCGGGCTGGGTGCAAGCGGTGTTGGGCGGCTTTGGTATATCATGGGTTAATTGTGATTTCAGTGACCTCGTAAATCTTGCCTCCGTGTGAAATGTACAGTTTTGTGGTCCCGGCGGGCCAGTTTACATCGAAAGAGAGAGTGACCTTGCCCTCCGTGTCCACCTCTCCACTGGCGTGCGAAGCCTTCCGGTCGGAAGGCGGATCGCCTAGGCTTGCGGCGATAGTTCCCTTGGCTGGCAGGCCTTCGGGAGTGATGATCTGGAATGTCGCCTCCAGCCTCGCGCCGATTTGAACCTGCAGCGGCCCGCTATAGATGATGCGGAAACCGTCGTCTGTGATGATAAAAGGCGGCTCAGGCGTAGGCGAGGGGGTTGGCTTGGGTGTGGGCGTGGCGGTGGGTGTCGGAGGGACGGTATGTTTCACATTCATCTGGCACCAAATATTTCCCCCAGAGATTTCTGCTTCTTGAGATCCTCCCAGGATGACGGGGAAGATATACGATTCTGTTCGGGGTGGGCCATCGACTTTTAAGCTTTTGAATTCGATTGTTCCAGGAATGGTTGACCACCCCGCCGCGTTGGGAGCTGGCTTCTGAGATACTTCAACTTCACTGGCGCCCACGTCGCCAGCCGTACCGGCAATATCGCCAATTCTGAAGCCGGTCACTTTCCCCAGGCCCTCTACATCAACCAGCCCGATCCCTTGGGTCTCGCCATGCAGCATATCGGCCACGGCAGGCTGGCATTCCACTCCGAAAACACGACCTCCGATTTTGGGCGTGGAGGTGGGCTTGGGCGTGGGAGTGGGTGTGGCCGCTGGAGGCGGTTGGGCGCTCAGTTCGCAAGCGAGGGTGGCGCCGAACAGTACTACAACCATAAGAGGTAGTCGAGAGGTCTTCATTCCCTTCACTCCTTCCTGATGAACAAGCATCCGCCGCCCAATGCCCACGAGATCAGCAGCCATGCCAGCCGAAGCCCGGTATCGAGCAAGAGGAGCTGACCCGGCTGGCCGGGTCGATAATGTTTCATAACGTGGTGTAAATTCGCTTGATCACCCGCTTGTGTGTTTCCTTAGCATCACGACATCACAAAGGAGGCAGCACAATGGCCGACCCTGCTATGGCACTTCTGGACTACCTGCGCAAGTTCGGCGCGGATCTGGACGGTGATTTTCTTCGAGCGGGCGTGCAGCTTCTGACCCAGATGTTCATCGCTGCGAGAAGGCAGCTTCTTCCCGAGCCTCATGGAGCCTCGCAAGCGGTCGGAGAAAGCGCTGCTGGACAGCCGACTACATGATTTTGGGCTTCGCCGCTGCGAGGCCCGATACGTAGCGACCCACTCCTGCTGTGGCTCTTTGGTCCGCAGGACGCCGGGAACGCGGCTTGCGGATCGTCGTGATGTCCGCGTCGATGCTCCGTCCGCTCCGGCCAACGCTTAAAGAGCCCACTTCCAGTCATTACAATCTGCGGTGGTGCCTGCCCAGACGTCCTGCCAGCCCTCATTCTTGAAGCAGATACTCCTCGACCTCCGCGCGACAGTCGCGCACATACGCCCGATCCCAGAAGAGCTCCAGGAACCGCTCGAACTCGGCCCGCGCCTGCTCGTCGTCCCCGAGGCTTCGGTAGCACAGGCCCAGCGCATAGTGTGCCAGATCCCGCATCGGGTCCAGACGGACTGCCTCCTGGGCTTCGATCAGGGCCGCGTCGACGTCGCCCTGTGCATACAGCGCCAGAGCCAGGACCGCGTGCGTGCCTGCTTCGTAGGGGGCGAGCTCGAGCGAACGGCGTGCCTCGCGCTCGGCTTCCCGCGCCTTGCCCGTGTACTGGTGAACCCGGGCCAGCTCCTGATGCACCGAACCGCGCTCCGGCATGATCTGGCCGGCCTGGGAGAACTGATCCCGGGCGGCAGCCAGGTCGGCCATCTCGACCGAGACATCCCCCCGCCTCTCGAGGATCGATCGCCTCCAGCGCCTGATCCAACCTACCCGGTGCGGTGTACAGGGCAGCAAGGCTGAGGGAATGGTTACCAACCCACCCCAGGCCCGAGCCAGCCTGGAGCAGGTGGACCTCCGCCCGATCGAAGTCATTGATGTCCCAGAAAGCGATCGCCACGAGCTGGGTTGACTGAGACTGAGCTGCCAGCCTTTCAGCCGTCTGCAGGGCCTCGTCAGAACGGTTGACCTGACCCAGGCGGCTGTACGCCATCGACAATGCGAAATAGGCGTCGGCCGAATCTGGGTCGATCGCGAGCGAATTCTGCGCCTGGGAGACCGCCATCTCGAACTCGCCTCGCCACAGGTGGGCCATCGCCAGGTCGTTTAAGGCGTCGGTGTAGCTCGGATCCAGCCGGATCGCCTCCTGGAAGTGGAGCACCGCGGCGTCAGTGTCTCCGGTTTGGCCGCGAAGGTTGCCCAGGTAGAAGTGGGTCGCAGGAAACGAGGAGTTCAGGTCGAGGGAGGTTGTCAGCTCGTGCTCGGCGGCGATGAGATCACCGGTCGTGAGGCGGAGAATCCCTCGTCCAAAGTGGGCGAAGAAGTCATTCGGCTCCAGGCGAATCGCCTCGCTGAAAGCCCCTTCGGCCTCGGGAAGCCGGCCGGCGGCCAGATAG